>Ga0209771_1001835_pt1 | contig 13354 bp, 14 predicted proteins | sample SaaInl59LU_5_DNA_FD_184639 | JGI IMG/M metagenome (GOLD analysis project Ga0209771, IMG submission 184639) | Marine microbial communities from expanding oxygen minimum zones in the Saanich Inlet - ESP_59LU_5_DNA (SPAdes) (version 2) | ecosystem: Environmental > Aquatic > Marine > Intertidal zone...
CTCCCTGTACCGTTCTCAAATCTAAATACCTGCCGCCACCGTAAGTTTCATTGCCATTAGTGAGGTCTGTGAAGGGAAGAAATAAATAATCCTCATAGCCTTCCTTTTCCAATAGATCCAAACTCTGGTATACTTCTAAAGAAAAGGGGTTTCCCTTCAAATTAAAATACAGACGCCCATACACCCGCTCTTGAGAGATTCTATCTGTAGTTGTAGGCATACCAAACGGAAGTGCATTAGGGGTTTTAATCAATTTAGCCCTAACCACAAAATCTACATTTGGTAAAAAATAATCCAAACCTTGGAAATTCATTTTATCCTTATCTACCAAGGGAGACGCCTCAGGATCTTTAAATGAAGCGTTTAATTCTTTTTGAAAATCCAAAACAGATTGAAGGATACTATCCCTTTCTCCTAGAGTATTTAAAACCCCTTCACCCACTATGCTTGCCCTTTGGTCTTCAGCATCATGGTATTTTTTGGGTTGCTTACAAGAGGTCATTAAAAAAAAATGACCCATAATCACAAATAGTACACCACTATGAATCCGCTTCTCTAATACCATACAATCCTTTATTCTTTAATACAATACTACGAATCCTCTTCTCTAATCCCATACAATCCTTTATTTAAATACACTTCTAATAAGGCTTGGTATTCAGGCATTATCCTAAGTAAACCTGTTTCTGGAAGTGCGCCAAGGGTGTCTAAATCTGTATATCCATTTTCTAAAAGTGCTTCTACATAGAATAGCGCTGTTCCGTAATCTTCCATCTTACTACTATAAGAAATCACAGCCAAATAGGCCACATAGTCTTCTGGATGAACAATAGTCCTAAGCATCAATAAAAAAACGACTGCAGGAATATCCCTAATAGCGGCTGGTCTGTTGGCCTCAATGTCGTAGACCCTTCTAAGCATAGACACCATTAAAACAATCACATTTTTAGCAAATCTATCTACAATAAGTGCCTTTCCTGTAAGATTCTCGGGAGCAGATTCAATGATGCTGTTGTAGTAATTATATTGATACTGCCACCAACCCAAATTTTCAAAATTTCTTGTATCTAAGTCCTCTAAGAGCATATACTGATAATACTCTGCCTTATAAGTAAGAGAATCTGTATACTGGCGATTCATTCGCTTCAATTGCCTTTGTTCTTTTTTGATGGCTCTTTCTGCCTGCTTTTCAGAAATAACAGCTTGGGCTTTAACCGCATTAAAGCTTAAAAACACAAATAAAAATGACGCAAGGAAGTATCTGTAATTCATACTCAAATATAACCCAAAGAGATTAAATGGCATATATAGGTGCAGATGAAACTACCTCTGACAAAATAATATGCGTCCTAGTTTCACCATATTGGATGAGTGTATCTATAAATTTCTCTAAGTGTTGTTGGTCTTTAAGAACCACCTCCATCATAATGTTTTCATTTCCAGTAATCCGGTAGCAGTTCACCACCTCAGGATAGGATTTTACCACCTCCAAAAAAGGTTTCAATTTACCTACAAAAGCCCTTAAAGTAATCATCGCTTTCAGCTGATACCCCATCTTCGTATAGGATACCTCTGTGTGATATTTCAATATAACCGAGGTGTCTTCTAATTTTTTTACCCGTTCCGCTACAGCTGGCGGCGTTAAACCCACAATTCTTCCTATTTCAGCAAAGGAAACCCTGGCATTTTTTTGTAAAGCAGCAACAATCTTATTATTTAAGAGATCTACCTTTTTAATCATAAGAAAATATGTTTAAATAAATTGCAATATAAAGAAAAAATAAAATACACCTGCATAAAGTAAATTAATCCATCTCCAAATACCCTTATTTTTACAGCAAGACCACATTCCTAGTTAATGAATACTAAAACACCAAAGCACTTAGAACATAAAGCCACTGAATTGGAGCGGCTCAGCAATGCTTTGGCGGGCTATTTCTATTATGACCATGAGCTCCTTAAAGGTTATAAATACTGGAATTTTAACCACAGTATTCTTCACAACCTTATTGGAGATAGCAAAGAACTTTTGAGCAGCCTAAGGCACCTCTCTTTTGTTCACAACCTTGAAGAGCGAAAACATATCCTGAATTTCATAAACTGTATCGGAAAAAATATTCATGGCTATTGTAGGGGCTTAGAATACCACAGTAAATCTCCTCAAGATTACCTTCACGTCTACAGGAATGAGGTACAGCAATTTATGCTGCTATTTCAAAAATGGTCCAAAACATCTGGGCCAGCACAATAATGACAAAATTAACGCGTTATAAAGGTAACGAGCGTGCATATTTTTTCATTATTTTTTAGATTTAGTCAGTATAAAACCGGTGGAGACGCTGGTTTTATCGGTTTAATAAGTAAATTAGACAGCAACTAAAAAGTTAAGTCCGAATAGTGACCCAAGATTAATTAGTTTAACAAAGTAGGCTGACAATAGGTTTAAAAAATTAATGCGATAGAAACACTGGTTCTATTAGAAATGAAACTAGAGCTTTCCTAAATAAGAAATTACCGCTGTATTAAAGACTTCTGGCTGCTCTACATTCACTACATGACCACAAGATTCTACCACAAATAAAGATGCTGACAAATGTGTCTCAGTCATTTTTCTTACAGAAGGCAAAAACAAATAGTCTTCTGCGCCCATGACATAAAGTGTAGGGATCTTCACCTCAACATTTCTAAAAAAACGAAGCAAAGGGTTTATTTCTGCAGTGAGCTTAAACCACTTGATAAACTCTTTCTGATACAGTTTTTTAGCTTCTCTAACAAAAAGTGTTCTGGATTCTCTATGGTTTTTATTGGGCATAATCACAAAAGCAAAGAAAGAGTACAACCACAAATAAGGCACTACAGACTTAAACATCACCCCCAAACGCATAAGCACTTGTGACCTAAAATTAAGTTTTAAAATAGCCCCACCCATAATCATACTCAGCACGCGTTCTGGCTTTTTTTCTGCAAGATTTCTAATCAATATAGTCCCCAGTGAAATACCTATAAAGTGTGATTTTTCAATCTTTTCATAATCCAAAACTTCAATAATATCCTGGGTAATGGCGTTAAAAGTATACTTTTTATCAAAAGCTTGTTTCAAGGGCATTTTAGAATCTCCGTGCCCTCTTAGATCTAGAAGAAGCACGTTATAAATCTTTCTAAAAGCTTTTAATTGTTTAAACCAAATAGAAGAACTCCCTCCAGCACCATGAACAAAAGTAACCCACTCTTGGGCTTCTGGATTTCTGTAACAATTGTAATGAATCAATACGAGGGAATTTATGAGATCAATAAAATGGTTTTAGCCAATGGTTTGGCAAGTATTCCCCTAAATTAGGGAATTAATTTTTCTTTTGACTTAAAATAGTTGCCATCTCAGCCTGCAAAAGAGCAGCCTGTCCTGCTGCTGCCAAAGCAAAATCTTCTCCTGAAGAAGCGTATATAATACCCCTAGAGGAATTCACCAATAAACCTACTTGGTCATTAAGACCTTCTGAGCAAACTTCTGCTAAACTGCCTCCTTGAGCACCCACACCCGGAACCAACAGAAAACTATCTGGAACCAAAGCCCTAATGTCTTTTATAGCATTGGCCTGTGTAGCCCCAACCACATACATTAATTGGTGGGCGTTTTTATATTGGGCGGCTGTTTCAATCACTGTTTCATACAAATATTTGCCATTAGCCATAGGCAACATTTCAAAATCTGCAGCACCTGGATTTGAGGTAAGTCCTAATAAAATAGTGAATTTGTCTTCAAAAGCTAAAAAAGGCTCTACCGAATCCTTACCCATATATGGTGCTACCGTAATGGAATTAAATCCTAAATCTTCAAAAAAAGCTTTGGCATACCTACTAGCTGTATTACCAATATCACCTCTTTTAGCGTCTGCGATAGTAAAGAGCTCTGGATAATTTTGATTCAAATATTGAATGGTCTTTTCTAATGCCAACCATCCCTTAACGCCATAGGCTTCATAAAAAGCCATATTGGGCTTATAAGCTACCGCATAAGAATGGGTGGCGTCTATAATGGCTTTATTAAAAGCAAATATAGGGTCCGCTTCTTTTAAAAGGTGGGCTGGGATTTTATCTAAATCTACATCTAGTCCCACGCAAAGGAAAGATGATTTTTTTTCAATCTGATTTATTAAGAAAGGAAGCGTCATGATTAATTTTTTCACTGGTACTACACCAGATTATGGCTTTAAAGCTGTGAGACTAAAAAATCTCTGAAGCTTCTTTCAATTTCTCTGTATTGTCTACAAGCATTAACTCACTCAAAATCTTTTGAATGTCTCCATTTACAATATTCTGTAAGTCATACAAGGTTAGTCCTATACGGTGGTCTGTGACCCTACCTTGAGGGTAGTTGTAGGTTCTAATTTTTGCAGACCTATCTCCTGAACTTACTTGAGAATTTCTTTTGGCTGCGTCTGCTTCTTGCTTTTTAGCCAATTCCATATCGTATAGCCTAGACCTAAGCACTACAAAGGCTTTGTCTTTATTTTTGTGTTGGGATTTTTGGTCTTGACACTGTGCCACCAAACCAGTTGGAAGGTGTGTTAACCTCACGGCAGAATAGGTCGTGTTTACAGATTGTCCTCCTGGTCCTGAGGAACAAAAGAAATCTATTCTCACATCCTTTGGATCTATTTGAACGTCAAATTCCTCTGCTTCAGGAAGCACCATAACAGTAGCAGCACTCGTATGGACCCTACCTTGTGTCTCTGTTTGAGGTACCCTTTGAACCCGGTGAACACCTGCTTCAAATTTTAGTGTTCCATATACATCTTCTCCATTAACCTCGAACTGTATCTCTTTATACCCTCCGGAAGTCCCTTCACTTAAGTCAATCACATTGGTTTTCCATCCTCTAGACTCACAGTATTTGGTGTACATTCTAAAAAGATCTCCAGCAAAAATACTGGCTTCATCTCCTCCAGTACCAGCGCGAATCTCCACCACAACATTCTTGGCGTCTTCTGGTTCTTTTGGGATGAGCAAAAACTTAATTTCTTCTTCCAAAGCGGGTAGTGCAGCTTTGGCTTCATCTAACTGCATTTTGGCCATTTCTACCATTTCAGCATCTGAACCATCATCAATAATCTCCTGAGACTCTTCAATATTATTGGTAAAAGAGATGTATAATTCTCTTTTGTCCATGAGTGATTTTAGGTCCTTGTATTCTTTGTTGAGCTGAACATAACGCTTTTGATCTTGAATGATATCTGGCTGGATAATCAAGTCTGATACTTCGTCAAAACGCTGTTTTACAACATGTAATTTTTCTAACATAAATTTGAGCTAGTTATTCAAGTAAAGGTACAATAAATTGACCTTCTTAATATTCAAAAGTTCCGTAAGAACTCTCTATAGTTAGTTTTTTAATCTCACTGTCCGTTACCCTTCCAATGATTTGAGCGGCTACACCAAAAGAAGCAGAAATAGCGATTAAATCTTCTGCTACTGCTGGGTTTACATACAACTCCAATCTATGACCGCAGTTAAAAACTTCGTACATCTCTCTCCAAGGTGTTTTGGATTGTTCCTGAATCATTTTAAAAAGCACAGGCACTTCAAACATATTGTCTTTAATAATATGAAGGCCTTCTACAAAATGTAAGATTTTTGTTTGAGCACCACCACTACAATGTACCATTCCATGAATGTCCTCTGCATTGTATTTACCCAATATTTTCTTTACAATTGGCGCATAAGTTCTTGTTGGTGAAAGCACCAACTTACCAGCATTTACTGGACTTCCTTCCACTGAATCTGTGAGTCCTAGTGCACCCGAATAAACCAACTCACCAGGAACAGCAGGATCAAAACTTTCAGGGAATTTTTTTGCCAAATCTTGACCAAAAACATCATGACGTGCAGAAGTTAGTCCATTACTTCCCATTCCTCCGTTGTACTCGGTCTCATAGGTAGCTTGTCCTGAAGAAGACAAACCTACAATAACATCTCCTGCTTTAATATTAGCGTTGTCTATGACGTTTTTTCTTGGTAAACGCGCCGTTACGGTAGAATCTACAATGATGGTACGTACTAGATCGCCAACATCGGCGGTTTCACCGCCAGTACTATGAATAATAATACCGTGTTTTGAAAGGTCTTCTATGAGTTCCTCCGTGCCATTAATAATGGCAGAAAGCACCTCAGCGGGAATTAAATTTTTATTCCTACCAATGGTAGAAGACAACATAATATGGTCCGTGGCGCCTACACAAATAAGGTCATCTATGTTCATAATCAACGCATCCTGAGCAATGCCCTTCCAAACCGAAAGGTCTCCAGTTTGTTTCCAGTACATATAGGCCAAGGAAGATTTAGTTCCTGCTCCATCTGCATGCATGACCAAACAATAGTCTAAATCTCCAGTAAGGTGGTCAGGTACAATTTTACAAAAAGCCTTAGGGAACAGCCCTTTATCTATATTCTTTATAGCATTATGCACGTCTTCCTTTGCTGCTGAAACACCTCTTTGACTATACCTTCCCTGTTGATTTGAATCCATTCATTCGTGTTTTGTGCAAAAATAAGGGAATCCTTAAAAAGTTCAAGCTATTGTAGCATAATATTCCCAAAACTTATCCTCAATAACAAACAATCTTAAAGAAGACTATCTAATTTGCAAGAGTTCTCTGTATTTTAATAGCGGCCAGTGGCTGTCACTCATGAGTTTTTCTAACTGATCTGAATTAGATCTAATGACTTCAAACAAAGGTTTTACCTCAAAAGCATAGGCGTGAGCCCTGTCGCTTGAACTAGCTAATTTATTGGCTGCTTTTCTGGCCTGAGTCATATTGTCTACACTTATTTTTAAGTCCTGCACATACTTATTAATTTCAGAAAACAGCTGTCCTTGAGCGCTCTCTTTTAAGGAAGTCACCTGCTCCATTACCGCATTCATTTTACTTAGATTCTCTAGCAACACATTCATATAGACTACGGCAGATGGTAAAATCTGACTGTACACCAACTCCTCATACACCCTACCTTCAATTTGGGTATGCATCACATAAGCTTCCCACTCCACTTCTTGTCTGGCCTTTAATTCAATAGGACTTAACACACCCATCTGATCAAACAAAGTCACATTGGATTTTTCACTCATTACAGCAACTGCCTCTGGTGTGGTCTTGAGATTACTGAGTTTTCTTTTTGCCGCTTCTTGCTCCCAAGCCTCACTGTACCCATCTCCCTCAAAACGAATGCGCTTAGAAGATTTTATATACTCCCTTAATACATTGAATATGGCCTCATCTTTCTTGAGCCCTTTTTGGTCTATTAAGCTGTCTACTTCTTTTTTAAACAACTGCAATTGTTGGGCTACAGCAGTGTTTAAGACCGTCATAGGCTTAGCGCAGTTGGTTTTTGACCCCACGCCCCTCATCTCAAATTTATTGCCCGTAAAGGCAAAGGGAGAAGTCCTGTTGCGGTCCGTATTATCCATGAGTATTTCAGGAATTTTACCCACTACATTGAGCTTGAGTTCTGTTTTTTCTTCTGGTGATAATTTACCCAAAGACACCCCTTCTAATTCATCTAAAACTGCAGAGAGTTGTTTCCCAATAAATATAGAAAAAATAGCAGGTGGCGCTTCATTGGCACCTAATCTGTGGTCATTACTAGCAGAAGCAATAGAAGACCTTAACAACGATTCATATGTGTCTACTGCTTTAATGGTATTAATAAAAAAGGTCAGAAACTGTAAATTCTTCATTGGCGTAGAACCTGGGCTCAATAAATTAATACCCGTATCTGTAGCAAGTGACCAATTGTTGTGTTTTCCAGAGCCATTTATTCCTGCAAAAGGTTTTTCGTGAAACAACACTTTTAAATGGTGCTTGTCTGCAACCTTATCCATGACATCCATTAAAAGAAGGTTATGGTCTACCGCTAAATTGGCTTCTTCAAAAACTGGCGCCAATTCAAATTGGTTTGGTGCCACCTCATTGTGTCTAGTTTTTACTGGAATTCCCAAAACCATACACTCCTTCTCCAGCTCACTCATAAACCCAATAACCCTAGAGGGAATAACACCAAAGTAGTGGTCTTCTAATTGCTGTCCTTTGGCAGCCGTATGGCCCAATAGCGTCCTTCCTGTAAGCGTAATGTCTATTCTGGCCGTAGCCAACGATTTGTCAATTAAGAAATACTCTTGCTCCCACCCTAAGGTTGCGTTTACCTTTGTAACTGTTTTGTCAAAATATTTAGCTACAGCGGTAGCTGCTTCATCTACAGCATTTAAAGCCCTAAGTAAAGGTGCTTTATTGTCCAATGCTTCTCCTGTATAAGAAACAAAAATAGTGGGTATACAAAGTGTAGTCCCATAAACAAAAGCTGGAGAACTAGGATCCCAAGCAGTGTAACCCCTTGCCTCAAAGGTATTTCTAATGCCTCCACTTGGAAAACTAGAGGCGTCTGGTTCTTGCTGCACCAATTGAGCCCCACCAAAGATTTCTAAAGCTTGGCCATCTTGAATATCAAAAAAAGCGTCATGTTTTTCTGCGGTTGCACCTGTTAAAGGCTGAAACCAATGGGTATAATGCGTTGCCCCCATTTCTATGGCCCATGTTTTCATACCCTCAGCCACCTGATCTGCTAATTTTCTGTCAATCTTACTGCCTGAAGTGATTGCATCTCTAACAGCACCAATAGCATCCTTTGTGAGGTATTGTAGCATCTTATAGTCATTAAAAACATGGCTCCCAAAAAGGGAAGACCTTCTATTGGGTTCGCTCACAGGCACAGACATTTGCTGTGAACTTTGCGCTAAAGCATTAAATCTAAGTTGGGAGAAATCTGTTTTCATAAATAGTCAATTATCAATACTGCAAAATAAAACCAAATAAATATAGTATTTGCAATTTACCCCCTAAAAAACATAGGGGTCAGAAATTTTTAATAACTTTTTAATAAAACACCCCATCTTTTTCTGTGGCTATGTCAAAATATTATAATTTTATAGGGTCGTTAAACTTAAACAATCAACTCATGAGTAAATCTAAATTAGAATACCTTTGGTTAGATGGTTATGAACCAACAGCCAACTTAAGAAGTAAAACAAAAGTAGAAGAAAACTTCTCTGGAAAGTTAGAAGACTGTCCAATATGGTCTTTTGACGGAAGTTCTACGAAACAAGCTGAAGGAGGTTCTTCTGATTGTTTATTAAAGCCAGTAGCTATTTATCCAGATCCAGCAAGAAGAGATGGTTATTTAGTCATGACAGAAGTTTTAAATGCAGACGGTACACCACACCTTTCTAATGCAAGAGCTACAATAGATGACGACGACAATGATTTCTGGTTCGGTTTCGAACAAGAATATTTTATCATGGACAAGAATACCCAATTGCCTTTAGGATTTCCAGTGGGAGGTTACCCTGGGCCACAAGGTATGTATTACTGTTCTGTTGGCGGGAGAAATACCCATGGAAGAAGCTTTGTAGAAGAGCACGCTAACTTGTGTATTGACGCTGGATTAAACTTTGAAGGTATAAACCAAGAAGTAGCTAGCGGGCAATGGGAATTCCAATTGTTTGCCAAAGGCGCCAAAAGGGCTGGAGATGAAATCTGGGTATCACGTTACTTATTAGACAGATTGACAGAAAAATACGGATACTATATTGAATACCACCCAAAACCTGTAAAAGGAGACTGGAATGGTTCTGGTATGCACGCAAACTTCTCTAATACAGTCCTTAGAACTTGTGGTTCTAAAGAAACTTATGAGAAAATATGTGAAGCATTTAGACCAGTTGTTAAAGAACACATTGAAGTATACGGTGAGTTTAACGACCAACGTTTGACTGGTTTACACGAAACCGCTTCTATCAAAGACTTTAGCTACGGGGTATCTGATCGTGGGGCTTCTATTAGAATTCCTATTATCACTGTAGAAAAAGGATGGAAAGGTTGGTTGGAAGACAGAAGACCAGCGTCTAACGGAGATCCATATAAAATTGCCGGACGTATTGTAAAGACTGTAAAGTCTGCCAATATTTCTTAAAAACATACTTACACTTATTACTTAAAAGGTGTTCGCTAAAGCGGATGCCTTTTTTTTTGCTCCCTAAGAAATAGTCACGTAAATAAAAGCTGCATAAGCAGCGAGTAAAATAAGGCCGTCCCTCCAACCCAATCTCATTTTACTAGGCACAAAAACTAAGGGAAGTACTATAAACGCAAAACCCAGCATCCAATAAATGTCAGATTCCAAAAGTGCCTGATCCATCACTTTTATTGGGGTAATCATGGCTGTAATGCCCAAAACAGCAAAAATATTAAAGATATTAGACCCCAGTAAGTTTCCAAGAGAAATAGCCTTCTCCTTCTTCAATACCGCAATAACAGAGGCCGCCAATTCTGGTACACTAGTACCCACAGAGACAATAGTAATACCAATAACACGCTCAGAAACACCAAAAAATGTAGCCAATCCTACGGCTCCAGAAATGAGTAATTCTGAACCACCCCATAGGCCCAAACCACCCAAAACTAGGTACATAAGGGTTTTGTGCAAAGGCAAGGGAACGTCATCTTCAGGCAATTCGTCTACTACAGCATGCTCTTGAAAACGCAGTAAATACCATAAAAAGACCAATAACATGGAAAACATTACAAGACCTTCCCAGAAAACCAATTGACCATCTATATAAAGAAAAGCAAAGAATATCAGGGAGGCTAAAAACATGACCGGCCAATCTGTTTTGTAAAAACTCTTGGTTACCTCAATGGTACCAAGCAACAAAGTTATTCCAAGCACCAGACCAAGATTGGCAATATTAGACCCAATGATATTTCCTAAAGACAAATCTGGAAAGCCTTCTAACGCCGCCTTTATACTCACAATAAGTTCTGGAGCAGAAGTGGCAAAAGACACTACAGTCATTCCAATGACAATTTTAGGAATTTGCAACCTCAAGGACAGTGCTACGGCTGCTTTTAGCAACCAGTTTCCACCGAATATTAATGCCACTAAACCCAAAAAAATATACAAAGCGTCTAACATAGTCTTAATTTGGAGCAAATATAACAAAGCCCCTCCTAAAGTATTAAAAAAAAACAGCAAACCACGCTGAACGCTACAGTTACAAATAATGTATATTTGTTATTGTACGTTAGAAACAGGTGTTTCTTAAACCCATAAAATTCATGTTTAAAATTCTCGCCCAGCTCAACAAATTACTACTCCCCTCTTTGACAAAAAAAAGACTGGACTTAGCCAATGCTAAAAAATGGCAGTTGGCTTTAGTAGGTTGGCGTTATTACGTAACCACCCGAGCCTTAGACAATAAATAAAGTACCCATACCCTACAGGGTTTTGCTCAGATCCTACCGCTGCAGATTTCTTGTAAGTATTTCACACAAGTATTTGGCACAAGCCCAAAAAGAATTATATTTGCACCCCCAACAAGGGACAACAACGGCCTCGTGGCGCAACTGAATAGCGCATCTGATTACGGCTCAGAAGGTTACAGGTTTGAATCCTGTCGAGGTCACGAAAAGCATAATATGCGCTAAAACGCTCATCTCAGTATAAATCTGACTTGAGCGTTTAATATTTAGGATAAATCCTAAATCTATTTGGTTGCGCCATTTAACCTCTTTCTTCCAATTTGAACTTCAGAATAGTTTATTTCACTACTTTTTGGCAGCCTTTTTGGCAGCTTTTTAAATAGACTCAACAAGCTATAGAACATAATAAATATAGTGATTTAAGAGTAAATAAATAGACCAAATCAATAGAATTTTGACAGTTAATTTTGCATTTAACGTAAATATCTTTTGCAATCTAAGTATCTATCTATTCTTACGAATTTAACCCAAAATGGATTTGCCAATATTCAGTTAATTTTTATTCATTATTTTTTAAAACTTCATTAATAAAATTAACCATCATTGGAGACGCTCCAAAATTTAAATTAAATTCTTTCCACCATTCTTTTACTCCTTTTTCTGAAAAATGGTAAGACAAATGCTTAAATGGAATTTTTAATAGTTCTTCTCCGTGAGGTTGATTTTTGGCTTGTATTAGCATTCCTTCATAACATAGAATTAATTCAAAATAATAGTTGTTAAAAATCTCCTTTTCAAAGTCCAAACAATTTGAATAATCTTTGCGTCCTTTTATTATAATCTTGCTTACATCAATATTATCTGTCCGCTTAAATAAAGTATTAAATCTATCTACACTTCCTTCCCAATTCTTAAGTTTATTAGACTTAGTGTTTTGCCTTATTTCATATGCAACGAATATAATTGACGTCACTAATGCGAAAGCCTGAATGGCTTCAATATAAATAATGTTCATTTTTAATATTTTGTATAAAAATTAAAATAATTAATAAGATATTAATTATTCACTTAAATACTCTCTATAAATAATTTAAAAACAGATTTGTCTTTTTCAGTTATCATATTAGTAGATAATTGTAACTGTCTAATAAAAGAACTAACCCTGTTATTATTTACTCCTGTGTTACAACTTGGGGAGTAAGTGATTTCAGGGTTTTATTTTTTTACTATGTCAACTAAACCATTAGAAATTAAAAACTATTTAAGTGAGGAATTAGAATTATTAAGTAACCTTTTAAACAAAGGAGAAGACACTTTATTAGTGTCTCCTACTGACTCAGGGAAAACAAGAGCCATTATTGCTTATGCTAAGCAAAACCTTCATAGAAGAATAGCTATCCTCTGTCCCACACAAGCGCTCGTAGACAATCTTAAGCAGGATTGCGATATACCTGCAGGGTATGGAAAGAAATGGGCTCAAAACACTCAATTCTTTAATCTATTAGTCACAACTTATGACAGCATTCAGTTCTTTGAAGAGACTCGTTTTGACGCCATCTTTATTGATGAAGCTCACTATTTAGCACAAGCAGGAATCTATAGGGCAAAAGCTATAGAATATATGATGAATTTAGAATGCCAAAAGATACTTGTTACCGCTACTCCAAATGTTATTGAAAGATTAGAAGGTCTTAATAGAGTAGAGTTTGTAAAAGAAACTAAACCATAGGCATATCACTTTCCTCCAACTCACTTACTTCAAGTCCTCTCAGATAAGTCAAACTAACGGCTAAAGAGCTATGTCCCATCGCTCGTTTTAGTTTACTTAATCGTTATAATTACTACCTTTAGATATGACTTTAAAGAAACTAATTGTCTTTTCAATATTACCTTGGATAAACATTGGGTTTTTATACTCTATGTATTTATTAAAGGTTGATAATGTTCTTTTAGGAGTTTATTGGGAACTCACAATGATACCCTCTTTTCTTATGGGTGTAATTTTTCCAATAATTTTAATTATAAAGTTCATTAAAAAACACTAA
>Ga0209771_1001841_pt1 | contig 13344 bp, 12 predicted proteins | sample SaaInl59LU_5_DNA_FD_184639 | JGI IMG/M metagenome (GOLD analysis project Ga0209771, IMG submission 184639) | Marine microbial communities from expanding oxygen minimum zones in the Saanich Inlet - ESP_59LU_5_DNA (SPAdes) (version 2) | ecosystem: Environmental > Aquatic > Marine > Intertidal zone...
TGGGATGCCCAAGCCATCGCGCGACTTAACCATGTACCACCCCATAAAGTCAGTAGCATCGCCAATACGGTCGCGGCGTGCAGCCCAACGGCGTTGCTCAGAGCGGTACTCGTCCCATGTTCCATCAAGGGCTTGGCTGTATCCATAGGCAGAACTTTGGCGGCCCATCGGAATAACCCCAAGCGCATAACGATAGGGCGTGCGTGCGTTCGCGATGAACTTACTCTCTTGGTAAATCGCTGCCATTTGAACGGCGACAGGTACGCCCCACTTTCGCTCGGTTTTGCGCATCGCCGTCAGGTAAGACGGGCGCTGGTTGAGAATGCTGCAAGCATTATCAAGATTACGGGGGGCTGAATAATTGCTGCTGCCGCACCCTGCGATTAGCACGCAAAACATCAATGCTCTGGATAGTCGTTTCATCTGCCTGTTCCCATTTTTATCGGGTTATGCGTGCAACATAACTCAATTGAGGGGTCCGCGAAACATGTTTTGGATTTTGCTACACCAGAAACGCTAATGTCAGCGGGATCGTGATCAACGACATCACTGTTGATGCAACCACCAAGCCCGCAACCGCATCTGCGTCCGCACCGTATTTTTCTGCGAGTAGATAAGATGTCACTGCGACAGGCGTCGCGATTTGCACAATCAAAACTGCTGCCGCCGTGGATTCTAATCCAAACCATTGCGCGATAAGAGCTGCGGCGCCGACGCAGACCACAACTTTAAGTGCTGACAAAATGATTGAAAGGGGAAGGTGCGCTGGCGTGAGGCGGGCCACGGCGACCCCCAAAGTGATCAGCATAATCGGGATCGCCATGTCCCCAACAAGGCCCAAGGCGTTTGTCAGGAATGTCGGTGTTTCCCAGCCTTGCCACAAAAACAACGCACCCAAAATGGTGGCCGCTACGATAGGCTCCTTGAGGACCTTAAGCGGGGAGCCGCCCCCCGCGACCAACCAGATGCCAAAGGTGAACGAGTAGATTGCCATGATCGCGAAAACCACAACCGCATAGCCAAAGCCGGCCTCTCCAAACGCAAAAAGGCACAGCGGCAGGCCAAGGTTACCAGTGTTGCCCATGATTAACGGGGCAAGATAGGTGCGCCGGTCGAGCTTGCCTATTGCGACCAGCCCCCAGCACAGCAGGGTTACCGCGCCGTATGCCGCAACAGTGGCAAGAGACAGCAGCGTCAGCGCGTTTGGATCAATTTCGGTTTGCATCAAAGCAACAAAGATCAAGCAGGGCACAGATATGGTCATGGCCAACCGCGTGACGAATTCGACACGATACTCAAAGCCCATTTTCACCCAAACAAAGCCAATCATGCCAAGGATAAATACCGGTGCTGTGATCTCGAGAACTGTTAATGCGAGGTTCACAAACTGTTTCCTTCGATTTGGGGTGCGGAGCCCTAGACTCACGTTGTCACAAAGTTTAGGCAATGGCCTCGGGGGTTACAACGCTATGCTCAAAACGCGCGCAAAATACTATCTGGGCCAAATCGTTCGGCATAAAAACCACCCGTTCCGCGGTGTGGTTTTTGATGTGGATGCAGAGTTTGCCAACACCGAAGAGTGGTACGACTCAATTCCCGAGGAAAGCCGGCCTGTGAAGGACCAGCCTTTCTATCACCTTTTGGCGGAAAATGAGCAAAGTTACTATGTAGCCTATGTTTCTGAGCAAAACCTGATCGCAGACTACTCCGGAGAGCCAGTTGGCCATCCCGATTTGGATGAGATGTTTGGCCCCTTCAATGATGGGGCCTACCAACTGCAATACCAGCTTAACTAGCAGGTCAGATGCCCAAGGCGCACCCGTCTTTGCGCGGATCAGAGCCACCTTCCAACACACCGTTGTCATGCAAAACAATCGCCTGCGCGCCGCCAATTGGGGTGTCTGGCACATCAACAGTATGGCCAAGGCTGGTTAGTTCGTTGCGCACATCATCGCTGTAGCCGCGCTCAACCTTCAGGGTCCCTTTGTCCGCGAACGAACGGGGCGCATCAATGGCGTCTTGAACTGACATGTCAAAGTCGACCATGTTGCTGATCAAACGCGCATGCCCATTTGGTTGATATGCGCCACCCATCACGCCGAACGGCATAAGCACGCGACCTGCTTTTTTGACGATGCCCGGAATGATTGTGTGCATTGGGCGCTTGCCGCCTGCAGCCTCGTTGGGGTGGCCTGCCTCAAGCGTGAAGCCAGCGCCACGGTTTTGGAACAAAACCCCGTAGTTGGGTGTGGCGATGCCAGAACCGAAACCGTGAAATACAGAATAGATCAACGAAACACTCATTCGGTTTTTATCGACGACGGTGATGTAGATCGTATCTTTGTGAACAGCTTCCGAGATGGCTTTGGGATCAGCCATCGCTTGTTTGGGATCGATCAGGTCGCACAAACGGTCCGCAGTATCTTGAGACAACAGATAATCGGTCGGCGTGCCTGTGTCAGCGATGAACCGGTTGCGTGCGTCATAGGCAAGCTTTGCGATTTCGGCTTCAATATGCACACGCTCTGCGCCGAACGGGTCCATGGATTTAATGTCAAAGCGCTTCATCATGTTCATCATGACGATCGCTGTCGCGCCGTGTCCGTTTGGCGGGTGCTCGACGACTTCCAAATCACCGTAGGTGCCGGAAATGGGCTGTGTGTAATCGCACTGGGTGTTGGCAAAGTCGTCCATCGTGTGCGTGCCGCCAGCCGCATTTAGCGTCGCTACCATTTCTTCAGCGACTGCGCCTGTGTAGAAGCCATCGCGGCCGTGTTCCGCCAAGTGGCGCAACAATTTCAGCTGTCGTGGGTCGCGGAACACCTCTCCGGTTTTGTAGGCTTCGCCGCCCTTGAGGAATTGATCGCGCGCGCTTCCCTGAAGTGCTTCAAGCCCCTCCGCCCAATCAAAGGCAACACGTGGCGCAACGGGTATACCGTGCTCGGCGTAATGCATAGACGGCTGCAGGAGAACATCCCAGGGTAGCTGCCCCCAGTCTTTGGAGAGCCGCGCAAAGGCATCAACAGCGCCGGGAATTGTGACGGCAGAAGCATCGCGGAGTGGAATAGTGTCATGACCCTCCGCGCGTAATTTAGCGGCGGAAAGGCCAGCGGGCGCGCGGCCTGATCCGTTCATGGCCTTGATTTCGTTGCTGTTTGGCGGCGTGAAAAGAACAAAGCAATCGCCGCCTAACCCGGTCATTTGTGGCTCACACAGTCCGAGTACAATTGCTGCAGAGATAGCCGCGTCCATCGCGTTGCCGCCCTTTGCAATGATATCAAGCGCGGTTTTGCTACCGATTGGGTGGGATGTTGCCACCATAGCATCTTGCGCGAAAACGGAAGAACGGTGTGGTTTGTGGAAATCGCGCATGACGTGCCTCGCTTATGATCTGGTTGGGCAGACATTAGGCTAAATCTTTGGCTCGTCTATGGGGCTTTCGAATTAATGTGGTGTGGGCGCTGGCACTTTGGTGATAACGAAGCTTAGGTGGTTTGTGCCGTTGCTGCGTTTGTACTCAAGATTGTCAGCCAAGGTGTTGATGATGATCAGGCCGAAACCACTTTCAGGTAGGCGACTTGCCTCAGGTGTAGCTGCTTCAGTTGGCAGCTGCACAGCCTCGGGAATGGCCATGCCTTGGTCAAGGACGTGAAACTGCCACGCCCAAACCAGATCATCGGCCATGACATTGATCGTGCCGCAATCTGTGTTGCTATAAGCGTGCTCGCTGATGTTGTTGAGAATTTCTGCCAGTACCAATTCGGCAATGGTAATTGTTTCGGCGCCACCCAGAGTGCGTTCGGACAGTTGCGTACGAATGCTATGGAGCACGCGCCGAATATCTGCCGGAGTGGCGTCGCACTGCATCTCAAAAAGCATATTAGACGCCTCAACGGCGCGCGTTTGGCTCAAAGCTTTTTCACACATCTGCGGGATACGTCACTGGCAGTTGTTTGTGGATTTTGAAAACAGTGTCCATGCGCGTCAGGCTGAAAACCTTTTCGACAGCTGAGGACAAGCAGGCAAGCTCTAGCGCTGTGCCGTCTGGCATTTGTTTAAGTGCCGCAACGATCGCACCAAGCCCGCTGGAATCAATGAATGTTACTTCGCTAAGATCAAGTATCGCACGGCCTGTCTCGTCTTGTGTGGCGGTTCTCATCGCGTCTTTGAATGCAATCGCCGCCATCGCGTCAATCCTTGCCTCTTCGACGCGCAAGATCAGCCCTGCTGGCGTCGTTGTTTGTGTTAGTCTCACCTTTTACCCTCCGGTTCACCCTGCAGGCGGGTGTAAAGGCCCAACCGTTACCAATTCCTTTCTTGTGCCCGCGTGATCCGCAGCGCATTTATCTAAAATGATCACCAAACCGGAGCCGCCCGTCATGATTGATTATCCCGCTTTGCACAAAACCATTGATGCGCTGACTGAAGATGAAACAGATGAGATTGCTCTGATGGCGACGGTCGTGTGCGAGGTGCATCACGCGGATGATCGGTTTGATTGGACTGGGTTTTACCGCGTGACAGAACCCGAAGTTTTGAAAATCGGCCCCTATCAAGGTGGGCACGGATGCCTAAAAATTCCGTTTTCTCGGGGTGTTTGTGGCGCTGCAGCGCGCCTTCAATCCCCACAGTTGGTTGCGGATGTTCATGCGTTTGAGGGGCATATTGCATGTGCGTCGTCCACGCAGTCAGAGTTGGTTTTGCCTGTATTCGATGGGCACGGTGTGCTTTTGGCGGTGTTCGATTTGGACAGTGATCAGCCTGCTGCTTTTACTAATGAAGACGTGCAGCAGATGACATCTTTGTTACACCGCGTTTTTCAAAAAGTTCTTTAGCCAATTGAAATTTTTATCTTGGCAAAGTCAGAATTTTCCGGCTACGTGAAATAACGCATTATTTTTTCACGAAGAGGTTTGAGTCGTGCGACATGAACAGCCGGTCAAAACGCTTGGCGCTGATTTAAGAGCCCTGCGCAAAGCGCGTGGTATGAAGCTGCAAGATCTTGCGGATACGCTTGGTCGCTCTGTCGGCTGGGTGTCGCAGGTTGAGCGCGATATGTCTGAGCCTTCAATCAATGATTTGCGTGACATGGCGCGTGCACTGGATGTGTCTGTGTCTTCTTTGTTTCGCGTAAATGCAGCCCCCGACGAGGAGGGGCTGATCGTTCGTGCAGGCGCGCGCCGCCCAATCGGATCACGCGCCGCCGGTCTGGTTGAGGAGCTTTTGTCGCCTGATCTTAGTGATGACTTTGAGGTGGTGCATTCAAGCTTTGCAGTGGGCGCCGTTCTTGAGCAGTTCGTCGAGCGCCCGACACAAGAGGTTGGGTATATTGTGCGGGGCAAACTTGACGTAACCATCGCGGACAAGACATTTACCCTTTCAAAAGGGGATAGCTTCCGCGTGAAGGGGCAACCTTTTCGGTGGGCGAACCCCTACAGTGAAACATGTGAGGCGGTGTGGGTGATCGCACCACCGGTCTATTGATGCGCGGGTCATGCCTGTGCGGGGGCTGCAGTTTTGAAGTGACTGAACCCGTCACGCGAATGGCGGCGTGTCACTGCACACAGTGCCGCAAACAATCGGGCCACTACTGGGCGGCGGGCCAAGTAAGCGACACGGGTATTTCAATCACTGGTGCGGTGTCGTGGTTTGCGTCTTCGCAGACAGCACAGCGCGGCTTCTGCCCGACCTGCGGCAGCGTTTTATTTTGGAAACTAGCTGGTGAGCAAAGCGTTAGTTTCTCGCTTGGGGCCATCGATGGGCCAACCGAGGGTCAGCTTGATGAACACATACACGTAGGCGCCAAGGGCGACTATTACACAATCGCGGATGATTTACCGCAAAGGGAGAACTAGACATGGTGGATTTTCCAACGACAGCGCGGGTTGTTATTATTGGGGGCGGTGTTGTGGGTGTCTCCACACTTTACCATCTCGCCAAAGAAGGTTGGACGGACTGTGTGCTTCTTGAAAAGAATGAGCTGACGGCGGGTTCGACATGGCATGCGGCAGGCAATTGCCCCAACTTTGCGCCCAATTGGGCCGTGATGAACATGCAGCGCTACTCGCTTGAGATGTACCGTGGCCTCGCGGATGAGGTCGACTACCCGATGAATTATCATGTCACGGGGGCGCTGCGTTTAGGTCACACCAAAGAACGTGCCATGGAGTTTGAAAAAGTTGCGGGCCAAGCCCGCGCGATGGGCTTGCAGATGGATATGATCACCCGCGAAGAGATGAAGGATTATAACCCCTTTGTTGAGACGCATGATCTTGAAGGTATCCTTTGGGACCCGCTTGACGGTGACATTGACCCCGCACAACTGACCCAAGCGCTGGCCAAAGGTGCGCGCGATTTGGGGGCGAACATCCAGCGCTTTTGCCCAGCGACGGGTGTATCACGTGATGGGGATGAGTGGATCGTTCACACGGAAAAAGGCGATATCCGCTGCGAGAAAGTTGTGAACGCGGCGGGGTATTATGCTGCGCGCGTGGGTGAGTGGTTCAAGCCTTTCGGTGGCCGCGATGTGCCGTTAACGGTGATGTCGCACCAATATTTTCTGACCGAAGAGATTGACGAGATCAAACAGTGGACCCAAGAAAACGGGCGCAAGACACCGATGATCCGCGATGTAGATAGCAGCTACTATCTGCGCCAAGACAAAAACGGTCTGAACCTTGGGCCATATGAATTCAACTGCAAGGCGCATTGGACCACCAAAGAAGATCCGATGCCGCACGATTTCAGCTTCCAACTATATCCCGATGATCTGGACCGCTTGGAATGGTACATTGAAGACGCGATGGAGCGCGTGCCCTTACTTGGGACCGGTGGCGTTGGCCGCAACATTAACGGCCCAATTCCATATGCCCCCGATGGCTTGCCGATGATAGGTCCGATGCCTGGCGTGCAAAACGCCTTTGAGGCGCACAGCTTTACCTTTGGTATCGTACAGGGCGGCGGAGCAGGTAAAGTAATGGCCGAATGGCTGATCCACGGAGAGACCTCAAACGATATGTGGGCCGTTGATCCGCGCCGCTACACCGCGCATGCTGATTTCGACTACAACTTGCAAAAGTCGCTCGAGACTTACGGCCATGAATACGGAATGCATTTCCCGCACAAAGAATGGCCTGCAGGGCGTGACAAAAAGCTGTCACCCAATGATGCGACCGTTCGCGCAAACGGCGGTGTGATGGGGGCTTATAACGGCTGGGAACGTGCGAACTGGTTTGCCAAAGACGGCGATGATACTTCAATAGAGAGTACAGAAACATGGGACCGCGCAGGTCCATGGGAACCCCGCATCAAAGCCGAAGTAGAAGCGGTGCGTGACGGTGTCGGTGTTCTGGATTTGCCCGGGTTCTCGCGGTTCATCCTTAAGGGCGACGGTACTGCTGAGGCGCTTCGATCCACAATTACGGGCGCCTTGCCAAAGACTGGCCGGATGAATCTTGCGTATTTCGCAGACACCAAAGGCCGCCTTCTTACTGAGATGTCTGTTGGCCGCTTGGGCGAAGACGAATTTCAACTTATCACCGCAGCACCTGCGCAGTGGCATGACTTTGAAGTGCTGCGCGACCGGTTGCCTGATGGTCTTGAGTTGGTGGATGTTACGGATGACTATTCGACCCTCATTCTAACAGGACCGAAGTCGCGCGAATTATTGGCTGGCTTGACCGATGGTGATCTGTCGTTGGGGTGGCTAACGATCCAAGATGCAACTGTGGCTGGTGAACAGGCGCGTTTGATCCGTGTTAGCTTTGCTGGTGAGTTGGGCTGGGAAATTCATGCACCGTTGGGCAGCATCAAGGTCATCTATGATGCTGTGCTTGCTGCCGGTGCAACGCCGTTCGGGATGTATGCGCTGAACAGCATGCGGATCGAAAAAGGTTACCGTGCGTGGAAGGGTGATCTGTCGTCAGACTACACAGTGCTTGAAAGCGGGATGGAGCGTTTTGTGCGCCTCGATAAACCACAAGACTTCGTGGGCAAAGCGGCTATCGCAGCAGAGCAACAGCAGGGGCGTAAGAAAGCTTTCGTCACCATGACTGTGGAGGCGGGCGAGCAAGACGCACCCTATATGGCGCCGGTCTATGCAAATGGTGAAGTGGTCGGTGAAGTCACATCTGCCGCTTATGGTTATCGGTGTGATCAGGCCATTGCGCTGGGCATGGTTCGCATTGATGTGGCGGTTGCTGGCACTCAGCTTGAGATTGATGTCTTCGGCAAGCGTATGGCGGCAGTGGTGCAAGAAGATCAGCCCCTTTGGGACCCTGAGAACGCTCGCATCCGCGCGTAATTTACTTGGCTTCGGCGCGGCCCATTTGGGCTGCGGCTTTCATTTTTATTATCTTTAAGGATCTTTCTGATGAGCCTTCCTGAAAAAGCCCGCGTTGTCATCATTGGCGGTGGCGTAATTGGTTGTTCTGTCGCCTATCACCTTGCGAAAAAAGGGTGGAAAGACATTGTCTTGCTTGAGCGTAAGCAGCTGACGTCTGGCACAACGTGGCACGCAGCGGGGCTGATTGCGCAGCTCCGGGCAACGGCTAACATGACGAAATTGGCTAAATATTCCCAAGAACTTTACGGCGAGCTTGAAGCAGAAACTGGTGTTGCTACGGGCTTCAAACGCTGTGGTTCAATCACGGTTGCGCTGACCGAAGAGCGGCGGGAAGAGATCTACCGCCAAGCTGCAATGGCGCGCGCTTTCGGTGTTGAGGTTGAGGAAATCTCTAACGAGCGTGTCCAAGAGCTTTACCCGCATATCAACCTCGATGGGGTTGTCGGTGCAGTTTATCTGCCCAAGGACGGGCAGGGCGATCCGGCCAACATTGCACTCGCGCTAGCTAAGGGCGCGCGTCAGAACGGTGCGCTTATTAAAGAGCGCGTAAAAGTGACTGGCATTGCCAAACAAGGGCAACGTGTCACCGGTGTCGATTGGCAAACTGAGGATGGAAATACCGGTCATATCGAAGCAGACATGGTCGTGAACTGCGGTGGCATGTGGGGCCGTGAGGTTGGTAAAATGGCGGGCGTTTCGGTGCCGCTTCATGCTTGTGAGCACTTCTATATTGTCACTGAAAACATTCCCGACATGACGCAGCTGCCCGTCCTGCGGGTGCCTGACGAATATGCGTATTACAAAGAAGATGCCGGTAAGATTTTGCTTGGCGCGTTCGAGCCTGAAGCCAAACCTTGGGCGATGGATGGCATTCCTGAGGATTTCGAATTTGATCAACTGCCTGAGGATTTTGATCATTTTGAGCCAATTTTGGAAAAAGCCGTGGACCGTGTGCCGCTGCTTGCTGAGGCGGGTATTCACACGTTCTTTAATGGCCCGGAAAGCTTCACGCCCGATGATGCGTATCACCTTGGTCTTGCGCCCGAGTTGGATAATTTTTGGGTGGCATGTGGTTTCAACTCGATCGGCATTCAGTCTGCTGGTGGGGCGGGTCACGCGCTGGCCGAGTGGATGGATAGCGGTGAAAAACCGTTTGATCTGGGTGATGTGGACATTGCACGGATGCAGCCGTTTCAGTCGAATGCGAAGTATTTGTATGAGCGTTCAAAAGAAACATTGGGACTGCTTTACAAGGATCACTTTCCGTTCAAACAAAAAGAAACAGCACGCGGTGTGCGGCGCTCACCTTTCCATAACCATATGACAGAACGTGGTGCGGTGATGGGTGAGCTTGCTGGCTGGGAACGCCCGAACTGGTTCGCTCGTGAGGCGCAGGAGCCTGCGTATGAATACAGCTGGTCGCGTCAAAACTTCTTTGACAATGTCCGCGAAGAGCACATGGCAGTGCGTCAAAACGTTGGCATGTACGATATGTCATCATTTGGCAAAATCCGCGTTGAGGGGCCAGATGCCGAGGCGTTCTTGAACTATGTCGCTGGCGGTAATTATTCAGTACCCGTTGGCAAAATCGTCTATACGCAGTTTTTGAATAACCGCGCCGGCATTGAGGCGGACGTGACTGTTACGCGCCTCGGCGAGACATCCTATTTGGTCGTGACGCCTGCTGCGACACGTCAGGCGGATCAGGTCTGGCTGATGCGTCACCGCGGTGATTTCAACGTTGTGATCATGGATGTTACTGCTGGTGAAGGTGTGCTGGCAATTATGGGGCCGCGCTCTCGTGAGTTGTTGCAGGCTGTATCGCCTAATGATTTCAGCAATGAAGTGAACCCCTTTGGCACGGCCCAAGAAATTGAGATCGGCATGGGCCTCGCCCGCGTTCACCGCGTCACATATGTCGGTGAGCTTGGGTGGGAAGTCTACGTCTCTGCGGATCAATGCGGTCATGTTTTTGAGGCGGTCGCTGAAGCCGGATTTGACCTTGGCGTGCGCCTATGCGGGATGCACATGATGGATACCTGCCGGATTGAAAAAGGCTTCCGGCATTTTGGCCATGACATTACTGCGGAGGATCACATCCTTGAGGCGGGTCTTGGCTTTGCGGTCAAAAAGGACAAAGAAAACTTCATTGGCCGCGATGCAATTTTGCGCAAACAGGACGTGGGCCTTGAGAACCGTTTGGTGCAATTCAAGCTGAACGATCCAGAGCCGCTATTGTATCACAACGAGCCTATTTTACGCGATGGTGAGGTGGTCGGATATCTTTCCTCTGGCGCGTACGGTCACAACGAAGGTGCCGCGATGGGCATGGGCTACGTGCCGTGCAAAGGTGAGACCGCTGCTGAGATGCTCGGTTCAAAATTTGAGATCGATGTGGCTGGTGTGCGCGTTGAGGCGACAGCACAGATGAAACCTTTCTACGATCCGAAGTCAGAACGGGTTAAGGTCTGAGATAATTCAGTGTAAAGGCGGGGCATGAGTGATACCTATGCCCCGCCCGATATCCCGCTAGAGATTTTGTACGACGATCATGAGATTGTTGTGGTGAACAAACCTGAGGGTTTGTTGAGTGTTCCCGGCAAGGGTGAACATCTGGCTGATTGCCTTGAGGCGCGGGTCCGTGCGGTGTTTCCAACAGCATTGACGGTCCACCGGCTTGATCGCGACACGAGTGGCGTCATGGTTTGGGCGCTGACCCCTTATGCCCAACGTCATATCAACCTGCAGTTTGAAAAACGCCGCCCCAAAAAGACGTATGTTGCGCGGGTGCATGGCAGTGTTGAGGGGGACGAGGGCACTGTAGATTTACCGATGATCGTCGATTGGCCCAACCGCCCGCTACAGAAGATTTGTCATGAGATGGGCAAGCCTGCGGTCACCAATTGGAAAGTGATTAAGCGCTTGGACGGCGAGACGCGGCTGCGCATGTTCCCGCAAACGGGCCGGTCCCACCAGTTGCGCGTTCACTGCCTTAGCATGGGAAATCCGATTATTGGCGACCCGTTTTATGCGCCTGAAACAGCGGCAGAATATCCACGGATGATGCTGCATTCAGAGGTGTTGGAATTGCACCATCCAGATGGTGGGCAGCGTCATCGTTTCCGCGCCAAGGTCCCATTTTAGGCAGCGGCAACAGACATAACGAAAAAGGCCCCGCATGTTGCGAGGCCTTCTTTTTGTTTCGAGCGCAGTTCCTATTCGGCGACAAAGCCGGACAGTGCTTTGACTTCAAGGAATTCATGAAGACCGAACGCGCCACCTTCGCGGCCATTGCCTGACTGCTTGTAGCCGCCAAAAGGTGAGCCTTGGGCGAAGCCTTTGCCGTTGGTTTCAACCATGCCTGAGCGCAGTTGGCGACCTACGCGCATACGCTTTGCATCGTCCGAGCTTTGCACATAGTTGGTAAGACCGTAAACAGTGTCATTTGCCAGTGCGACAGCTTCTTCTTCGGTGTCGAAGGGAATGATTGACAGCACAGGGCCAAAAATTTCGGTCCGCGCAATTTCCATGTCGTTGTTTACATCGGCAAATACTGTCGGGCGAACAAAATAGCCGCGGTTCAAGCCGTCTGGGCGACCTGTGCCACCAGCGACGAGGCGCGCTTCTTTCTTGCCAATCTCGATCAGGTCTTGGATTTTGGTGAACTGTGCTTCTGACACGACAGGGCCGATGTGCTCGCCTTCTTCAGATGCAGGGCCGACGCGTGTTGCTTCTGCTGTTGCTGCGGCTTGGATGACTGCTTCATCATAGCGGCTGCGTTCGACAAGCATACGTGTGGGGGCGTTACATGACTGGCCGGAGTTGCGGAAACAGCGTGCTGCTCCGCGGTTTACAGCGTCTTCGTCTGCATCAGCGAAAATGATGTTTGCACCTTTGCCGCCCAATTCAAGGCTGACCCGCTTGAGAGTGTCAGCGGCGGCTTTTGAAATTGCGATACCTGCGCGTGATGAGCCTGTGAAGCTGACCATGTCCACATCAGGGTGGCATGAAAGCTGTGAGCCAACGCCGGGCCCATCCCCGTTCACCAAGTTGAACACACCGGCAGGGAAGCCCGCTTCATGCATGAATTCAGCGAACAAAATACCCGACAGCGGGGATACTTCCGATGGTTTCAGCACAACTGTACAGCCGGTTGCGATGGCGGGGATAACTTTCAGGATGATCTGGTTCATTGGCCAGTTCCAAGGCGTGATCAAAGCACAAACGCCAATCGGCTCCAAAAGTGTAGCCTCGGTTGGTGTGTGCATTTTTTCAAATTCAAACCCGTCGAACGCTTTCAAAAAGCCGTCGATGTGCCATGTGCCGGCGCCAATTTGCTGAACGCGCGCAAGTTGCTGCGGTGCGCCCATCTCGGTTGAGATTGCTTGGGCCATGTCTTCGGCGCGGGACACGTAAATGTCGCGGAACTTTTGCAACAACGCCACGCGGTCAGCTTTGTCTGTTTGGGACCAGCCGGGAAATGCGGCTTTCGCTGCTGCGACTGCTGCATCTGTGTCAGCCTGATCACCGATGGCGATAGTGGCGCATACTTCCTCGGTTGAGGGGTTGATGACATCCATCGTTGCAGCACTGTTGGGGGCGACCCATTGACCGTTGATGTAGAATTCCTGAGTGTTCATTTTGCGCTCCCTGACGGCCTAAATTTTGTGCACACTGTCACGAGGAGGCGGGTTCGTTCAAGCCTCAGTTACGTCACTAACATGCGGGTTCCGACCTTTACGTGCGGATAAAGCATTTGCATGTGATCATTGCGCAGTTTGATGCAGCCAGTCTCATAGGCCAGACCGATTGACCACGGTATGTTGGTGCCGTGAATGCGGTAGTATGTGGGGCGCCCGTTCACGGCCATGTAAAGCGCTGCCGCGCCCATGGGGTTACGCGGATCGCCGCCATCAAGCCCGCCTTTGTATTGGGCATAAAGGTCTGGCCGTCGTCTGAGCATACGGGGCGTCGGGGTCCAGCGGGGCCATTCAGCTTTG
>Ga0209771_1001843_pt1 | contig 13330 bp, 19 predicted proteins | sample SaaInl59LU_5_DNA_FD_184639 | JGI IMG/M metagenome (GOLD analysis project Ga0209771, IMG submission 184639) | Marine microbial communities from expanding oxygen minimum zones in the Saanich Inlet - ESP_59LU_5_DNA (SPAdes) (version 2) | ecosystem: Environmental > Aquatic > Marine > Intertidal zone...
AGGAAAATATGAAATACCTGCTGCAACTTTAAAGACCTTATGACGAATAAAGAAAAAAAGGAGATCTTAAAAAGACTTGATAATGACGAAGATTATTATGGAGACTTTGGTAAACAATACTTAAGTAACTCAGATATACGATCTTTAATTAGAGATCCAATGAGTTTTAAGAAACCTATCGTAGGTAATCCAAACTTAATTAAAGGAGGTTATTTCCACACGTTAGTTCTTGAGCCTGATAAACTAGAGCAATACAAAATTATAGAAGCTGCTACTAGAAATTCAAAGGTTTATAAAGATCTAAGTGGCGGTGAAATGTGCCTCCTACAAAAAGAAGCAGATGAGCTACAGGTTTTAAGAGACAAGTTAATGGCTAACGATATGTGTAGAGATTTAATACAAGATATCGATGTTGAGTACGAAATACCTGGTATATTAGAGCTAGGTGGCGAATGGTGGAAGTTAAAAGCTGATATTGTTAATAACACTCAGAAGCTAGTAGTAGATTTAAAAACTACATCTAACTTAGACAAGTTTGCTTACTCAGCAAGAGAGTACAACTATGATAGTCAAGCCTACATATACTCTAGTTATTTTAATATGGATATGGTTTTTGTAGTTGTCGATAAGCTTAGTGGTCAAATAGGTATATTTGATTGTTCTCCACAGTTTTTACAGAGAGGTAAAGATAAGGTTGAGCAAGCTATAGATCAATACAGGTTATTTTACAAAGACAAAGACTTTAACCCAGCTCAGTATTGTATAACTAAAACTTTATAGTTTATACAAACAAAATACGAATCACTAAAGATAATAAATATAACAAACAAAAACAATTAAATTATGGCAAGTATTATTAAAGCAAGTATCAATCTTAACAATATTGATAAAACAAAGATCATTGAAGGTAAAAAAGGTAAGTATCTACCAATTACCATCACACTAAACGACGAGCCTGATCAGTTCGGTAATCAAGGTCCTATAGTTGTAGCTCAGTCAAAAGAAGAAAGAGAAGCTAAAACAGCTAAAACTTACCTAGGTAACGTTCAAGTAGTATGGACTAACGGTGACAACGTTGCTACAGCTCCTAGAGACGATCAACCTCAACAGGCTCAAGCAGCAGCAGCACCAGTAGATGATCTACCGTTCTAATGGAACAATGTGAAATGTGTGGTGAGATTATGACTAAATGTGATCATAACTACTGTGATATATGTCCTGACTGTAGGGACGAAGAAGAATCGTAATTAAATTAAATTAAATTAAATGCAAGAAGTAGAGATCAATGGGTTTGCAATTGACGAGTTCAATGTGCATAAGCTTGAAGAGGGTAAAAAGCAGGGTGTATGCCCTGTTTGTTCTCACGACAGGAAACCCAAGAATCAGAAAGCCAAATGCGCTTCCTATGATTGGGATCGTGGTCTCGGTACTTGTCACAATTGCAACACTAGTTTTCAACTACATACCTACAAACGTAAAGGTAACTCAGAGAAAGTATATACAAAACCTGATGCTTACAAATACGAAGAGCCTGGTACAAAAGTTGAAGACTGGTTTAAAGCAAGAGGTATTTCCAAAAAGACTCTTGATGACTTAAAAGTCACCGAGGGTCCTGAATGGATGCCGCAAACACAAAAAACCGAGAACGTAATAAAGTTTAATTATTTCATGGGCAATCAATTGACAAACGTCAAGTATCGCGATGGAAGAAAGAACTTTAAATTGTTTAAAGGTGCTGAAAAAGTATTCTACAATATCGATAGTGTTGTAGGTTTTGAATACTGTGTGATCGTTGAAGGAGAAATGGATGTGTTAGCTCTGCATGAAGCAGGTATAACTAACGCGATATCAGTTCCAAACGGTGCTACATTAAATTCAAACAATCTTGACTACTTAGATAGTTGTATAGATTACTTTGAAGACAAAGAAAAGATTATACTAGCAGTAGATTCTGATGAAGCTGGTCAAGCTTTGCAAACAGAGCTTATACGTAGGCTAGGATCTGAAGTATGTCATATAGCTACTTTTGATGATTGTAAAGATGCTAACGAGTATTTGTTAAAGTATGGATCAGATAAGCTTGCAACAAGAATAACAGGAGCAAAACCAGTTCCTCTTGAAAACGTCACAACTTTCAGAGACATTGAAGATGAGGTTACAGACTTTGTTCGTAATGGTTTTAAGAAAGGATTTCAAGTTGGGCTTAGTAACTTTGATGAGATCTTTTCAACTTATACTGGTCAGTTTATTACTGTTACTGGGATACCTAGTTCTGGTAAGAGTGATTTTGTAGATCAGATGGTTGTAGGTTATAATGCTAATTACGGCTGGAAAACGGCTTTTGCATCACCTGAAAATGTACCTACTTATTTACATGCTCATAAATTAATGCGTAAGACTTGGCAAGGTATGCCAACGAAAGATGACATTGGCGGTGATAGATGGAATCAAATAGCAGATCATTGTAATAGTAATTACTTTCACATTGATATGGAACGTTATACTTTAGAATCAGTATTAAAGAAAGGTGCTGAATTAGTTAAACGTAAAGGTATTAAATGCCTAGTTATTGATCCATTTAATAAAGTAAGAGACACTGAATGTAAAACAGAAGATGTTAACAGGTATACGATGGAATACTTAAGTAAGATCGAGATCTTTGCTAAGAAGTATGACGTACTAGTATTTATTGTAGCGCATCCAACTAAAATGTATAAAGATAAAGATGGAAAAATTGAAGAACCTACTATGTACAATATTAAAGGTGGTGGTGAGTGGTATGATGCTTCTTATCATGGTTTATTGGTGCACAGAAATTATGAGGAAAAGACTGTTAAATGCAAGGTACTTAAAGTCAAGTTCCAAAACCTTGGGGAAAATGGAGCAGAAGCACATTTCAAATGGGAGCCAAAATCAGGTTGCTTTTTACCACACGTACAAGCAGGATCAGAAGATAAAATGCCATGGGAAAGCTAAAAACAATTAAAATGAAAACACCAATTATTAAATACAATGACAAGTTCCTTGATAGTGTAAGTATATTCATGAAAGTAGGTGGTATAACCATATATCCATTTGTTGTTATGAGAGAAAAATACTTAAAGGGTAACTCTAAGAGAATTGTAAACCACGAGTCTATACATATCAAACAACAACAAGAGTTATTAGTTATACCTTTTTACGTGTTGTATGTATTAGAGTGGCTAGTTAAATCTATAATTTATAAGTCGTTTAAGAAAGCTTATTACAATATTTCTTTCGAGAGAGAAGCTTACAGTAATCAAAGAAAGTGGACGTACTTAAATAAAAGAAAAAACTACGCGTGGTTTAAAAGAATAATTAATTAATGGCAAAAAGAAGCCCATTTAATATGGGTGAGTACAAACCAACTAAACAAGACTACGAGGCTAACGTATGGTGTATAAGAAATAACATATACATATCGCCTCTAGCTATAAGAGAAGGTAGTTGGTGCATAGAAATAACTATAAACGGAGTAACTAACAGATCCCCAAAAGCTTTCGTAAAAGATACTATTTGGGAGAAGTATTACGAATATTGCAGATACTATTATGATAAGCACAAAAAGTAATTTTAAAACAGCGAGCGAAGCTTTTGATTATATGTATATCAAGATCAAAAATAAAGGAGTAGATTTTGATAACACTAAAGCTTTGTTTAACGTAGGGTTTTATATCCACAACCCATCTGACAAACAGATAAAAGCTAGGTATAGAAAATGGAATAAAAAGTATGCAGCAGCTGAATGGGCTTGGTATTTATCTGGTGATCCTAGTATTAGCAAGCTAGGTGAATTAAACGGCAGTATACCTCCTATATGGAAACGTATGGCTGATAGTGATGGCGTTGTTAATTCTAACTATGGTTATCAGTGGCAACGTAAAGATCAATTAGACAAAGTTGTTGATGCTCTTAGAAAAAACCCTAATAGTAGACAAGCAGCTATATCCATATATGATGGTAAGGAAATAAACAAATACAGCCATGACACGCCTTGCACGTATGCAGTTCAATTTAGCATCGTAGACAACAAGCTCTGTATGTCTGTTTATATGCGTTCTAATGATCTCTGGTACGGTTTTTGTAATGATCAGTATCAATTTGCATCATTGCAACAAATGGTTGCAGACAGGCTGTCTATTGAGACGGGTTGGTATTATCATCACGCACATAATTTACATTTGTATAACGATAAAATTTAACTATGTATTATTTATATCACATACCAGGTAAAAAGATAGGTGTAACACGTAATCTTAATAGCAGGGTTACGGAGCAACAGGGTTATGCTCCAGACGAATACGAAGTTCTACTTACTAGCGACGATATTGACAAAATATCTAACATGGAAATAGAACTTCAAAAGTCTTACGGCTATAAGGTTGACAGACAAAGCTATAAAAATTTAATTAAATCAAATAAAGAAATGAAGCTAAATATAACGGAACAAACAACTACGTTTCCAATGCCTTTAAACAAATTAAAAGATAGGTTAGAAGACTCTATAGGTCTAACATGGGAAACTACATTTGGTAAATTCAAGGTAACTAAAGACAATTACAAAGATCTATTTAACAACGCTGTTACTTCCATGTACAACTCTAACAGGTGTTTTGTTTATAACAAAAAACTAGTTGAGTTAGGTAGTAAAGAAGAATCTTACAAAGAAGACGAAGTCAACGTGTTTGATTTGATAAGAGACTGGGCTCAAGTAAGAGGTATTTATAACAAGGGTGATTCTAAAACGCAATATATGAAGCTGATGGAAGAAGTTGGCGAGTTGGCTGAAGCACTCCTTGAAAATGATAGAGCTGAAACGCAAGATGCTATCGGAGATATAATAGTAGTTCTTACTAATCTAGCTCACATGCAGCAAATGAAAATAGAAGACTGCGTGGCTAGTGCTTACGATGAGATTAAAAATCGAAAAGGATCAATGGTTAATGGAACATTTGTAAAAAGAAGTTTAAAATGAAGATAGATACTAAAGATGAAATTGTACTAGCTGTACTAAAAAAGATGGATCAACGTAGTTTAGTTGGTCAAGAAAAGTATGGTGCTACAATGATGGAAGAAATAGTTGGTCAAGAAAAAGATCTTAACAGGTTTCTAATTGATGTACAAGAAGAATTAATGGATGCATTGCTTTATATTGAAGCGGCTAAACGTTGTTTATCTGATGAGATAGAAGAAGCTATGATTAGACGTTCTCAACCTGTAGCTCCTTGTAATGCTCACGCTTTTGAAGAAGATGAAGAACGTATGAAAGTTGTAGCACAAAACGGTAATACAGGAGAACATTATTCTAAACCACAAAGGATGTATCCAGGTGACATTATCTTAGGTGGAAACAATTAAAAAGATTATGTTAAAAAAAAGGAAGTCTAAAAAAAGAGGACCAGTAAGAGCAAAGAAGGTATCATATGATGGTATCGACTTTGCCTCTGGCTTAGAGAAATATATGTATATGGCTTTGAGAAAAGCTAAAATTAAATCTAAATATGAGGGTGAAACATTTGTGTTGCTAAGTGGTTTTCATTTTGAAAACGAAGTATATGAAAGACAAGCAAATGGTAAGGGAGAGTACAAGAACAGAGGCTGTAAACGCATACTACCTATAAAGTACACACCAGATTTTATTGGTGAGGATTTTATAATAGAAACAAAAGGTAGAGCTAACGAATCTTTCCCTATGCGTTGGAAGCTTTTTAAACAATTAGTAATGAGACAGTTTCCTAACACAACACTGTACAAACCACAAAACCAAAAAGAATGCGACGAGACAGTAAGAATAATCCTTTCGAAGCAAAGAGATTAGCAAGGGATAAATATGCTGAGCGTCAAATAGAAAAATGGATAAAGTGGACTATTGATGTTAGAGGCAAGATGATTTATAAAGAGTTAGTAGAGTTACATAACAAATACAATATAAAAGTATATGGAAGTTAATGAAAGTAAAGGATGGGCTATATCTATAGGTTTATACCCAGGGGTTTTATTTGGTTTTAGGACATATGAAGAAGAGAAGTATAATACGCACGTTATATATTTGCCTTTCATTGATGTCGCAATTGAAGTTGATAAATAATGGGATTGTTTGATGAGCGCGTAGCGTACAAACCTTTTGAGTATCCAGAGTATTTTACAGAAGGTTGGATGAAGCAGGCACAAGCCTTTTGGCTACATACAGAGATATCAATGTCTGGAGATGTTAAAGATTGGAACGAGAAGTTAACTGATAAAGAAAAAAGCTTAGTAGGTAATATATTACTAGGTTTTGCTCAAACTGAATGTGCAGTATCAGATTACTGGACACAGAAAGTAGTAGGATGGTTTCCTAAACACGAGATTCAACAAATGGCTATGATGTTTGGATCACAGGAAACTATTCATGCAGTAGCTTATAGTTATTTAAATGAGACATTAGGACTTGAAAATTATGAAGCTTTCTTACACGAGCCTGCGACGGCTAAGCGTTTTGATAACTTGGTTGCGTACGAAGGAAGTGATCGCCGCGGTATTGGTTGCTCTCTTGCTGTATTTAGTGCTTTTGCGGAAGGTGTTAGTCTTTACTCTGCTTTTGCTGTACTATATTCTTTTCAAATGAGAAACCTTTTAAAAGGTATAGGTCAACAGATGAAGTGGTCTGTAAGAGATGAGTCACTACATAGCAAAATGGGTTGTCAGTTGTTTAGGCACATGTGCGAAGAAGATAAACAATTACAAAATTTATGTAGAGAAGATATAATTAAAGCCGCTGAGACTATGGTGGCGCTAGAAGCAAAGTACATTGACAAGATGTTTGAAATGGGTGACATTGAAGGTATTAAGTCAAGTGATTTAAAACATTTTATAAAGAAACGTGCAAATGAAAAACTTGTGGAACTCGGTTACGTCGACTTGGGATCGTATTTTCCTTATGACGAGAAAGCAGCAGCTAATCTTGATTGGTTCTACCATCTTACCGGCGGGGTTACTCATACTGATTTTTTCGCAATGCGTCCAACAGATTATTCAAAAGCAAACGAAGGGGAAGACTTCGAAGATATATGGTAACAAATAAATTATAAAAAATGACAGGACAAAAACAAAGTAGAGTTGATTTACTAGAAAAGAAAACAGAAGCACTTATAAGAGTTGTTCAGCAACTACTAGACGAAAACGCGTATCTAAAAGACTTATCTGTAGGTACATTAGAAACGGTTAAATTAATGCCAAATTATGAAGAAGCAATCGAAAAGCTTAAAAATAAAGCTATTGAAGAATCTGGTAAAACAGAGGAAGCTAACTCCTTTAGAGAGGATAGCAAATAGACTTGGGTATATGGGGACTGGTTTTTTTGTAACCGCTCCTCATATGCTACCAGACACTCCTGGTTTAGTTATATATTTTATGGCTGGATTATTCTCCTTGCCTCAAGTATTTGTAGCTAAACAATGGAACTTAGTGATAGTTAACATAAACGTAATGATGGCTTACGCCATGCTATTTTTTAAATAATATATGTGGAATAATGAATGGATTAAAGGAAAAGATTTCCCTGATTGGGGAGATACTGAAGTGTATAAAAAAACCATCGGGGGCGGCTATCTTTTGGACGGTGAATCTCCTCGTGATGCTTATCGTCGTGTTGCTAGCACTGTCGCTCGTAGGCTTTCCAGACCTGAACTAGCAGAAACGTTTTTTGATTACATATGGAAAGGTTGGCTTTGCCTAGCTTCTCCAGTATTATCAAATACAGGTACGGATAGAGGTTTACCTATAAGCTGTTTCGGTATTGATGTAGCAGATTCAATACAGGATATTGGTGGTAAAAATTTAGAGATGATGCTACTCGCTAAGCACGGCGGTGGAGTTGGTATTGGTATAAATCAGATTAGACCCGCTGGCGCTAAAATAACAGGTAATGGAACAAGCGACGGAGTTGTCCCTTTTTGTAAGATCTACGATTCAACAATTCTTGCCACTAATCAGGGTTCAGTCCGCAGAGGTGCAGCAAGTGTTAATATCAATATTGAGCACAGTGATTTTGAAGAATGGCTCGAGATTAGAGAACCAAAAGGAGATGTTAACAGACAATCCCTTAATATACACCAATGCGCTGTCATCGGTGATAAGTTCATGCGAAGACTTGAAGCAGGAGATGTTGATGCTAGAAAACGCTGGGGTAAGCTGTTACAAAAGCGCAAAGCAACTGGCGAGCCTTATATCCTCTTTAAAGGAAACACAAACAAAGTTAATCCGCCAGCTTACAAAGAAAATGGATTAAAAGTGCATATGACTAACATTTGTAGTGAGATAACTCTACATACAGATGAGAGCCATAGTTTTGTATGTTGTTTATCATCATTAAATCTAGCTAAATATGAAGAATGGAAAGATACTAATCTTATATACGACGCCACTTGGTTTCTTGATGGGGTTATGGAGGAATTTATTCAAAGAGCCAAAGGCCTTAGAGGGTTCGAAAACAGTATTCGTTCTGCTCAAAAAGGACGAGCCCTTGGACTTGGTGTCCTCGGATGGCACACTTACCTGCAGGAAAAGGGTATTCCTTTCGAAGGTTTACTTGCTCAGTTTGAAACTAGGAAGATTTTTTCGCAGCTTAAAATCGAAAGTGAAAGAGCTTCTATGGATCTTGCTGAAAGTTATGGCGAGCCTCTTTGGTGTTCTGGCACTGGTATGCGCAACACTCATTTGCGTGCCGTTGCTCCTACTGTCAGTAATAGTAAACTCTCAGGAAACGTAAGCCCTGGTATTGAACCTTGGGCAGCTAACGTTTTCACAGAGCAATCAGCTAAAGGTACTTTCATCAGAAAAAATCCTACATTAGAGCAATGCTTAGAAGATGTTGGGTTAAATACCTCTGAAGTATGGAGTAAAATATTGGAAGATGGAGGATCAGTACAGGGTATAGATGCTTTAGACGAAGTGTTAATTGGTGATCATGATATACCTTTAAAAGAAATATTTAAAACTTTTAAAGAGATAAATCAATTAGAGCTAGTTAACCAAGCTGGTCTACGCCAACAGTATATAGATCAGTCTGTTAGTTTAAACTTAGCTTTTCCATCAGAAGCAACTCCTAAATGGATAAACAAAGTTCATTTTGATGCTTGGAAAAAAGGAGTTAAAACATTGTATTATACTAGAACTGAAAGCGTTTTACGTGGGGATATTGCTGCAAAAGCTATGAATGAAGATTGTTTAGCTTGTGACGGATAAACTTAAATAGCGCCTAGTCTTATTTAAGTTTTGCTAGATAAATTTAAATAGCAAAAGTAAGCATATGTGTTTGCTAAAGGCTAAAAGTCATAACTTTTTAGCACATACAATAACTAAGTGCTATACACATATCTGTATACTAAAAAAGGGCTCTCATTACGAGGGCCCTTTCTTGGTTACAGGAACTTTGGGTATGGTACGCCCATTTTATTTATTCCTTTTATTTTCCACAGGGTTCACCTGTTCTTACATTTACCCAGTTTTCTTTTTCAAACCAGTCACGTAGTGTAGCTCCTTTCTTACGAGCTCCTTTCACGTTTGATTTGCTGGATCTTTTATACTTTCCTGATTTAGCAGCTGTTTGCTTAGCTCTAATAACCTTCTCTTTTTCAGCTTTACTCATTGATCTGACTTTAGCTGCAGGTAAGCATACCTTCTTGGTACCTCCTCCTTTTACTTTGCTTTTCTTAAATAAAGGTGTAATCATTACTTTTTCTTCTTTTTACCAAATTTACCTGGACCTCCAGCTTTAGTACATCTTACTCCCCATCCAGAAGCGTAAGCGCTAGGCCAGACTTTAAATTTTTTCTTCGCAGCTGTTTTACAAGCTCCACTAATCTTTGCGTATAATGGTGTATTCATATTTTTATTTTTTAGCGTTGTCTATTTCAAGTGCCTTAACAATATACTTTAATTGGTCGACATCGTCTTGTAGATATATTATCTTTAAATCTTGTTTAGCGTCATCAGGTAGCGCACCCATTTCTCCACGAGGCCATTTAACTCTAAACTCTTCGTTTAGCTTTACAGCGTCTTGCATTCTAATAACGTCTAATTGTAATTGAGCTATCTGTGCTGTAAGCGTAAACCATACGCTCGCTATTGAAATAATACCTGCTACGGCTCCAATAACCGCTTTTACATCTAAAGAAACCTTTGATCTTTCTGAAAGCTCTGCACTCATTATATAACTTTGTATTTAGTTTTACCGTTTTCTCTATATGCCTTTAGACATCTTTTCCTATTCTCATCTACTGAACAATAGCTAACATGCACCCAATCTGGATTGTCATCATTTCCAAACTCCCATATCATCTGATCGAAGTCTAAGTTATCTTTAATGTACTCATACATTTCAGCATTTGTTTTATGACCATATGTATCGTCAATGTCAATAGCTCTACCCTCGCAATGTTGTGATCTGGAGCTTCCACCTATTGCTTTATTAAGTTCTGCAGATCTAAAAAAAGAATTTATTTTTACAGGTTTACCAACCCACTCTCGTAAAGGTTGAAAAACTTTATCAGCTAAAATATGCATGTTAGTAAGCTCGTAATCATTAGGTTTATTTTCCAAACCAAGACGTATAGCTGTAATACTTCTTGTAGCTTCTTTGTAACTTATATTTTTACTTACTTTTTCCATTTACTTTATCAGTTTCTTTTTTATGATTCTCTTTTTAAACTTCCTTGTGCTTCTTCTTTTTTTAGGTTTTTTATCTTCCTTGATACCTATTTCCCAGTCTTGCCAACCACCAAGTAAAGCTATACGCTCCCAGGTTTCTAAATCTTGTGAAGTAGCTGAAACAACGTTTTTAGCTTTTTTAATAGCTCTATCAAGAGGTATGTTCGTAAGAGCTGAAACAACATTAGCGCCAGCTAAGTAAGCAGGGTTGTCTAAACTTAAACCTTTCTCCTTCATTTCTTGCTTGTTCCAATCGTAAGATTTACCTGCTTGAACAAGTCTTGAATACTTAGCTGAAATTGGAGGTGATATCTTTAACAATTCTGCAGCAACGTTTTGAAGCTTAGGTCTGTCTTTATCTAGCTCTTTTACTAGTTTGATAATAGCATTTTTACCTACAGAAACAATAGATCCACCAATTCCAGAACCTCTTAATATTGAATCTAACATGCCATTAGCTATATTCAAGTATTTCTTCTCTTTTTCTTTATCTTCAGGTTCTTCATCACTGAAAGCCATAGAGAATAAAGCCTGCTGTAAAGCGTTAAATATCAAGTTTTGCGCAGCTCCGTAATAAATTATCTTAGATATGTTTGTCTTAGCATCTCCTCGGCCATTTTTAAGATCACTAGCGGCTTTTTTTATGATTCTAGCATATTGAGCTGGTGTGTTAGCAAAAGCCAATACAATACGTCCTAATGGACTTGCTTGCTGCATAGATATTCTATCAGCTCTAGATGATTGTTGTGACTCTTCTGCTGTTTCTCTAAAATCTTCAAAAGCTTTTTTCTCAGCTTGCTTATCAGATAGACCTTGTTTTTTATAAGTATTTATCCTGTTTCTATAAAAAGTAGAACCACCAGAAGCGATAGCAAAACTATCTGCTATCTGAGTAGGAGCAAAACCTAGTTCTAACAACTTACTTATAACTCCTCTAGCACCACCTTTTTTAGCCATGTCAGCGATATCTGCTTCGTTTACATTTATACGTAAACCTCCACGTCTTTCCTTTAAGAAATCAGAGTTCATCAACTTCATGAAATCTGCCCAGTATTGTTTTTGATTAGCAAAAGCTTTACCAGCAGCTAGAATATTATTATCTTTAAAGTTTATAAAGTTTATAGCTGATATCGTTTGTAACACCGCTGATCTAGTGTTGAAGAACATTATAGCACCAACACTACCACTTAACCAATCAGTAAACCTACCAGTCATGCTATCACCTGGAAAACTTCTATTTCTACCAGTCTTCATTCTTTTTAACATGTTCTCTAATGCTTTTCTGTAATTCAAACCGTACATAGCTTGTAACTTGTTTAAGTTATCTTCACTGAATATAGCGTCCACGTTTGATTGCCACGCCTTTAAGTACTTAGCTCTCTTAGTAGTATTTAATCCTTCAAGTATATCTGTAGTTATAGTTCCAGCAGGCCAACCTTCTTTTGGTTTTACGTAACCATCACCTAATTGTAAGTTTATTAGTTGATCAGCGAATGTTTGCAAGTTGGCATCTTCTACTACAAAGTCATTTAGTTTCTTAACATCTTTTTTATTGATGCCAGGAATATCCATTTTTTGCTTATTCCATATATACACTCTAACAGCTTGTTCTCTAGTGTAGTCTGTACCTTCTATTTTTTTAGCTAAATCTTTAGGTACAACACCTAGTTGTTTTTTAAGCAAGTTGTAATTGTTAGTTAAGTATACACGGGCTTTACTTAATTTGTTCATAGCTTCAGCATATGGATCTATCAAGTTGCTTTTATACCAAGACATTTGAGCGTCACCAACTTCGCCTTTATCAAGAGTAGGGTATAATAACCCAACAAAGTCTTCAGCTGACGGTGGTATAAAGAAGTTAAATTTACCTTTACTAGATCCTTTAGTTATTGCTTCTACAATACCGTATCTTTTTCTACTAGGTATACCTGATTTTTTCTCTAAAATATCGTTGAAAGTTTTGTCTAGTTTTTCAGCTTTACTAGAATTACCTAACGTTATATCTTTGTTGGTTTCTGCAAAATCAGTCAAAGATTGTAGTTTTATACCGGCATCGCTTAGTTTGTTAGCTGCCTCATATCTAACAGGAAGACCATTTTCTTCAGGGTATTTAATTTTAATATCGTACCTAGTTTTAGATACGTCACCTTGCTTAGGTCCATTCTGCTTAAAAAGCTTATTTACTTTTGCATCGTTTTCTTTAGGTATAATAGCAACATCAAAATACTTCATTATGTTGTCAAACTCTGTCAATAACTCAGTATTGTTTTTACTGTTGTATATAGCCCTCATTAACTCTACTATAGTATCTGAAGCCGTCTGAGCGTGCTCGTATACATAGTCAGAGTCTTTCAAACCTTCCTTGTACATTATCCATTTAGGTATAGCTGCTGTTCTAACTAAACCGTCAGTATTACTATTTAGCATAGTCAAAAACATTGGCACAGTAGTTAAGTCGTTTGGATTTTCATCAACAAACTTTTTTAAGTTTACTACAATTCTTTTTAAACCATTTCTTTGATCTTGAGCTGTTAGAACTCTATCTTCTAATGTTTCAATAAACTTACCTGAGTTCAACCCTATAGTTGATTGATTCTTTAACGTAGCTAGTTTTATTGTT
>Ga0209771_1001855_pt1 | contig 13277 bp, 19 predicted proteins | sample SaaInl59LU_5_DNA_FD_184639 | JGI IMG/M metagenome (GOLD analysis project Ga0209771, IMG submission 184639) | Marine microbial communities from expanding oxygen minimum zones in the Saanich Inlet - ESP_59LU_5_DNA (SPAdes) (version 2) | ecosystem: Environmental > Aquatic > Marine > Intertidal zone...
TTGACCTTAACGCCATCATGATTGATGATAACTTTAAGGATCATCTCATGAAGTACTGTCAAATTACGAATATACCTTTGCCAGAATACCGTGTCGTGGGACACCACGAGGGTATATTTTACATTGATGCCTACATAAATGGTCAATTTGGTGGGAGAGGACAGGCAAAGAGTAAAAAGCAAGCCGAACAATTGGCTGCTCGGGCATTCTTTGAACAGCTTAAAAATTACCAACAATAATACATTAACATGCATCCCAATGTCAAAAGGCTGTTGGATTTGGAGTTCGATGAGCAGAGAAGCGAGGCTTGGTTAAAACTCCGGGGCAACATGCTCACAGCCTCAGATGCGGGGACTGCCATCGGTGTGAATAAGTACGAGACTCCCGACGACCTTCTTCGAAAGAAGTGTGGAATCGGCGAAAAATTCACGGGGAATATCTACACCGAGTGGGGCACGCAACAAGAGCCAATCGCAATCAAAATGTTTGAAGAGCAATACGGTTTAAAGGTATATGATCTGGGGTTAATCCCACACGAAAAATATCCATGGTTAGGTGGATCACCCGATGGTCTCACAGATACAAACTGTTTAGTTGAAATTAAATGCCCTATGAGACGCCGAATTATCCCAGGGGAAGTACCGATTTGGTACAACGCGCAAATTCAGGTATGCATGGAGATTATGAACGTAGAAAGCTGTTTTTTTGTTCAATATGCCCCGTTTGATATTACTTTTCCATTACCGGCGGTGTTTGATGTGACAATTGTTCCTCGTGATCGTGAATGGTTCAAGACTTACCTCCCAGTGATGGACGCGTTTTGGAAGAGGGTTCTCTACTTTAGAGAACACCTGGACGAGATTCCAATGCCCAAGGAGAAAGTGAAGAGACCCCGTAAAACAAAGGAACTGCCAACACCCGTATGCGAGGTTCAAGCACTTTCTGATGAGGATGTGTATATTGAGGATTAAACAAGGGCTTTACGAGCCTCTTCGGCTTCTTCTTCTGTGGCGTAAGTTCCTAAATATCTGTGTTTATAGTGAAGTCGCCATCTATTACACCGTTTAGTTATAGAACCAATCTTTTTTTTCGGTTTTGTAAATTTTTGGGGGTCTTCTACATATTTATCAATCATTTCCCACCCCTCTTCTTCCGTTTCATAGTCTCCCAAATAATTATTCTTATATTTAACACTCCATTTCTTACCTCTTTTTAATACAGAACCATCCTTTCTCTTATACGGACTGTCAACTTTTATGAAAATATCTGGATCTTTTGTGTATTCCTTTAGGACTTCTATACATTCTTCTTCAGTTGGAAATCCACCATTCGAGAGATATAGTTTGTTACAATTATTTTGAGCCTTTGGATAAAATAAATTACCAGATTTCTCCACAGAACCTAAATATCCATTTTTCTCAATTTTTACTTTAATTACAGCATTTCGCATATTATCTTTTGATTCTTGACTGTAGTTCCTTTCATAGTGTCCACCACTTTCCAGATTATACCCATTTGGTGCGAGAGAATTTAACTCCTTTATCCAGTGTATTTCTCTCTCATCAAGTTGTTCTTGTGGAACATTATCCTCAATGATTTCATATTTCATTTGGTCTTTGTACTTATCTATGGCACTTTTCAATAAGGTACACCCAGAATATGGTTGTTTATGTTCTTGCATTCTTTTTTCAAAAGAACGCACAGTCTGCCCCACATAAACCTTCCCCGAAGGGCTTGTGATCTTGTAGATAATGCCTTTACGACCCATAACTTCCTTTATCTCATCTTCTTTAATCTGGTACTTCTCGATGGTTGTGTCTTTTGGCATCTTTCCAGTCTTCTTTATTTGACGGAGAACTTCTTTACGAGCCTTGTTGTACAAGAAGGTGGGATCTTGTTTCTTGTCTTCATACTTTTCTTTGTCCGTTTTACATCTCAATGTGTTGAGGCATCTCATACCTTTGGCTTCCCATTCACCTATCAACTTTTTATAAGTATTTCTTAGACCCTCTCGTGTTTTATTAACTCGTAATACATGTATGGTTGAATTGGTAGTGTAGTCTCCTTCACCCCAACCTGCTGTGAGAAGCTCGTTGAGTTCCATGAGTTTAAGTGGTTTTCGTTTGATTTGGTACAACAGATCTGTAATCCATTTTTCCAATTCATGGAATTTGTATATTTCACACGCTATACTCTCAACATCAAAGCATATGTGTGGATATTCTTCTTCGTATTTAGAGGACAATTTATCTATCAGTTGATACACATTTACAGCACGATCGTTCGCACCAGGTTTGATGTTGGCTTGACCTACCCAAAATGTACCGAGCTCCTTATTGTCAAGGACGAGGAATGAAGTTGGGTGATGATCCATACTCATAGTTGAGAAAATAATTATGTTCCAATTGGAACGGTGTCCTGGGGTTTTTCATTTTTTAAAAATCTGTACCCGTTTGTCGGATTTTTTTCAAAAAACTATTTTTTTCTATAGACAAAACTTCTTAAGATTATAACAACTCTTTTAAAAATTTTTAGTAATAAATTTCTATATTTCCGACAGATGGGTACAGAAAATTTGGACATCAATATTCTTAAAGATAAAATCTCATATATGTGTATGATGGAAGAAGAGACTGAGACTCTTCCCAAGGCTCCAGATGGCTATGAGTATAGATTAGTGAAGAAGGCTCCACTCAGTAGCAAAGATCCATCTGAATTGACACCAACACAATTGGCAGCTAAAAAGTACCGTGAAAAGAACAGACAAAAACTTAATGAGAAAAAAAGGCTACAATATCACGAAAAAAAGAAAAAAGAAAATTCATAAAATCTGTACCCGTTTGTCGGATTTTTTCCAAAAAACTATTTTTTCCTAAGGACAAAACTTCTTAAGATTATAACAACTTTCTTAAGAATTTTTAGTAATAAATTTCTATATTCCCGACAGATGGGTACAGATTCTTAACCACCTAAGTGTACCACCCCTATGTAAAAATCAAACCAAAACCATGAAGATTGAAGAACAGTACAATCGCGCAAAGGACAATTTCAATGGTAGGCTATTCGCCCCTTACCAACGCGAAGGTGTACTCTGGATGTTGACTATGGAAAATCAATCATCTGGTCCCAAAGGTGGAATATTAGCAGATGAAATGGGCCTTGGCAAAAGTGCGCAATTGATTGCTACGATGCTTGGAAACCCCAAAAGACGCACACTCGTCGTCGTACCCAAATCTATTATCACTCAGTGGGCAAATGAGATTGGGAAGTTTGCTCCACATTTATCCGTCCACCTCTTTGATGGACCAAAGAGGTCTCTCACAGACATTCTTGAACACGATGTCGTCATCACACCCTACTCACTCCTCTCAACTATTGAGGAAACACCAATTCACATGTATGTGTGGGATCGTGTCATATTGGATGAAGCTCATGAGATCAGAAACAAATCTTCAAAGTTGTTCAAAAGTGTGTGTCGTCTCAAGACTGATATCAAATGGATTGTGACTGGCACACCGGTGTTCAACTCCATGAATGACTTTGTCTCTCTCTGCACTTTCCTTGGTATTGAGAAATCCCTCGTTCAAGGCATGACCAATAAGATCAAGGACATTTATATCCTTCGTCGGACAAAAGATGACTTGGCAAAGATCAATACACGATTGGAACTCCCACCGTGTCATTTCGAGAATGTGGAACTTGATATGTTTCCAGATGAGAGGCAGTTGTATGAGTTTGTCTTCAAGGATGCCCAAGACACAATTAGGGATGCCTTCAAACACGCCATAAGTCTCAATTCCAAGAACATGGTCATATTGGAGTGCCTCCTTCGCGCCAGACAATGTATGATTTGGCCACAGATGTATCTTGAGGGTATCGCAAAGCAGAATGGTACACAACCAGAAGAGTGGATTGGGAGATCTAACAAGATGGAGTCCCTCTTCCGTATGATTAAGTCTCACCCAGACGAAAAGACCCTCGTCTTCTGTCAATTCAGGGGTGAGATGGACTACATCCAACAGAACATGGAATGCCCCACTTTCCGCATTGATGGTTCTGTCCCCAAAGAAGAGCGTGACAATCAAGTGACTGCGTTCAAAAAGGCGCCGCCGGGAGCTGTTTTCATTATACAAATCCGATCAGGAGGACAGGGTCTCAACCTCCAAGAAGCAACACGCGTTTATATTACGGGACCATCTTGGAACCCCGCGACAGAACTCCAAGCTGTGGGGCGTAGTCATCGTACAGGACAGACTAAACCAGTATATGTCAAGAAACTCATCTATAAAGAGACTGATACATTTGTGAGTGTGGAGGAAGAAATGATGGCTCTCCAAGGTCACAAATCCATAGTGTGTTCCAAGGTTCTCAATGATGAGAGAATTGAGAAACAAATTCCAGTCAAGCGAACAACCGAAAAGATTTCAATCCTTGATATCAAGAAAATTTTCCGCGCGTAATGTATAAAAAGATGTCATCCAAGCCAGTCGGAAGCCGAGCTGAAGTTTTCCATGGAACCGCCGAAAAGACCACAGGAGGTCTCCGTGCCAAGGATCTCATGTTGGATCCAAATGACGGCCAAATCAAGTCTGTCGCCGCCCACAAAGCTGCTCTCGCGCGTATGAAGAAGGAGGGTAAGAAGCACTTGACCAAGGTCTTCAAGCCAAAGAAGGGTAAGTTTGCTCTCCAACCAAAGGAAGGTACCGCCGCCTACAAGAAGAAGATTAAAAAAATGATGTAATACTATAAGAATGACTCTTGCAAAGTGGGATGAGTCCGTTAAGTTGGCTAAGATAAAGCTAGGTTTGGACCCTAAGAGTTTTACCAAGGTTCAGGGTAAATTGCTCAAGGAAGCACAAATCATATATCACCTTCTTCTCCTCAATAAAAATACCAATAATAAGTAAATGGCAGCCCTCGCGGGTATATTAGCTAAAAGTATGGCCAAAGGTATGGCAAAGTCAGCTGTGCGTCAGGCTAAGAGAGAAGCACGTGGTATGGCCAGAGACCTTAAGAGAAACGCACGGGATTTGGCGTATGACTACCGAAATCAAGCAAAAGCTGCGGCTACCAATTATTTAGACGCGAAAAAGAACCGTATCTACCAAACCACCAGTAATGCGTTCTATACAAGGACTGGTGGTGGGGGACGAAATTATAGTCCTGTACCCGCATACAGAAATGAAGTGGGTTCAACAACAGTAACTCCACTCTATTAGATTTGGAACTGAAACCCCTTAAGGTTCTGTGGTTCATACACAACTAACTGATTAAGTTTCCAAGTACACCCGAACTTTCTGTTCAAGAAGTAGACGCTATTGAGTTCCACAATAGCATGTCCACTATTTCTTGCATAGAGACCATTTGAAACTTCAGTCTTAATGGCATTCTTATTCGCGTCATAGACAGCCGCCTTAATCATACTGTTGTGATCCGTATCAACCTTGACACGAAACTTTGGTTCGCGATCAGGACTTTCCTTGATATTTGAATTGAACATTGGTTCAATTTCTTCCCTCGTCATCTTCTTCTCAAATATCTTTTGACTTTGTTCAACAACGGCATCAATGATTTTGTTCTCAATAGACTTCAAAGATTCGTAGAACTTTTTAATATAACTCCCCTCTTCGTCGTGACCCTTGAGAGCCAAATCAACATTGTATTTGGTCGGGCCAACCTCGGGTGTAAAACCCGAGACCCCAAATGGCATGTAGAGGCGTGGAAATTGGATGCGCATCGGCGTTCCTTCTTTGGTGGATAGCACAATCTTTCGGTTGTTAAACTCGGCAATTTCCAAATTTTCTATGGCGTCGGTAATTTTAGACATTATGCTACTTGAATATCCCATCAAAACTTTAAGCTGAACAAGCGACACACTCGGGTTCAAGGCTGAATTGAATGGGTCTCGCCTTGGCCTTGGATCTCAGATAGTACATACCCGTCTTGAGACCCCGTTTCCAGGCATACATGTGCATCGACGACAATTTCGACAAGGTTGGACTTTCCATGAAGAGGTTCATACTTTGTGATTGATCAATGAAGCGTCCACGTTGTGCCGCCATATCAATGACATCCTTCATCTTGATTTCCCAAACCGTGCGGTACAAGTTCTTAATATCATCTGGAATATCCACAATATTCTGGATAGAACCACCCGCCTTCACCATGAGATCCTTCATTTCCTTAGACCACAGACCAATCTTCTTGAGATCCTCGACGAGGTGCTTATTGACAACAACAAACTCTCCCGCGAGGGTGCGTCTCAAGTAGATATTAGTTGTGTATGGCTCAAAGCATTCGTTGTTACCCAAAATCTGAGCCGTCGAGGCTGTCGGCATTGGTGCCATGAGAAGACTGTTGCGGAGACCCTTCTCCTTGATTCTCTCTTTGAGTGCGTCCCAGTCATAGTGAAGCTTGGTCTCCCCATCCCACATATCAAATTGAAGGACACCCTGCGAAGCTGGAGATCCCTCAAATGTCTCATAGGAGCCTTCAACTTCCGCCAATTCAGAGCTCGCCTCGAGGGCTGCGTGATACATAGTCTCAAAGATGCGCGCATTCATCTCCTTGGCTTCATCTGAATCAAACGCGTGACGGCACAAAATAAATACATCCGCGAGACCTTGAACACCGAGACCGATTGGTCGGTGTCGCATATTAGACTTTCGCGCAGTCTCCACTGGATAAAAATTACGATCAATGACTCTGTTTAGATTTTTGGTGACAATCTTTGTGATTTCATGAAGCTTTTGATAATCAAACGAGCGAGTCTCTTCATCGACGTATTTCGGAAGGGCGATCGACGCCAAATTACAAACAGATGTCTCATCCTTATCAGTGTACTCTAAAATTTCCGTACACAAATTTGAACTCTTAATCGTCCCCAAGTTCTTCTGATTGCTCTTCTTGTTACACGCGTCTTTGTAAAGCATGTATGGCGTTCCCGTCTCTGTCTGTGACTTAAGAATTGCCTTCCAGACCTCTGCAGCTGGAACTGTCGCATTGGCTCTCCCCTCCTCTTCATATTGTGTATAGAGTGCTTCAAACTCTTCACCCACGGCATCCGAGAGACCTGGTGCCTTATCTGGGCAGAAGAGGGACCATTGACCACCCTCCTCCACTCTCTTCATGAAAAGGTCTGGAATCCAAAGGGCCGAAAAGAGGTCGCGGCATCTCGCTTCTTCATCCCCTTGATTTAGACGCAACTCAAGGAAGTCCATGATATCCGCGTGCCATGGCTCGAGGTACACAGCGATTGAACCTTTACGACGACCAGCTTGATTTACATAGCGTGCGGTGGCGTTGAATACACGAAGCATTGGAATAATACCATCTGATTGACCATTTGTACCCCGAATACGAGACTTATTGGCTCTCACATCGTGAATGTGCATACCGATGCCTCCAGCCCACTTTGAAATTTGCGCGCACTCTGTCAAAGTTCCATAGATGCCGTCGATCGAGTCACCCTTATTCGCGATGAGGAAGCAGCTGCTCATTTGTGGTCTCGGTGTGCCCGCGTTGAAGAGAGTTGGTGTCGCGTGAATAAACATACCCTTGGACATCTTATCGTAGGTTTCCAACACCGAAGGAATATCTTCGCCGTGAATACCTATGGCCACACGCATAAACATGTACTGGGGTGTTTCCATCAGGATACCGTCAAGGCGCTGAAGATATGACTTCTCAAGGGTTTTGAGGCCAAAGTACCCAAAGTCATAGTCCCTCTTTGTATCAATGTCGTCCCTGACTCGACCAGCGATACGCGCAACTTCCTCTGTGACGATACCAGCCTTGGCCAACTTCTTCATCGCAATGTGAAAGTTATTGGGACACACCTTCTGAATGTTACTGGCAACAATGCGAGTTGCGAGGATTTCATAGTCTGGGTCTGATGTAATCATACCGACACATATTTCTGCGGAGAGTGTATCGATCTCCTGGACGGTGATGCCGTCGTAGAGAGATGAAGCGACTTGTTGTGCCACCTTAGAGGAGTCGCAATTTTTTGAGAGTCCATATGTTAGATTCTTGATCCTATTGGTGATGTTATCAAACTTCATATCCTCAATACGACCTGAGCGCTTAACGACTCTCATGTTTACTAATTATTCTACGTGTTTTATTTTTAACTTACTTGCGGCACTTCTCAAGATCGCCACTACGAACCTTGACAGTACCGAAGGTTTCAAACTTGCGGTCCTTCTGGAGAAGGTAGGTGTTGTTGAAGAAACGACCTTCCTCACCTGGCTTGCTCACTGGAGCATAGGAGCCAACGAAGCAGGCTGGGGGTTGGCATGGGATTTGTTCGACATTGGTAGGCTTGTTGGCATAAGCTTCGTCGAAGTCAGCGATGTTCAACATTTAGTATTTACAGAGTTTTTTTTCCAGGTCTATATTAAATGTGTGACAACCTCCACCTCGATTCCCTCAAGCAGTGTGAGACTCCACTCAACACCCTGTTCTTTTCTGAGTTCAATCAAAATCTTCTCCAGCGTGGAATCCGTCAGGCGTTCAAGAACAAAACTGGAATTGCGATTGATCGACAAAACCCAGATGATTTGTACAGCATCATGCGTGTTGTATTCATTAACAACTCCGGTGATCACCACTCTCGTGTGAACGAGCAAGTTCGATTTATGAACGAACGTGTTATTGACACTGCACTTGGACAAATTCAAACTGGTGTGTCCCAATATATGTCCTACGTTCAAGATATTGACACGATATCTACACCTATAGATCTTCCAACAAATACCAGTACTGTTGGTAAAAAGATTGGTTACAATGATAAGATTGGAATCAATTAAAGTTTTGCATCGTTGACCAGGTAAGATGAGCCTGAATTATTACAAATCAGAAACTGAAAAAGTATGTAAATCCAAGGGATGGGATCGCGCTGCGGTAGATACTGTGTGGCTTCTCCTGACCGAAGAAGTTGGGGAGTTGGCCTCGGCAATTCGCCAATACAAGAAGACATACAAAAAGACTGGGCTCAAAAAAGAGAGAGGTACGGATGTCATGATGGAGATGGGTGACGTTTTTAGTTACCTCTTTCAGTTGGCTCACATGCTGGATGTTGATCTCGACAAAATGTGGGAAGAACATCGATCCAAAATGAAGACGAAAAAATATAATCTGAAGTAAAAGTAACTATGAGTAAGTACATGCTCAATGATGAAGATGCCATCAATGATGTCAATCCATTTGTCTCCCACGATTTCTCCCTTCCAGGGGGTGTGAGACAGACGGGCAACTTTGAGGATTTTGCGGAAATGCGAAGTGAACCAGGTATCCCAGAAAAGGAGCGTAGCGTGTACTGCGACTACGGTCTCTGCTCTGAATCTACAAGTGAGTGTTCTTTATCTAGACCACTTCACCCACGACGAAATATTGACACCGGATTTACAAAGAATGATAGAAAGTTCGTTGAGCGCGTTGTCGTAGGTGTTGCCAAGAATCCAAAGTTCTCCATTATTGGAGCTCTCATCTGTCTTTTAACTATTGCGATGATTCTATACTACATAAGACGCTAAAAAAGTAGTCAAGTCTTGATTCGTCTGTAGACCTTTGAATTAGATCCAAAAGAGTATCTTCACAAAACTTTTTGATAAACTCCCTCTGCCAAGCACTCTTAATATTAATCCAAGGTGGCTGGAAGGTGGGATCCAAAATTGTACTTGCGTTGGCTGCGCGAATATATGTATTTATGTGCTGTTTATCGGCCATGATGTTTTCGAGGGCCAATTCGGCCATTTTTTGACGAACTTCAAGTGTTTTTTCACACATTGTGTCCAAGAACTTTTCATAGGGGATAGATTGTGTTTTGGATGTGAGTACAACCCAGTCGGCAAGGGGCTTTGTGTTGATGTAGTCTACATAGGTGTCATAGCCCTTACCCCTCACAAACCGCTCATAAGTAATCTCGACGTATTCGAGATCAGACTCAACATCATAGACGGCCTTAGCTGACTTGATGAATGAAGTCATTTGGTATAGAGGGGAATATAATCTCTAAGTAATATAAACCATGAATGCTTTGATGATAGGTATTGTTATCTTTATAATCATTGTATTGGGTATTGTAGTCTACGTTATGATGAATGATGATGATGAACCAACTTTGGGACCATCAGCCCTCGGACCATCGACTCCACCACCTCCAAAAGGTGTGACTAATGTTAAATATGTACGTTTAGAACGTCCAGCTGCAGATTATCCAAATAATGCCATAAACTTAGCCGAGGTTGAAGTATTTGATGAAAATGATGTGAATGTGGCATCCGGTAAAACTGTTACAGGTGGACCCGGTAATGCCCATAGTGCTGGACCATTTACAAGATTGGTTGACGAAAACAAATCTTCGGGTAACTTTGCACATACTACAGGAAGTGGTCCTAGTTTCATGCAGATTGATTTAGGTACTGCTACAACTGTTAAAAAGATTGTAATTACAAACCGACTAAACTGTTGCCAGGTTCGTACAGAAAATATGAAAGTTAAACTGTTGAGTGCCGATAATACAGTGTTGAAGACAACTGATGCAGTTAATAAAGGACAAAAAGAAATGACAATAGATTTCAGTGTTACAAATCCAACTTGGGAATATTTGTCAATGTAACCTAAGTCGTCATTTGGTACTTAAAAGTTAGATAAAGACAAAGGGCTTCAGATAAAAGAGTAAAAAAATGTATTCGGCGATCGCCAACAACAGCTTCTCCTACCTTCTCACCCTCGATGAGTTTAGGAAGGAGCTTCCCGAGGAGACAAGACCTTCTTGGATAAAGATTACGACAATCACTATGGTCTCAAGCTTTATCCAAGATATTGACATAAAGAAACTTCGCAGCACTTTTGAGGGGTTGGGGTCATACAAATTGAAACGCGTTGGCGCGGGGGATACCACCGCAGGTTTTGAATGGAAATTGAAACCAACAACTTTTTATAACCAAGTAACCCTTACATACCATGACAGCTACAGTACAAAGTCCGTTAAAGTTTTCCCAAATGGCTCTATTCAAGTGGCTGGCTGCTGCGATCTCTTTGATTGTAAAAGGATCATTACCCAACTGACCCACATCTTCAAGACTTTCTTGGGAATGGAAGTCCAAATGCCAGTGGATTCTTTCCGAGTTGTTATGATCAACTCCAACTTCAGTCTCAATTATAACATCAATCTCATGAGGGTCGCACAGCACTTTGAGAATCACTCTGATATCTTCAAAGTCTCTTTTGAACCCGACAGGTATTCGGCCGTGAAGATCAAATTTCAGCCCGCCCAAGATATGAAAGAAATTACAACGAGTATTTTCTCGACTGGCAAGATCATTATTACTGGCGCGGAGACCCTCAAGGAGATTGCCTTTGCGTATAACATTATCAACCAACACATCAACGACGATCCCCAGATTCGGGTCTCTCCAACCACCGAGAAGGATGTCTTTGATGTATTTTTGGGGCACAAATGTGAACCTATGGTTGAACATCTGAGAGCAAAGGGATTCAACTCCTGGCTTCAGACGATCACGAATAGGCAAATTAATTTTTAATATTAACACTTAATATAACAAAATGTCACAGGGAGCCCTCATTGGTATTGTTGTCTTAATGATGATGTCATCCTCGTCAAGTCTTGCTATTCTCGTGATGGGTGGTGATGATGAGAAGAAAACGGGTCCATCGTCCCCAGGACCATCGTCCCCAGGTCCATCGTCCCCAGGTCCATCGTCCCCAGGTCCATCGTCCCCAGGTCCATCGTCCCCAACTCCATCACCCCCAACTCCATCGCCTCCAACTCCGGCACCAGCCTCTGTTACACCACCAGCTTTACTAGCCACTGGGGTTAGTACAAATGGTAGATGTGGGCCAATACACGGAAAAACTCGTTGTCCTGGTAAAGCGTGCTGCTCGCAATGGGGGTGGTGTGGAGGAGAAAAAGGTACAAAATCCGATTGGTGCAGTCAAACATCCATGGGTCACTGGGGTGGTGAATATGATGGCATAGATTAAATTAATTTCTCAATAGATAACAAATGTCTCAACGACTTGGAATGGCCGATGGCAGGTGCTTTACCCTCAACTCCTCAGCCCAACTCACGAACAACTACATCATGAACCAAAATGGTATCACCCTCGAAGACAACTACAGCTACCGTCAACTTCTCCAAAAGCAAGGTCCAGAACTTCTTAACAAGCTTCAAGAACAATCCCGTGCGACTTGCGATCCATGCGACCGATACACCGACATGTCCAAGACCTATTAGACGGTGTGATAAATTCTCGTAAAAACTTTGAACCCATACTCTAGAATGTCACAATGTGCCATATGTCTCAATGAGGTAAGGTCAACAAGGACTAATCCCCCGATCCGTTGTGGACATATGTTTCATTCCCACTGTCTAGAGGAATGGAAAAGTAAAGGTAAGAATACTTGTCCCCTTTGTAGAAAAGTATTTGACGTTTCACAGTTTAAGGTTACAGTGACGGTTCAGAACAATTACACAACGCAGTCAAACGTTGTGTCATTGGAGAGTGAAGCCATTTTCAATATAATGGATATATTTGATATGTCTTTTGATGTTGAAAATACGGTAGATCTAGACAGTCTTCTTTCCGACCTTGGGATGAGTCTTTCCGACCTTGATTCCCTTGTCCTTGACACAGAATGAGCTACAGTAGCGTTCATAGTTTAGCCCAGGATAGTTCCTGTCTGCCTTGCGAGGGTCTTTGATGGCCTTGCCAGATGCATCAACCAGAAGTGGTCCAGTTGCCCATCCCCTCTTGTGGCTGAAAACATTGGCACGGAACACAATCCTTTTATTTGGTGCAAATTTACCAGCGCGCTTCACACGGGAAAGTGGTACTTTGAAAAACTTAGCTACAGACTCTTGTGTGTCTCCAGGTTTCACGCGATACTCCACAACGCCATGTTGCACATAGAAATGGAAGTCTCCTTGGCGAATATAGTTTGTTGGTCTTCCAGGAGAGACAAACATCATGACTTTGTAGTACCCCTTCTTACACTTTTCATTGGCCTTCACACGGTAGATCTTTCCGGGGTTGTCAGAGAGCACCCGATTTGGGAGACCTGTGCAGTGAGTGTAATTGTGATTACGGTTTGAGAGCCCGGAACGATCACCTGGAATTGACTTTTGCCACCTGTAAGCTTCATAGTCACCAACGGCATAGGCGTAGCAGTTATTGTTGCCTATACCTGTGGCTGTTCCCCAACGTCGGTTGGTGAACTTTCTTTCAGAACCACTCAGAGGAAGGTCCTT
>Ga0209771_1001856_pt1 | contig 13271 bp, 9 predicted proteins | sample SaaInl59LU_5_DNA_FD_184639 | JGI IMG/M metagenome (GOLD analysis project Ga0209771, IMG submission 184639) | Marine microbial communities from expanding oxygen minimum zones in the Saanich Inlet - ESP_59LU_5_DNA (SPAdes) (version 2) | ecosystem: Environmental > Aquatic > Marine > Intertidal zone ...
TTCAGTGACATTGATTATACAAGTTTAAAAAATGAAAGAGAGGCACAGTTAGATATTATCTCTCGCTATTCAACTAGTACTAATCCTTCTGAAATAGACGAGCGAAATAATGCCTCTACTCGAGTAAGTGAAATTGATCAAGAACGCTATAAATGGTTGGAGTTTTATAAAATCAATTTTAAAGGGGATTGGTACACTAAAATTGCTGGAAAATTAATTTTAAAACCCTCATTTGAATTCGGTTTCTTAGGAGCTTACAATAATGATCGCGGTGTGATTCCTTTTGAGCGCTTTTTTCTTGGAGGAGATGGATTGGGGACTTACAGCCTAGATGGACGACAAACTATTGCGTTAAGAGGTTATCCTAACCAATCGCTCTCTAACCAAGATGGAGGATCAATTTATAATAAATTTTCGTTAGAGTTAAGGCATCCTATTACACTGGCGCAACAAACCAAAATATACGCACTTGCCTTTTTAGAAGGTGGTGCCTCATATAATGATTTTAAAGATTTTAATCCGTTCTCAATAAATCGATCTGCTGGAGTTGGCTTACGACTATTTATGCCTGCTTTTGGCTTATTAGGGATCGATTTTGGACATGGATTTGATCCATTACCAGGACAAAATATCAAGAATGGTTGGGAAACTCATTTTATTATTGGACAGCAATTTTAACCTTTGGCACGGTATTTTCTTAAAACATGCATAATGAATAGTGTTGAATTGAAATATTTTAAAATTTATTTCGTTAATTTGAAAACCATAGATTATCGAAAAACTCCAATAATCTAAAAACATTGAAAGATGAACTTGTTAAACCTAAAATTCATAACGTTATTCTCCCTTAAAAAAGTAACTATTCTACTTTTTATTTGCTTGTTGAGTACTTCAATTTATGCCCAAAGAAGCGTCCGAATTGGCTACATTGATACTGAGTATATTTTAGAAAACATCACTGAATATGCTGATGCTAAATCGCAATTAGATTCTAAAGTTCAAAAATGGAAAAGCGAGATTGAAACACGCTTAAGTGATTTAGAGGATCAAAGAAAGCAACTAAATAATGAGCGAATTCTCTTGACTAATGAGCTCATTTCTGAACGCGAAGAAGACCTTCAAATTATAGAAAATGAAATCCTTGAGTATCAACAAAAACGTTTTGGTCCCAATGAGCTCATTTCTGAACGCGAAGAAGACCTTCAAATTATCGAAAATGAAATCCTCGATTATCAACAAAAGCGTTTTGGTCCCAATGGGGACTTAAGGATTCAAAAACAGCAATTGATCCAACCGATTCAAGACCAAATTTTTGCAGCGGTTCAAGAAATTGCGGCCTCAAAAAAATATGATTTTATTTTTGATAAGGCTGCTGATGTTGTAATGCTTTATTCTGCAGATCGTTACGACATTAGTGATCGTATACTGAAAACTATAAACAGAGCGTCTAAAAGAACACAAGCGGAAACAAGAAGCGAACGAAAAGAGGCGGAAGAAGAAGAAATTATTGTAGAAGAAGTAGATTCCTCTAAAAGTGAACGTCAAAAACTTCTAGATCAACGAAAGGCTGAGCGAGAATTACTACTAGAACAAAGGCGACAGAAAAAAATTGATGCTCGTAACAAAGCACAAGAAGCTAAAAAACAAAAAGCTTTGGAGCGTGAAAATGCAAGAGCAGGTCGAACTACAACCGCAACAAGCACAGATAATAATAGCTCAGACTCTAACACAGAAAATACTATAGATCAATCTCAATCTACGACTGCAGAAAGCCTTGAAACTGTTGATCCTACTGTTGCGCGAAAAAAAGAACTTGAAGCTAAAAAGAAAAAATTACAGGAAGATCGTAGAAAGGCTCTAGAAGCAAAAAAACAAAAGGCCTTAGAACGTAGAAATGCAAAAAAAACTCAAACTTCTGAAACAAAAAACACTGTCGTTGCTACAGATAATGAAATAGAAAACACCAAAGATTCCGTCCAAGAAGACGACAAAAAAACAACCCAAGACAACACCACTGCTAATGCCTCTGAAAAGCTTAGTGATAGAGCGCTTCGCAAAAAAGCATTAGAAGATAAGAAAAAACAGGCTTTAGCTGAACGTAAAGCACGTCTTGAAGCGCTGAAGAAAAAAAGAGATAGTATTCGAAACAATAAATAAAATAAATTAAACAATAAACACAATTACAATGAAACATTTAAAATCTTTATTATTAGCAACTACGCTTTTTGTTGCAACAAGCTTTACTGCTCAAGCTCAAACAAAAGTAGCGCATATTAATACACAAGAGCTAGTAGAAGCTATGCCAGAAATGAAGAGTGCTAAAGCTGAGCTAGAGAAATTGGCTAAAACCTATGAAACTGACATCCAAGCAATGGCAACTGAATTACAGAATAAAATAAAACAGTATGATGGTGAATCTGCTACTAAAACTGATGAAGAAAACGGTAAGCGTTTACAAGAAGTTCAGAGCATGGAGCAAGGAATTCGTCAGTACCAGAGTCAGGCGCAGCAAGACTTGCAGAAAAAGGAATTTGATTTGCTAAAGCCTATCACTGAAAAAGCAAAAAATGCTATTCTAAAAGTCGGAAAAGCTAAAGGTTTTGATTATGTACTAGACGCTTCTCAAGGTCAAGGTATTATTTTTGCTGGAGGCACCGATTTGTTGAACGATGTAAAAACTGAATTAGGGTTTTAAAACCACCGCACAAATAGTTTATAAAAAGCTGCTTCCTTTGGAGCAGCTTTTCTATTTTTGTACTATATGAGTTCAAAACCTATTGGCATATTTGATTCAGGTGTAGGAGGTCTTTCTATTTGGAATGAGATCCATCAGTTACTCCCGATGGAATCAACCTTATACCTATCGGACTCAAAAAATGCGCCCTATGGTCCACAGGGTAAAGACGCGATCATTTCTCTTTCCATTAAAAACACAGAATGGCTCATTAACCAAGGCTGTAAACTTGTTGTGGTGGCGTGTAATACCGCAACAACAAATGCTATTGATACCTTACGAAACAGCTATGCTATCCCTTTTATTGGAATTGAGCCAGCCATTAAACCCGCTGCACTTCAATCTACATCTAAAGCCATAGGGATTTTAGCAACCAAAGGGACGCTTAGCAGTCAATTGTTTCACAAAACTTCAGAACTATATTCTAGTGATTTATTGGTCGTAGAACAAGAAGGAAATGGCATTGTAGAGTTAATCGAGAACGGCAATCTTTACAGTGAGGAAATGAAGCGCTTATTACAAAGCTATCTCAAACCTATGCTTGCGGCAAACATCGATTATTTAGTTTTGGGGTGTACACATTATCATTTTCTGACTCCTATTTTAGAACAACTAATTCCTGCTAATGTCAAAATTATTGATTCCGGAAAAGCGGTTGCTTTACAAACAAAATCAATCTTGGAAACTACGGCTTTATTAAATACTGAAATTTCGGGTAGTAGGCAGAAGTTTTACACTAATGGTGAAAAAAAGATCATTGCATCACTATTGAATATAGAGCATACAACTCTGCAAAAACTTGACTTTTAGCTTTAATTTACACTAGGGCAGTTACACTCATACTTTTCTTTTTTACAACCAAAATTATAGCCTAGGGTGACTTGGTGATAGCCTCCATTATTAAAAACCACCGAATTTGCTTGGTATGAATAGGTATATGCAAATACAAAATCATTGTACTTTGTCCCTATTATTGGAGTAAAATACTGTAGCTTTTGACTGCTTACACCATCACCACTAGAAAACTCAGCCCCATCAAAACTCCTTCTATATGAAAGTCCTGCAAAGACATTTCCAGAACTGAATTCTCTACTTACTTTTAGGTTTATGTCAACAAATGCTTCGCTAGTAGCGTCTTTATAGGCAAGCATAAAAGACGGTTCGTAGCTCCAATCGCTGCCAAATTTAGAAAACACATTTCCAAGAGATAATAAATAGGTTCTGAGGTTGTCATAGCTTACGGATTGTTCATTAATGTTGACTCCTTCATTAGCTAACATATTTTTTACGGTAGCATGCGCATAGAAATCAATAAAATGATAAGAAAATCCAAGATCAACATTAAACTCAGAGGCGCTTTGCTCTATCCCTGAAATAATGGGATCAAACTCCCTGAAAGCCGTTTCGTCTAACTTATATTGAATTAGACCAGCACTCAAACCAAATGACAGCATGTTTAAATCTATGGTGTTTCTAGAAAATAACAGATGATGTGCATAGGTCAGATAGGCCCCTGATTGCGAATGGTACCCGTTTTTATCATTAAAAAATATGGCACCAACGCCAGAAGATGACTCACCAATACGACCATTTATGCTCATCGTTTGTAAGCTAGGAGCATCTTCTTCACCAAACCACTGTTGACGACCTGTAAGGCGTATTTTATTACAATTAGAAACACCAGCCATTGAGGGATGAAGCAAATAATAATTATCTGTAAGATAATCAGAATATATTGGTAAGCCTTCTTGGGCTGACATAAACTGGGAGGATATTGTCAGAATAGCCAATTTCAAAATATTTTTAGTAAATCCTATCATAAATCCTATCTTTTAAGGGTGAAATGTGATCTAAAAGTGTTCGTTTTTCCTGTTATGGGTTCCGTATAATCAATTCTGAACCAATAATCACTTGCTGGTAATGGAGTACCATTAAAACTGCCATCCCAACCTTGAGCTGTGGGGCTAAGCTGTTTTAAAAGATTTCCAAAGCGATCAAATATATAAATTTTTACATTAAGTTTTTTAGTGATTCCTACGATATTCCAAGTGTCGTGATATCCATCTCCATTTGGTGTGAAGTACTTAGAGAAACCGATTACTGTTTTCTTTTGTGAAATTGTATTACAATTTAAAAGGTCTCTAACGTAAATGAGGTGTTCTCCAATGCCAACATTAGTAAATACGGTCTCTTTTTGCCAAGGCCCATAATCTACTCTGTACTCGTATTTGCCCTTCCCCGTTACTACAACTTCTATAGTATTCTGATCAGAAAATACTTCCGAGAGCAACGTAACATCTATATTTTCAGGCGGATAGGAACTCACTACTTCGGTGCTAGATGGTAGGCTACAGCCGGATGTTCGGTTAGTAACCATTACAGTGTAGATCCCTGCTAAATTAGGGAAAAAGGTAGCCTCTGTGGCTCCTGGAATTATAACCGTATTTGGATCTGTGTTTACTTCTTCTATACTACCCATATACCATTGAAAACTATACTCTATAGTGTTTAATTGTGTGTCGAGGGGAGGATTTGGCAAAAAAGCATCATTTATAGCTGTGATCGTCTGATCATTTTTGTCTAAACACAATACATAGCGCTCCGAAAGTTGTATTTCTGGTACTGGATTAACAATTAAGGTGAGTGGAATTATGACAAAACAAGCGTTTGTTAGTGGTTTGACACGCACATAAATTTCTTGAGTGAGCTTAGTCTTATTTTCAAAGTTTGTAGGGTTCAAAATGGTGTCAGTATTTCCTGCTAAGGCGTCCATTTCATTTTCGTAATACCTAAATTCAAAATCTTTAGCTTTTAAGCCGTTTAAAATTGCTGTTTCTCTTTCCCTAATATCAAAAATATGAAATCCGTCATTATCAATTTCACACTCTTCTATCGGCGCAGGCATAATATTTAATGCTGCATATAAAATGGTGTTTAATTTGAGTTGAGTTGTGGACGTACATTGATTAGCTCCTTTAGCTAGAATGATAATAGTCTTTGAAAGGACAGTGTTGTTATAGGCCGTTGGATCTACAATTGGATTATTCATGTCTAAATCTGTTTGGGATTCAAAATAACTTAGAACGATGGTGGGGTCATTTGCTGTGATCTCATCTTTTCGAAGAGTTAAATCGTAAAGGGTAGTTATTTGATCGCTACACAAGCTTATAGGCTTGGGTGTAACAAGTACCGGGTTCAAATTCACAATCAAATCAAAGCGTATATCGGTTCGCACACATTCGCGAGCATCTAAATTCATATTGTTATTGGGATCAAACTGTGCCCGTACGTAAATGGTTTGGGGGTTTGACGTATTGGTATACGTGGTCAAGTCTGAAGAAATAGGAATGTTATTTTCCGCATCTTGTTCACTTAAGTGATAACTGATCAAAATTGGAGTAACTTGGCTGCCTTGAATTTCGGAGGTTTTAGTGGTTAAATCAAAGGAGGCCTGGTTGGTGTCACTGCATAACTTATAGTCTTTTACTCTGTTTTTTTGGGGAAGATCCTCAACATTTAGTGTAATATGATGCCCGAGTCCTAAACAGGCATTGACATCATTACTATCAACCCGTGCAAAGATCTTTTGAACGGAAGGGCTTCCGATATTTCTGTGATTGCTGACGTCAGGTATTGAATTGAGCTCTGCTAAGGCGTCAGATTCTGAAGTGTAATACGTTACTTTTAGATCTTGTCCAGCTGGAAAAATTGCAAGTATTTTAGCTGTCGCATCACTAAAATCAAATGTGGCTATACCATTAGAGTTATCATTGTCTGCTGCTGTATTGTCACAAACAAAGTAGTCTAACTGAAAAGACGAAGGAATAAGTGTGGCTCCTACCACTAAGTTGACTTTAGAAATTCTAAAACAGCCATAAACTGTTTCTACTCTTGCGTAAATGACACTGTTTAATGAAGTTGGATTAGCGTATGCAGTTGGAGTAGTTATTTGATCCCCTAATAAACCCGAATTCGCCTTTGCCTCAGTACGGTAGTAAGTGAATGTTTCGTTTATGTAGTTCGCAGATATTAATGGATTGGCTTCTGTTAAATTGAAATCTGTGATTCCATCTGTATCTGTATCACATTGTTTAAGAGAAACTTCATAATCTACTTCTGGGAGTGGATTTACGATCAATTGAAAACTTGTCGTCTCAAAACAGTTGGTGTTAAGCTTATTTTCGATTCGAACAAATAGTTGTTGTGGATTAGAGGTGTTTTGAACTACTGTTGTAATATCGGTGCCTAACACTCCTGCATCTGCAGAGGGCTGATCATAATAAAATTTAACCGCAAAATCTGAAGCACTTTGGCTGCCTAAAACATCGAAAACCTTGGTGCTTAAGTCAAATTCTACTACTCCATTAGAGTCGTTTCCATCTAAAGCGTTATCACACAACTTATAATCCCCTACAGATAAAATAGAGGGTTGATCGAATATATTAAGCACAAACGAAACGGTCTCATAGCAGCCCGAATTCTTGTATTCAAAACGAGCATAAATAATTTGATCTTTAATACCTGTAAAAGCTGAAGCTTCAGCAGGTGAAATTGGATCGAGATCAAAATCTGCCGCGTTCTGAGATCTATGATACGTTAAGACAAAATCAGAAGCATTGGGCGTTGGTGCAAATATTATGGCGTTATTTTGATTGAGGTCAAAAATATAAGAACTAGAACCTGGTGTGACACAGCCAAATAAATTCTTTGGAGTCGCATAAATTAGTTCTGGTAAAACTTCGACACAAATTTCTGCTATATTTTCACAACCAAAATCGTTCACAACACGATAGGTATAACAAAATGTACCGTCTGTTGGGGGTTGAACAGTAATGGTATCAGCAGAAGTATTAATTATACTACTATCCGGATCCCACATTTGAGAACTTAGTGTTGGGGTAAAGGAAAGGGTAGAGGGTTGTAGTGCTGGATCAAAGTTTAGCTCCCATGAAAAAATATATCCGTTATCTTGAACCGCATTATCTGTAACTCGAATTGTCCAATCTCCATTTAAAGGTGAGCCTAAAAGACGGTTTAAAGGACTCACAGGTGAATAATTTCCTGATGGCACAAAGAAGTCTCTATAAGTATCTGGGCCATTTTCACTAGGAAAAGTCCCGTTGGGTAGAATACCAGCGGCTAAAGTGGGGAATGTATTTCCTGGAACAAAACAATAATTATAGCCTTGACCAGCTGTTAAATTATTACTTTTTTCGTCAAGGGGACCTGTAGCCCACGGAATCCCTAAATTTGCGGATTCTCCTTCGCGATCGTGAAGCCTTACGGATTGTCCTGAAGGAGATATAATTTCTATGGTTAGATCTCCTAAGAATGAGTGTTCCATGACTAAACAAATTTCAGTTAACTGGTTTATGTTGTCTAAAGTTTGGTTAGAATTAAAACAATCCACTGTAATAGAGGTTTCATAAACAGAACCACTACCGTCAGGCAAAAAAGTTTCTTCACTCATTGGTGGAGTGCATTCACTAAAATAAGGAACTGCCTCAGCAACTCCTTCGATGGTAGTTGATTCACCATAACATAGTGTTAATGCGGCAGCCGATGTTTTAGTAAGATCTGAGGGGGGAGCCACTTGAATAACTTGATTTAAGGCATTTATGTTTTTACAAACTATAGGGTCACCAGTGCTATTGGAGTCTATGATATTAAGGTTTACAAAATATACTCCAGGTTTATCATAGGAAAACTTTGCTGTTTGACCACTTAGAGTTCTTCCATCTCCAAGATCCCATTCGTAGGTGGCGCCAAGACTGCTATTGCTAAACTGACCACTCCCAGAAATAGTAATTTCCTCATCTAAACACGCAAGTATATATCCATCTGTATTTGGAGCTGGATCAGCCGTATCAATTTGAGAAACTATAGTTTGACATGGAGAGGTGTTACACGATATATTTGCCGACCACCCATCGGCGTCTATACTACCATTACTGACAAATTGTAAGGTTAAACAGCCAGAAATATTTGATGCTTGCACGATTCCTATATTAACAGTTCCCGAATAAGTGCCTATAACTGGGTCTGAAGTGGATTGACCATTAAAAATAGTAAGAACATCAGTATTGGCTTCCGTACTGAAGCTGGTAAAGTTTAATTGGGTGGATTGATTTGCATTTTGAGGACAAATCGTAAGCGTATAATTCTCATCACTTGAGTACGTTAAATTACTACCTGAATCTAGTAGCACCCCTGAGCATTGCGTGAATGTACCATTCTGCATAATTAAGTCTTGCCCAAAAGCAATGCAACTAAAAATAGTAAAGAACGCAGAACATAAAAATTTCATTCTTAAAATTTATTTGGGACACATTCCAAATATACAGAAATAAGCTAATTATCTTTATTATCTTTGCAGAAAAATTGAGCCTTCCTATGTGTCCCTTAACCCAAAAAATGATTTAGATTGAACTTAACACTGTTTGGCAGACACCTATGAACGTAAAAAAAATACATGAAAAAAATTACTCTATCAATCCACGAAACTAGTAATCCGAAAATCATAAAATTTGAAACGGATTCATTCCTTACAAAATACGAGAGTTTTGAATTCTCAAATATTGATGACGCTAAAAATTCGCCTTTAGCCCAACAACTTTTTCATCTTCCTTTTGTGAAAAAAGTATACATTTCAGGAAACTTTGTAGCCATTGAACGCTATGACATTGTTGAGTGGAGCGCTGTACAAACAGAAGTTGGTGAACAAATAGAAAACTACTTAAACGAAGGAGGCGTAGTAGTCACAACTGAGTCAAAAAAGAAAAACCCCGTTACGATTTACGCAGAAAGTACGCCCAACCCTGGAGTTCAAAAATTTGTAGCCAATAAAAACTTAGTGTCTCAAACTTTTGAATTCACATCAATAGAAGACGCTAAACTATCTCCTTTTGCAACAGCACTCTTTCAGTTCCCGTTTGTAAAAGCGGTTTTTATCGATAAAAATTACGTATCGGTCACAAAATTTGATATTGTAGAGTGGGATGCCATTACACTAGAGTTAAGAGAGTTTATGAAGTCCTACATAGAGGAGGGAAAAGAAATGGTAACAGCTTCTGCTGCCAAAGTTTTGGAGAAAACAACCGCCCAATTGGACGACACTTACGAAACGTTAGACGATACCTCAAAAGAGATTATAAATATTTTAGAACAGCACATCAAGCCTGCTGTTGCCAGTGATGGTGGAAACATTTTATTTGAATCTTATGACGCGCCCACAAAAACAGTAAAAGTAATTTTACAAGGTGCTTGTAGCGGCTGTCCTTCCTCTACATTTACGCTTAAAAGTGGTATTGAAGCCTTGCTAAAAGAAATGATGGCAGGGAAAGTTGAAATCGTTGAGGCGCTTAATGGCTAATCTTGGACGTTACTGTTTTCTAGATTAACGCCGACACTTCCTTTCCAATAATACTGCCAATGGCAACGCCCATGCCTCCCATTCGAACCCCACAATATGTGTGGTTTGATAACTGCTTTACAATTGGGGTTTTTTGAGCCCCAACCCCCATGATTCCTGACCATCGATGCTCTATTTCAAAAGGCGTATTTGAAAGGATTGTGCTTGTAAGTAAGGCTTCTAATGCAGTTTGAATGCGTTCCGTTTGGGAAAATTTTGTGGTTGTTTCTGTCGCAAAATCCAAGTTTCGACCACCACCTAAAAGAATACGATTATCAATATTTCTAAAATAATAATACCCACAATCTAAATGAAATGTTCCTTTAATATGTAAGTCTTGAATTGGTTTGGTGATTAAAACTTGAGCCCGCGCTGGCTGGATATCTTCTTTAAGCAATTGTTGTGCAAATCCATTGGTTGTTATAATCAACTTTGTAGACGAAAACTCAAAATGATTTGTTTTAATAGCGACTGTATTAACGTCTTCTATATACGACTCCACCGTGGTGTTATTCAAAATAATAATTCCTTGCTTCTGGGCTTTTCTAATCAATGCCTGCATCATCTTTCCCGTATCAATTTGACCTTCAAATTGATTTCGAATGTAGTTGTCTTGAACCTTTGTGAACCCAAAACTATTGGTTACGTTTGAAAATACTTCGGCTTTGAAAATCGGTTTGAGAAGCGTATTAATGTTTTTAATCTGTTGTAAACATGTTTCATAAAGGTGACGGTCTTTTTCTAAAAATAATTCATATCCGCCCAATTGCTTATAGGACAAATTATCGTCTCCTAGGGTCGCTCTCAAAAGTTGAAGCCCATCGTGACGCTGTTTAACTAGAGCAAAAACCTCATCAGGGGTGTGGGATTGTAAATCCTGCAAAATTTCACTCAAGCTTCCAAAGCAAGCAAACCCAGCGTTTTTGGTACTTGCACCTTGTGGAAATAATCCTTTTTCAAGAATTACTATTTTGGCTTTCGGCAGCTTTTGTTGCAGTTGAAGCGCCGTACTCAAGCCAACAATTCCACTTCCAACGATAGTGAAATCGACATTCCTAAGCCATGTTTGTAATTCCCAATATGATAAATTCATGCTTTAAAATTACGACTTTTTATCGTGGTAATTCGTGTTGAGTTTTGGAATAAAAAAAACTCCGAATTGTAATTCGGAGTTTGTGGTTAATTGGAGACTTCCATTTTAAAGTCTTCCATGAATTTGGTAGTGTATTTACCCGCAATATATTCGGGATGATCCATCAATTGACGGTGAAATGGAATCGTTGTTTTGATGCCTTCAATAACGAATTCATCTAACGCACGTTTCATTTTGCTAATTGCTTCTTCTCTTGTTTGAGCAGTTGTAATAAGCTTGGCAATCATAGAGTCATAATTCGGCGGAATACTATATCCTGCATAAACGTGAGTATCTAAACGCACACCGTGGCCTCCTGGTGAGTGCAAGTTTGTTATTTTTCCTGGTGAGGGTCTAAAGTCGTTAAACGGATCTTCAGCGTTTATTCTACATTCAATAGAATGTAGCTTTGGAGTATAGTTTTTTCCAGAAATCGGTACGCCTGCAGCAACAGAAATTTGTTCACGAACCAAATCAAAATCAATAACTTGTTCTGTAATTGGATGCTCCACTTGGATACGTGTATTCATTTCCATGAAAAAGAAATTTCGGTGTTTATCTACCAAAAATTCAACGGTTCCGGCACCCTCATACTTGATATATTCTGCAGCCTTGACTGCAGCTTCTCCCATTTTTTTTCTGAGAGCTGAGGTCATAAATGGTGACGGCACTTCTTCTGTTAATTTTTGATGACGGCGCTGAATCGAGCAATCTCTTTCTGACAAATGACAGGCTTTTCCATTAGAATCTCCAACAATTTGAATTTCAATATGTCTTGGTTCTTCAATGAGTTTTTCCATGTACATGTCGTCGTTTCCAAAAGCGGCTTTTGATTCCTGTCGTGCAGAATCCCAGGCATCTTTTAGGTCTTCCTTTTTCCAAACGGCACGCATTCCTTTTCCTCCTCCTCCAGCAGAGGCTTTCAACATCACTGGGTAGCCAGTTTCTTTGGCAACTTTTTTACATTCATCAAAAGTTTCAATAACGCCTTCACTTCCTGGAACACAAGGTACGCCTGCAGCTTTCATTGTCGCTTTGGCATTGGCCTTATCTCCCATACGATCAATCATATTTGGAGAGGCTCCAATAAATTTTATTCCATGTTCATCGCAGATTTTAGAAAAACGGGCGTTTTCCGATAAAAACCCGTATCCTGGATGAATGGCATCAGCATTAGTAATTTCTGCAGCAGCAATGATATTTGCAATTTTTAAATAGGATTCGCTACTGGCTGCAGGGCCAATACAAACGGCTTCATCAGCAAATTTTACGTGCAAACTTTCAGCGTCTGCTGTAGAATACACAGCAACGGTTTGTATGCCCATCTCTTTACACGTTCTTATAACTCTTAGAGCTATTTCGCCGCGGTTGGCGACTAGTATTTTTTTTTTAAACATACCTTTTACGCTTTAAAAATGTAAACAATTATTATGATGGATCTACTAAAAATAATGGCTGATCAAACTCAACTGGTGATGCATCATCCACTAGAATTTTTATAATCTTTCCAGAAATTTCAGACTCTATTTCATTAAATAGTTTCATCGCTTCTATGACACATAGTACATCGCCTTCTGCTATGGATTGTCCTACTTCTGCAAATAACGGTTTGTCTGGTGAAGGTCTTCTATAAAACGTTCCAATGATTGGAGACTTTACCGTAATATATTTTGAATCGTCAGATGTTGCTGCTGCTGGAGCTGCTGCCTGAACAGGGGCGGCTTCTTGTGCTGGTGCTGCAATAACGGGTTGCTGCATAGGAACAGCAGCCTGTTGAACAACAGTAGTCACTGTTTCACCTGAGCCTGTTTTGATGGTGATTTTGAAATCATCCGTTTCTAATTTCACTTCACTTGTACCTGATTTAGCTACAAATTTGATTAAATTTTGAATTTCCTTTAAATCCATAATTATAGTTTTAGTATTTAGTTAGTTCGTTTATATATCTAAGAATCATAGCCCCATGTTAGGTATATCGATCCCCAATTAAATCC
>Ga0209771_1001858_pt1 | contig 13267 bp, 11 predicted proteins | sample SaaInl59LU_5_DNA_FD_184639 | JGI IMG/M metagenome (GOLD analysis project Ga0209771, IMG submission 184639) | Marine microbial communities from expanding oxygen minimum zones in the Saanich Inlet - ESP_59LU_5_DNA (SPAdes) (version 2) | ecosystem: Environmental > Aquatic > Marine > Intertidal zone...
TTTAAATGACTATATGTAGGGTTATTATAAGGTACTTCAGCTACGTTAGTGATTTTATTAGTAGAATTGTCGTAGTTAATCTGTCCTTTTTCGATTTCTTTATAATACTCAAAGTGTAAGCTACCAGATGCACCTGGAATAGGGAATAACTTAAGTTTATTGTTTACTAATTCAAAAGAGAAAGCTGATTTTCTTACTTGATCGTTAAATTCAATAGCTTGAGTCTTTAATATATCAAAAGAAGTGGGCATTAACATAAAATTAACACCAGGACTAAAAGATCCGAAGTTAAAAGCAGACATAAGTGATTGAACACCTGTTCCTGTACCAGCATACGGATCAAAGTAACGTTGAATAGCAGGAGGTGCTTCGTAAAATAACTTTCTTACCTCTATACTACCTGTTATACCTTGTTCTACAGCCCATTGATCTAAATCATAGTTCTGTTGATTCTGATTTAATGCTATTGACCCTGTATATCTTGTTACATTTCCTCCAACACCGGCTTCAGTACCGTAATGTTTAGATATTTGTATGATACGATTAAGTGTAGGGTCAGTTAATTGGTTATTCATTGAACTACCAGTAGTAGAACCTTCTAAGTTCAGGTAATTCTCTCTAATTTTATATTGAAAGACTTCGTTACCGTAAGTAGTCACAGCTTCTTCAAAGCAAGCATACATTTGAGCCTGCTGTAATTCAACATCCATAAGAGGATATCCTAAGCGAGTACCTACAAACTTTGCTACTTTAACAGCATCACTTTGAAATGTGCTATCGCCGTCATAAAATCCGAATGGAGTGTCTCCTTCATTGAAGGTTGCTGTTCCATTCCATATACTTACGTTTGCCATTGATTATAGTTTTATATAAATAGTGGTTAATCTCTGAAGGTTTTATATACTTCTAATAATGGTGCAACTATGTCGTGTCTATGATTCTGTGCTAATGAGTGAGTAACGAACCCTTTTACTTGTTCTTCAAGTCTAGAAAGGAAAGAAAATCCAGTCTCTCTTTTATCTCTTAAGTCTATTTGAGCCATATCTCCACATATACACATCTTAGAATTTTTACCTAATCTGCCTATAACTGTTTCCATTTGAGGATGAGTTACGTTTTGTGCTTCATCAACTATTACAAAAGAGTTTAAAAATGTTCTACCTCTCATAAATGCAAAAGGTACTATTTCTATATTACCTGCTTCCATTTCCTTCTTTACCTTCTCTTCGTTATATAACATGAATAAGTTATGATAGATAGGGGCTAACCAAGGGTCCATTTTAGCCTGAAGATCTCCTGGTAAGAATCCTATATCTTCTTTAGATACAGTTGGTCTTGTTATAATAATCTTATCTATACGTTTGGTAAATAGTAGATCTAAAGCTACTTGTGTTGCTACTAGCGTTTTTCCGCTACCTGCCATACCTTTAAGTACTGTAACTGGGTTTTCTAATATTAATTTCTTCGCTTCTTTTTGTTCGTCATTTAATTGAACGTTAAATTTAATCGGGCGTTTCGGTCTTCTTTTTTCGACGAAAACTTCGTCGGTGTGAGGTTTACTTGCCATATGTCTTTTATAAATTAAGATAGAATCTCTATTACTTATAAATAGCCAAAAAAAAAGAGGCCCGAAGGCCTCTCTTAATATTACTCTAAGGGTTTATCCTAGATGTGATTTACATCAGATACAAAGATTTTACCGTAGAATTCTGGTCTGATCATCTTCTTAGCGTAACGAGTCATTAAACCTTTTCTTGGAGTGAAGGTTTCTGGATCGTATACTAGAGGAGTCATCATTAATGGTACATAAGGAGAATATACTGCTCCAGCTTCTAGGAACTGGCTACCTCTATATCCTAACAACATAATGTTCTCAGTCATATAAGGGTTTTTGTATACTTGGAATCTGTTCGCTAAAGAACCGATTTTCTGTACTCCCATTGCAAACTTCTCTTGGTTACCATCTGTAGATGCAGCATATCCAGGAATTGATTCTAGGATTGTTGCTACAGAAGGAGAACATACTACGAAGTTAGCACCACCTCTTAAGGTTTTTTGGTGAATCTTGTTAGATACTTTCTGTAATTTAGTACCTAAAGTTTGGAACCACTGTCCTTGAGTGTTGTAGAAATCAGAAGTTGAAGTAGACCAAGCTGATCCATCCCATACTTTGTTGTTTTCTGCACTCCAGTGCTCAGTTGTTCTAGCACCTGAGATCAACATATCTAAAATCTCTAAGTCGATTTCCATTGAAATGTATTCACTTAATAGTGAAGTCAATTCAGCTTCTGCATCGATAGAGTGATATGCGTTAAGATCTTGTGCGAATTCTGGTGTCCATTGAGCCTTTAGCTTTCTAGTCTTAGCGACGATTGCCTCAGATTGCAATTGAACATCAATTTCAGGGATACTAATTGAAGTATCTACAGCTACAGTTGAATCAGCCTCAAAGTCACCTCTTGTGTTATCAGTTGGTTGTTTGTGGTATTTGATTTGTTCGTTAGCTCCGTTTGTTACAACACCTGCAGCAGTTACGAATACGATATTGTTTCCGCTTTCTACAGTGTATTGTGCATAAACAGATCCTGAAGATAATCTAAATGCTCTTACTCCTTCAGCGTCAAAGCTAGGAATAGAAGATTTAGCGATAGTTACAGTTTCCAATGCTCCGATATCTACTCCTACTTCGTAGTTAACAGATCCAGATCCAGCAGCAGCTACAGTTGCAGCAGTTTCAGCACCTAGTACTTGGTTGATAGAGTAACCGAAATTTCCAGCGCCGTAAAGACCTCCAGATACATCTTCGTTTACACCCATCTTAGATGCACCGTCTGTTACGTTACCGTACATGTTGTCTCCGGAAGTTCTACCGTTTGTAGTAGTTCCGTACTTAAAGTCTAGATAAAATACTAGACCTGAAGGTAGTGACATTGGTTGTACACTTACAAAGTCTTGCGCTACGATTTGAGCGAAAACTTTTCTTACAAGTGGTAAAGCTACACCAGCCCACTGCTCACCTGCTCCAGCTGTAAAGCCTGCAGATGTACCAGAAGCGCCTGTGTTGTTTGCTTCAGCTACGATTTGTTTTGCTTGGTTTTCCAAGATCATTGCCATATTATTTTTGGCTTTTTCGTCTTGAATCCCTTCTAACAAACCAGAACCGTTCCACTTTTCAGCCAAACGAGCAGAATCTGCTTGAAGGCTTTTAAAGCTATTTGAGCTTTCTAATAGTTGATTGATTTCCATGATAATTTAAAATATTATTTAATAATTCCAGCTAATTTTTGCATTCTTTGAACCGCAGAAGATACTTCGCTAATTACTTCTGGCTTACTTGCAGTAATTCCAGTTGCTTTGCTAGCACTTCCTTTGTGTTCTTTAATTGTAGTCTCTTTCTTTAAAACTACGTTATCGCTAACAGTTTCAAAAACAAGTTTAACTTCTTTAACAGTCTCTGCTTTATCAAAAGCAGCGATGATGTTAACTTTTTGTGACTCGCTTAAGTTGTTAGCTTTGAAAATTTTGTTAACGTAGAGCAACTTAGAGTTAAGAAGGTTTACTTCGTTAAGTTCGTTTCTCAATGTTTCAATAGTTTCAAGAGCTTCATTAAGTTCTCCTTCTTTGATTGTGTCGTTGATATTAGACTCTTTAGAATCAGATACGGCATCAACTTCGTTTTTAGTAGGTCCGTCTTTAACTTCTTCTACTTTGTCTTCGTCTTTGTCGTGTTTACCTTCTTCCATATCGTCTTCACTTTCGCCTTCTGATACAGATTCTAGTTCTCTAATTAATTCGTCAAGGTCAATTTCCTCGTCACCTTCTTCTCCAGCCATAGGGTCACCCTCGCCTGGTTCTTCGATTGCTCCAGCATCCATATCATCAGCAGGTAATTCAGCTCCAATTTCAGCTTCACCGCCGCCCATTTCTGATGCGATAATGTCTCTGATCATGTCCTTGAAATCTCCTACAGATAGATCTTTAAGATCTTCGTCTTCTGCTGGCTCATCTTCGATTGCGTCTTCAGCTGGTTCCTCAGGAGCTTCTTCTCCTTCACCGTCGTCAGCTAATTCTTCTTCTTCTTCAGCACCGTCTTCTGCTGCTTCAAAGGCTGTAAATTCTTCCTCTACTGCTACTTCGTCGACGTCTTTGTCTTCCATCTCTTGAAGTTTTGCTGCTAACATATCTTTTAGATGAGGTGTTAAAGACTCTTCCAAAGCTTCCTTAGCATTTGCAATAGCGGCTTCACGTACAGACTTAGCTTCAGCAATAGCTTGCTTGAATAAATCTTTGTTTGCCATTATAATAAATTTGTTGTGATTTCTGTAGTTATTTTGAACTACAATAGAAAATTAAAATTCGTTGATGCCATATAAGAGATGGCATATTCGTATATAAATATATACATATTACGAAAAACTAACTAAATTGGGAAACTTTTATACGGCAGCAGCGGCTGCACCTCCGACTGCACCTGCAATCTCACTTCCAATTACTGCTATATCTCTACCTTTAAGTGCTGCTTTTACTGCAGATACTGAGGCAGAAGCAAGTCCTCCTCCTTTAAGAGCATTCATAGCACCGATACCGGCTTTAACTCCTAGACCGGCTAATATGGCTATAAATAAACCTTTAGCAACTAATTGTCTTTTCTTCTCATCTCTAATGAAAGGCTTAATAAACCCTGAAAGAGCACTTACTATGTTAACTTCGTTTTGGTGGGCCCAGTTATGAACTGCATCAGCTTTATCAGCTGCTTTATCTAAATTCATCTTTCTAAGAGCCGACGCAGCATACTTACCTAAAACGTCTAATACTGTGTTAGTTGCTAATGCCCAAGATAATACACCTACTGTTGTAATTACTTCGTTAACATCCTGTTCTCCTTCTTTACCGAATTCAGCTTCCATTGCTTTTGCAAGATCGGCTGCCATTTGGGATTCTGCACTTTCTAGTATAAGATCTGCTATCTTCATTATGCTCTTAATATGTCGTTAATTATAAGGTCTAAGTTGGAATATTTGTTCGCTCCCTTACTTTCGTTAAGTGATACAGGATTCATAAAGGCTCCGTGAGTCGATGGATTAGACACGAAATCCCAGCAAACTAACTCAAAATCGCTTTGTACCTCTAAATGACCTTCGTTAGTCTGTTGTACTGATCCAGTCCCTCTAGATGATATTCCGATTGTATGTCCTGCTTTAATAATTTCCTTTACGATATTACCTGCTGGTGTGTTAAGTAGCTCTACTCTACCCATTAGGTCGTCTCCTTTCCAGAATAACTCTTTTACTATGTGAGATGCATTTTTTAAAGAAACAACAGGAGATTCTGGATGATCTAGTTCTCCAAAGGCATTACCTCTTTCTACGAATTCTTTAACATACTTAGCTGATTCTCTTTCTAATATGGCTCTTGAGTAGATTCTACCGTTTTGATTTTCTGCCTTAGCTCTCTGCATTACGCCTTCAACCTCGAATACTCCAGGCTTACTTTTAGACTCTCTAATAATTGGTCTAAATGGTGTTACGTCTACTAATAATTGTGCCATATTCTAGATATTAGGTGTGTATACTGTTTGCTTTGGTGGTTGTTCCATTTCTGTCTCTCCTAATGGACTCTCACCAGAGTTATGTTGATCGATATCTTTTTGAGATAACACTCTTACCTTAGGAGTATCTAATCCTTTAGTAAATCCTCTTTTAGTAACAGGTCTTAAATCTTTAACGAATGCTGATTCGATAGCAGGTGCTAAAAAGCCTCCTACTTTAAGTCCTTCTTCGTTTCTGATTTCACCTAGCTTTTCGTATACTTTCTGTATTTTGTCTCTAGTCTTATCGTAATAAGCTTCTATATCGGTAACTACATTTTGTAAGTCTAATATAGCTCCTTTCATTCCGTCAAAGCCTGCATAGTCATCTGCTATTCTAGCTAGCTCTTGAGTAGCTGCTTCGTTGAGAGTACCTTCTTCTAATACCTTAGATATAATGGCCTTAACGTTTTCTTTCATGGCTTTTTTAATAGCCTTGTCTTTAGCAGCTTTATAATCATCTCCGTCTACATCTCCGTCTCCGTCATGATCTTTACCTTTAGCTTCATTTTGTGGACCTTTTAATACATCAACACCAAATCCATAATGGTCACCGATAGCATAAACTACTTCTTCTGCTTCTTCTTCTTCTGAGAATCCTGAGTCTTCTGCTCTATCTTGAATTAACGAAACAAAGTCTTGTAGTGCACCTACTCTCTCTTTTACTACAGCTCCGCTTCTTGGTACGTAGCTATCATCTCTTTCTCTAATTGGAAAAGCTCCTTCAAAGATATCTGACATAGTATCCTTAATTGCTCTTCTATATTTCTTAAGTGCTTCTAATGCTTCTTCTTTATTACCTTCTTTAACTGCATCGATTACATCACCTAAGTGTGTATTTTCTCTATGGTAGTTTACGTCTTCGAATGAATCGTAAATCTTTTGCATTATATCGACTGGAGTATTAACTCTTACTTTTAATCCTGCTTTAAGCATTCCTTCGTAATCGAAGTCAGTAGAGAACATATCACCAGGAGTATAAGCATTTACTGCTCTTCCTTCTTCTACCTCATCTTCTTTACCCATTGCTTGTTTGATAGCAGCATCTTTTTTAGCTAAGTATTCATCCTCTGTTTCTCGAACTTCTCCTTCATTATAGTCTGAGCCAGTTTCGTAGTTAACTGAGAAGAACTCTTCAAACTCGTCTAATATAGCTTGATCGTCGCGGTTATTGATGATGTCTTCGTAATGTGTTTTTATAAAGTCTATAGCAATAGATGTAGGGACAGATTTCTCTCTTTTAATTAAATCGATTACCTGTCTTACTATTTCTTTTTTATCTTCGTAAGGATCTAAAGTAGGATCTACGTTCTCTTTTAAAGTTGCTTTCTTTAAATCATTGAAAGTATCTTTTTCGAGTTTACCTCTTTTAGTTTCTTTCATTTTATCATTCTTATCAACTTTTGATGATTCTCCTGATATTAGATTGTAATAGTGGTTAGCGTCTTTTTGAAGGTTGGAGACAGCAGTTCTTTTAGCCTTCATGTATTCGTCTTTAGATACTGACCCTGTTGAGTCGATACCAGCTGATTCTAATTCCACGTCAATTCCTCTTTCGATAGATTCGATAGGGAAATTATCTGCTAGTTGTACTATCTCTTTTTTTACCTCTTTCTTCTCGAAGATCATTGCTTTTTGCTTCAAGATAGATACGGAGTCCTTATACCCATTCCACTGTGTGATAAATTGAGGGAAAGCTTGACGCATCTGGCGAACGAATTCGCCTTCTTTCATCTTACCTTCTAGGACTGCATGATATTTTTCAGTTGCTGTCATTGTTTATACTTCTTTGTATCCTTGTTTTTTTAATGCCTTCTTTGCTCTAGTAGCCTTACCTAAAAAGTTTGGCGTAGCGTATTGTGCTCCTGTACCTGGTGTAAACGTTGCTGTTCCACCTGTTACATTAGCTTCATCTAACTCTTGCATTACTTCTTTAACTAATGAGACTAACTCCGATCTTTTCATTACAGAGATTTTAACTCATTAACTAAATCATAATATTGCATGAGGTTAACTAAGTGAGCATCTGTTATAGTTTCAGTCTTTTTTAAAGGAACTATTGCTTTTGCTACTTCGTCTAATTTAATCTTTACAACTTCGTCTTTGACTTTTTTAGATAACTCTTTAACCTCTATAGTAATCTTTGAAAGTTCTTCATTGACTACATTGCGTAAACGTGTTTTGGAATTTACAGAGGTAATAAACTCCTTAAGTATGTTCTTCTGTGCTGGAAGTAAGTCTTTATAACTGTCGTTAAACTTCTCCAGTAATATTTTAAAAGTTAACATTCTTAGATCCTTATCATACTTTGAATACTCTTCTATTAAGGTATCTTTAACGCTATCCTCGTTCTGCGTACTAGCAGTAAGGTGCTCTAAGATTGTTACTTTATTATCTACTAAGTATTGAGGATCTACAATATCGCTATTATTCTGTGCTTCTAATAAACAATACATAGCTGCAAGAGCTTTGTAGTCTCTAACCTGAATGCTAAAGAACTCATCTAAGTCGTAATGCTTCTTAATCTCTGAGATAAGATGATACTTTTGTTTCTTTAGTGATTGTTGGTTAAGTTTTCTAGAAACTTCGGTTATTGTAGATACGATGGCTTCTCCTCTTTTTTGAGAGACACCTCTTGATTTCACAACTAAGTCGTATAGCTTATACTCTTTTGCTAAAGAGCTTTTGCTCGCATAGTATTCTTTTAAGATACCGACAGCCGGCGATTCTTCTTTGTTCAGAGTATCGGCCGCTATCTGCTTGACTAACAATTCAAATATTAGTCCAGTATTCTTATACTTGGAATGCTTTATTTTCATTATACACGTTTACTATATATAAATATGCACTACTTACCTAAATCTTTGATGTTATCCTCATTAAGTAGGTCGTTATCATCATAACCAGGTTTTTTCGTGAAGACAATTTGTTTTAACATGTCTTCATTACGCTGGTAGATTGACTTGGTAGCCATATTTTCGTTAACATTATCTGCATCGCTTGGGAATCCCCCATGCATACCGTGTTGGCCTAGAGGATCACGTCCTCCTAAGGCGTCGTTTGTACCATAAACGGATGCTTTTTCTCTAGGTCTTCCACCTTCTGGTCCTGGCTCTCCCCATTCAGAATAACCTTTAGGGACAGCAGCGGCTTCTCCACCTTTAGGAGTGGCTACAGATCTTCTACCGTACATAGAAGCTAGATCGTGAGGTGTACCGTAAGTAACTCCTGATGAAGCAGGATCGTTACCTTCAGCCTCTATCTGTGCTCTTCTAAATTTACGTTTCTCATCTTCAACCATTAAGTCTCTCATCTCCATATACTGATCTTCTGATAGATCAAATATCTTCTCATAGATCCAGTCTGAAGAGAATAATTTAGAGTCTTGCATTTGAGAAGCTAAGTCTACTTTTTCTTTAAGTAAAGCAACTTTTTCTTGTTCAAATACGATTGAAGGGGTAGTTAATTTAATTTCAAAGTTAGTTAAACTTTCACCTTGAAATCCTTGCGTGTATAGGTGTACCAGAGCAATCTTAGTTAACTCTGATTCCATAATTCTTTGGATACGCTCTACTGTTCTAGCGAATCTTATGTCTTCTGCTGCTAATGTAGCTTTACCTGATAAGTCACCTTCATATCCGAAGTATGCTTTAGGTATCTTTAATGCTGCAAATAGCTTAGATTGTAGATATGCTACATCATTAGTACCGTCATACTCTAATCCTTTAGTAGTTTCGATTCTAGTTGAAGTATCACCTCCTCGTACAGGTAGATAGAAATCTTCCATCATATTCTGCATATTAAACTTCAAGTTATATTGACCTGTTTGTGGGTCAACATAAGGAGTCTTCTTCATTTGGTTGATAGTCTTTTGCATAAACTGCTCAACCTCATTAGGAGGAATAGAACCTACATTTATATAGAACATTCTCTTTTCCGGAGCTCTCATGATTCTATGAATTAACATAGCATCCTCCATTAAAGTAGTTTGTTTATATATTTTTCTAGCTGGCTCTAAATAAGATCTACCGTAAGGTAAATAATGTACGTCTGAGATTAATCTAAAGTGAGCCATCTCATAGTTGTCTATTACTATATTAGATGTTTGCTTCTTATTAGGTAGATAAGTAGTATCTGAAGAAGTAGCTATTCCATCAGGATCTAATTCAAATTCAACCTTCTGTGGGTTATCTGGATCATGTCCTTCATGTCTAGCAATGTGGTATACTGTATAAGGTAAGACGTTATATACACCGAACTTCTCTGCTATTTCTAGCTTTAAGAAAAAGTCTCCATATTTAACCATATTTCTAGTCCATGACCAAAGGTTAAATTCGATGTTTAAGACGTCATAAAATAGGTTATAAAGTACTCTCTGAATATTCTCATCAGAAGATTTAATAGCTAATACTTCGTTTTGATCATTCTTAATTGTTGCTTCATCAGCAATAATATCTAAGGCAGATGCAATGATAGGATCAGTGTCCATAGCTTCATAATCAGCATATAACTGTATACGAAGTGTTTGATAATTCAGGTTAGGGTTAAATATATTCGCCTTGTTATAAGTGTAAAGACGAGTAAACCTATCCATTAATGAATTGGTCTGTAACTTACCTGTTGTTTGTATATTGTTGACGTCTGTTACCTTTAACTGTGTTCCACCAATGTTTCTAACAACTACATCAGTTGAAAAAAGTCTTTGCAAACGTCCAAATAGCGATTTATCTGCCATTAAATTGTATTTTTATATAAATAGTCTACTTTAGTAACCACGAGACATCTTCTTCGCCTCCCGGTGTATTCATAATATAAGGATTATTCTGCATACTACCAACTGATCTTATAACAGCTTTGTTTCTTGAGTTTAAGTTATTAAAAGAGGATAGCTGTGCTCTAGCTAAATCCATACCTTGTTGTCTTAATCTCAATGCAGTATCTCTAACATAAAGTGCAGTAGCACATGCCATAATAAGGTCATCGTTATATCTATCTTGTGCTTGTGCCTTTCCGTTCTTCCATATAAATACTCTCATCTCTTGTAACAGCCTCTTAGATTGAATTGTAACAGAGTGTTCTCTGATGTATTCTATCATCTTTGCAATTACTAAGGGTCTAGTTCTAGCAGACATCGTAAATCCAGGAACTAGCTTATCTCTTTCGTATTTATGCATGTATGTCTCTACGGTTTCCATATTATTAGTAGCACTATAGTATAGATTCCTGTATTCTCTTTCCATTATTTGTTCGATAGTAGCCCATCCAATGTTAGCATTCTCTACTACAAGCAATGCATCATTATATTCTGAAGCTATACCAACTAAGAAGTTTCCATAGTCTTTAGGAGATAACTTACCTCTATACTCTGCTACTTGAACTGCATTCTCTATATCAAATATGTGAAATGCAGAATAGTCACTTGAATCACCCCTAGATACATCGGCTACTACCATATATGACTTCATATAATCTACTCCTTCCCATACCCAAAGGTTTCCGTCAATACCTCTTCTCTCTAAAGGATCTTTTTCCCAAGTTTGTTCATAGAAAGACATATCTTCTGGTTCAAATACCGTATCACCAGATGCTAAGAAGTCACAATCACATTCCTGTCCTGCCATTCTAGGTCCTAAATCAGCATTTTGTTGATCTCTCCATGTTTGATTCCTTTCAGGATGTACCGTCCACGGTAATCTAATAGGTAAGAATGAATTCTCACTACTCTCTGCTTTTTCCCATGTCTGATGGAACCAATTACCTACACCATTAGGAGTAGACAGTGCCATACATTGTCCACCCGTCGCTAATGTTTGTTGAGCTGCAGTAAATGTTTCATCTACGTTATCAATAAAGGCAGCCTCATCCATTAGTAGTAACGATACCGCTTCCGATCTTGCAGCATCAGGAGAAGATGATTTAGCTTGTACTCTAGATCCGTTTACTAACCTTAAAGATAGTTTATTTTTTTCTTTTGCAGGTAATCTTAACCATTTAGGTAGTTGATCATACATAAAGATCACTTTAGTAACTAAGTTACGTGCAGTTGCTTGTGTTGTAGCTAGTGCTAAAACGTTTTTATCCTTATGAAATGTCATTAACCATAAAGAGTATGCAGCTGCTAAGGTAGAAATACCTAACTGCCTAGACTTTAAAGTAATGATGTATTGATGATCTCTAAATAAGTGTAATACTTTTTCCTGAAATGGATATAATGCAAAAAGAATACGTCCACGAGTAGGGTGCTGTATATAACAGTACTTCCTCATGAAGTAGGCCGGATCTTTAGCACACTTAATATACTCTTGTGCTATTATTTTCTTTATATCTTGACTCATAACTTTAGAAGTTATAGCTGAATCGTGGTAGACCGTCTTTCATGTAAATAGAAATCTTGCTACCGACTGAATCTACTAGTTTACTTGCAGGTACTATAGCATAATTTCCAGACTTATCATCTAGGAAGAATATTTCTTCAAACTCTTCAGTTTCTGTGTATAACTTTATTACTTTCTTAGAAAATGCTTGTTCTGCAGCATCTGCATCTATTGCATTTCCTTTTTTATATTGTTTTAAACTAAAATCAGAAAAATCTATACCAGGATAGTTATTTCTTAATTCACCATCGATTGCATCTAGTGACACATCGACTTTATCGCTTTCTTGTTCTGCTACTGCTGCAAGAATTATGTTTAATCTATGTAAAGGTCTACTACCTTTAGTTTGAGGGTCAATAGGATTGTCTAATTGCTGATTAACTGCTTTAATAGCATCTTGTATAAACTTTTTATCCGTATTTTTACCAAATTGAGCTTTTTGACCCATTGGTATAGCTCCTCTATTCTTTACTTCTACGCCTTTATTCCCAACTCCAACATCTCCAGAAGGAGTATCTCCATTTACATCTGCAGTTAAAGCACAAAGTAAAACTTCTCCTTTACCTGTAGCTACATTACCGATTTGAGGTTTAATATTGAATAGAAAATTGATAGTTTCTTCAGAAAATAAGTTACTAAATCTAGTTTTTAAATTACCTGAAGTGCCTAAATCAGCATAAGTTACAGCACCGTCTGTTATATATTTATGGTAAGTTTGAATATCTCCATTTTCTACCATTCTATTGTAGATAGTTTTAGAGATAGAAGCAACTGATTTACCTTGTTGGTTTAAAAACGATATTACATCATCTTTATAAGCTACACCAGATATACCGTTAAGTATAGACCTTAATTGCTCAGGTGAAAATTCTCCTTTTTGTATAGCATCTATTACTTCTGCTTTAGATATCTGTCCATCTGCGTTAGTTAGTTCGGCAATTAGCTTATCTAGTATAACTTTATCTTCAACATTATCCATTGATGGAGTACCTGTTTTAGTTCTCCATGCCCATTCGTTGTATATTTTATCTGTTATATTCATTATGCTTCTGGTTCTTCTCCGTCTTCGAAGTCTATTGTTTCACCTCCTAAGTCAGCTCCGCCTTCTTCTCCTCCGGCATCATCTCCTGCTAGAGCATCTATATCAGCTTCTCCTTCTTCACCGCCTTCAGCACCGCCGTCTCCACCAGGGAAGTCACCGCCGCCACCTCCTCCGCCTCCGGAATCAGTATCAGCGGGCTCTCCTTCTCCAGCCCCGCTCATAGGACCTTCTTTATAAAGTCTCGCCAACTTATCAAGAGCCTGT
>Ga0209771_1001871_pt1 | contig 13222 bp, 15 predicted proteins | sample SaaInl59LU_5_DNA_FD_184639 | JGI IMG/M metagenome (GOLD analysis project Ga0209771, IMG submission 184639) | Marine microbial communities from expanding oxygen minimum zones in the Saanich Inlet - ESP_59LU_5_DNA (SPAdes) (version 2) | ecosystem: Environmental > Aquatic > Marine > Intertidal zone...
CGCAAAAAATCTTAGGGCATATGGGAAAATCGAATCAGCCTTCAATACCGGCTTCATAAAGTATGAAATCACCTAGCTCGGCAACACCATCATTCATGCGCATCGAACCAAAGATAAACGGCCTGCCATTGCGGGTGGTCGCCGTATCTGCGGTCATGGTTTCAAGATCCACGCCAACATGGGGTGCAAGCTCGATCTTATTCACCACCAGCATATCGGATTTCGTCAGCGCCGGGCCTTTTTTGCGGGGGATATCGCCGCCCATGCAAACATCAATCACATAGATTGTCAGATCGGCTAGCTCGGGGCTAAAGGTTGCGGCCAGATTATCGCCGCCAGATTCGATTAGAATAATATCAAGATCCGGAATGGTGGCACAAAGACTAGCCACCGCGGCAAGATTAACCGATGCATCTTCGCGGATCGCCGTATGCGGGCAGCCCCCCGTTTCAACGCCCCTGATCCGTTCGGCTGGCAAGGCCTGAACGCGCATCAAATATTCGGCATCTTCGCGCGTATATATATCATTTGTGATTACCGCCATCGAAATCCGTGGAGCCAGGTAACGGCAAAGCGCTTCGGTCATGCTGGTTTTGCCAGCGCCAACCGGCCCGCCAATGCCAACGCGCAAAGGCCCATTGCGGCGCGCAGTCTTTGCTGTTGTGCCAGCAAAATCTTGTTTATAGCCGGTCAAGTTCGATAGATCCTTGGCTCGAGTGTTTCATGTATGATTGAGGCATGGTCGGCCAGAATTGCATAACCGCCAACATCATCAAGCGGTGCCAGAGCCGCCTCATTGGCAAGCGTCGCCACCGCTGGCATCATTTGGGCGAGCATAATCTGCCCATCGGACTGACCAAGCGGCACTGCGCGCACCACCACCGATATTAAATTCGCGATAAAGCTTTGCAGGAAAAAGGTCAGGCCAAGCGTTAAGTCACATCCCAGATACCTGACCACAAGGCCAGCTGCAACCGGATAGGCAAGTGGCGTAGATCGGCTGATATCCAGCTGGTAAACCTGATCAACAATGCGGGCAAAATTCACCCCAAGTTCGCGGCTTTCTTGCGCACGCTCGGCACCCGACGATAACGCAAAGGCCAGCTCATTTATTGCCTCGATCTCGGCATTTCTGCCGCCCGCCAATTGCCCATCTTTGGCAGCATGCAGCTTTACAGCATTATAGGCATTTGCCATCAAAATTGCATCGTTGCGACCACTTCCCCCAATAAGAATCGTTTCAATCCAGTCATGCGCGGTTGTGGCATCATCAACATCACCCGATGCAATCGCCGCCTCGATACCATGCGAATAGGAAAAGGCACCAATGGGAAAAGCTGGTGAAAACAGCGCTGCCAGAAGCTGTGTTTGACGGATGGTGTCTGTTAATTCTGTCATGATCAATGCGTATGGCCATGCGTGCGACCAAAACCATAGGCACCGCCTTCAGGATTGAACGGTGCCTCAGTTTTTGCCAATATCGCCCCAAGCCGCACCAGCAAATCTTCTAAGACATGATCGCGGCGGATAACAAGGCAATCCTGCCTGATCTCGCATGGGGTGTGCCGATTGCCGATATGCCACGCAATTTTGGCAAGGTTTTTATGGCGTATTTCAACCACCGGCTCGGCCGCAGCTTGGATAATAATTTGGCGGCCATCATCCAGCAGGAAAGCATCACCCGCATCAAGCGAAACCGTTTCGGCAAGATCCACCATAAACGCCATTCCGCAATCAGTAGCCATTCGTTTACGACGCAAAAACCGCGCTTCAAAGTCCAAGGTAATCGTCATATCACCATCATGGCGGGTTACATCGCGGTGGATATGACCGGCATATGATGGCGCCTCAGATTTCACTCGGTCCATTGTCTCACCCTGCACTAATAGAGGAAATAGCGCTGTGCCATTGGCAATTCATGCGCCGGCTCGCACGTTAACAAAACACCATCAGCGCGCACTTCATAGGTTTCCGGGTTAACCTCAATATCTGGGCAATGGCTGTTATGAACCATGTCGGCCTTCGAGATATCGCGTGTATGGCTAACCGGCATAGTCACCTTTGCAAGACCCAACTGGGATTTAATCCCCATTGCCTGCGCGGCATCACTGACGAATGTAACTGCCGAATGTTCAACCGAACGGCCAAGGCTGGCAAACATCGGGCGTGTGTAAACCGGCTGCGGTGTTGGGATAGACGCATTCGGGTCGCCCATTTGTGCCACCACGATACTTCCCCCCAACAAGACCATCTCTGGCTTTACCCCAAAGAATGCAGGCTTCCACATAACCAGATCTGCCCGTTTGCCAACAGCAATTGAGCCAATATGGTTTGAGATACCATGAGCGATTGCTGGATTGATTGTATATTTGGCGATATAGCGCTTCACACGCATATTGTCATTTTCACCAGTTTCTTCGGGCAAGCGTCCACGCTGTATTTTCATCTTATGCGCAGTTTGCCACGTCCGAATGATAACCTCGCCAACACGTCCCATTGCCTGACTATCCGATGCAATGATCGAAAACGCACCCATATCATGCAAAATATCCTCGGCCGCGATTGTCTCACGCCGGATACGACTCTCGGCAAAGGCCACATCCTCTGGAATCGATTTATCCAGATGGTGACAGACCATCAACATATCGAGATGTTCTTCCAACGTGTTGACGGTATAAGGGCGCGTTGGGTTGGTTGATGATGGAATCACAAATCGCTCGCCGCAAATTTTGATAATGTCGGGCGCGTGACCACCGCCTGCCCCTTCGGTATGGAACGCATGAATGACCCGCTGTTTCATCGCCTTGACAGTGTTTTCAACAAAGCCGCTTTCGTTAAGCGTGTCAGTATGGATCATCACCTGAACATCCATCGCATCGGCAACCGACAAACAAGTGTCAATCGCCGCTGGTGTGGTGCCCCAATCTTCATGCAATTTCAACGCGCAGGCCCCGCCGATCACCTGTTCTTCAAGTGCTGCCGGCAGTGATGCGTTTCCCTTGCCAGCAAAAGCGAGGTTCATTGGAAGGGCATCGGCCGCTTGTAACATCCGGCCAATATGCCAGCTGCCCGGTGTGCAAGTGGTCGCCAAAGTGCCATGGGCTGGACCGGTCCCGCCACCAAGCATCGTGGTGAGACCCGAATGCAGCGCATCATCTATCTGTTGCGGGCAGATGAAATGAATGTGACTGTCAAACCCGCCCGCCGTCAGAATATGCCCCTCAGCTGCAATGGCCTCGGTTCCGGGGCCAATAATGATATCGACATCTGGCTGGGTGTCGGGATTACCGGCCTTGCCGATAGCGCAAATCCGTCCATCTTTTAGCCCAATATCTGCCTTGTAAATACCGGCTACATCAATGACTAACGCGTTGGTGATAACCGTATCAACCGCGCCATCGGCACGGGTTACCTGCGACTGGCCCATGCCATCACGGACAACCTTGCCACCGCCAAATTTTACCTCTTCGCCATAATGCGTCAAATCGCGTTCAACCTCGATAATCAAGTCGGTATCAGCCAAACGCACCCGATCGCCCGTTGTTGGCCCATACATGTCAGCGTAAATATTGCGGGAAATTGTTGTTGTCATTTATAGATCTCCCATTATCTGTGCATTGAAACCAAAGACCCGCCGCGCCCCAGCCATCGCAATAAGCTGAACTTCCCGTGTTTGTCCTGGTTCAAACCGAACGGCAGTTCCAGCTGCAATATCAAGTCGCATCCCGTGCGCAATTTTGCGGTCAAAATCAAGCGCCGCATTGGTCTCGGCAAAATGATAATGGCTGCCAATTTGTACCGGCCTATCACCAGTATTGGCCACTGTCAGGGTTATGGCTTCGCGCCCTTCATTCAGGATGATATCGCCTGCGGCAACAATAATTTCTCCGGGGATCATGAGATGTCCTTTTGTTATGGGTTCGTTTCAGCGTATTGGATGATGCACGGTTACCAGCTTGGTGCCGTCAGGGAAGGTCGCTTCAACCTGCACGTCATGGATCATTTCGGCAATGCCGGGCATGCAATCAGCCTCGCCCACCACATGTGCACCAGCTTCCATTAAATCCGCAACGCTACGACCATCACGCGCACCTTCGACAACAAAATCTGTAATCAGCGCAATCGCTTCAGGATAGTTCAGCCTGACCCCACGTTGCAGCCGCCCTCTGGCAACCATAGCAGCAACACTAACCAACAATTTATCTTTTTCACGGGGGGTTAATTTCATTGGCAAAATCTCCTTGTGACCAAAATGCGCAGTCTTATCAAAATAAATAGGGGCCCGTTAATTCCAAACACGCGGGTTGGCAATTTGACGAAACTGTTCGATAAATTGTGCCGACAGTTTTTTCAGCCTTGCCGTATCATTGCAAAGGCAACGGACAACAAGCTTGCCCTGCCATGCAGACACTGCGGTTTGCACATCGGCAAAGCGATTGAAAAACCCGCGCACCGCGTCAGCTTTCGCTTCGGCATCACGGCTGACATATAAGGTTGTCGCAAAGCAGACATTGCCAGCCGCGCTTGCTTTTTGATGGCGTTTTTGAACAATCTGGCCATCAAGACGAAATGCTTCAGCATGGATTAGCCTGCCGTCACACCAAATCCGCCACTGATCCCTTACACTGCCCTGACGCACAGTTTCCTGCATTGCCGTACGGCCGAACACCATCATTTCACTGCCAAGAAAACTGGCACCTTCAACCATCTGAACATCCAAATGACGCGCAAATCCGGCCCCATCAAACAAGATTGTTTCCTGCGGCAGCCAATGAAGAGTGGCGGCGCCAGCCACTGTCATATTGACACGCATTTCTGCATTTTTTGGGCCCAATGCGCGATAGACCCGTTCGGCGGTTTGCGTTGAAACGGTCAAATGCGTGTTACCTTCAGCGCCAAGCTTGACCCTAAATTCATCGCCACCAGTTAGCCCACCAGCCGTGTTTACCAGAACAGCCTCAATGGTTCGAGCGTAGGTTTTTGGCAAAAAAATCTTGGCTGAACCGGATTGATAGAACCTTTCTAACTTGCCATCGGTCATCACAAGATCAATGGTGCCACGGGCACGCTGTAAATCAGTCTGTTCAGTTTTTGTAATTGCTTGCACCTTTACACACCCACTGACGCCCGTAGTTTTGACTTATCTATACTAGACTTTCTGCTTTCATATACAACCTCACCACGCTTCACTGCATAGATTTGATCCGCAAGTCCAAAAGCAAAATCGAAATATTGTTCTACCAAAACTATTGCCATGGTTTTCTGGTTACGTAGAAATGAAATAACTTCACCGATTTGAGCGATGATATTCGGTTGAATTCCCTCGGTTGGCTCATCTAGCAGCAGCAGCTTTGGCTTTGTGATGAGCGCTCGGGCAATCGCCAATTGTTGTTGTTGCCCCCCTGACAAGTCACCACCACGGCGATGCAACATGGTTTTTAGAACCGGAAACAGCTCATAGATCTCATCCGGCACAAACCTCTCATCACTCGGTAAACAGGCAAAACCAGTTTCAAGATTTTCACGAACAGTAAGCAGTGGGAAGATCAATCTTCCCTGCGGAACGTAGCCAACGCCTCGGACTGCAAGCTCATAAGGCTTACACCGCGATACATCTTCACCGTCAAGCACATAACTGCCTGAACTACTGGGATGAGTGCCAGCAAAGACCTTCAGCAATGATGTTTTACCAACTCCGTTTGATCCCATTACCGATGTGACCGCACCTAGGTCAGCGTTCATTGATATGCCGTGAAGAATTTGTGAAGATCCATAATGAAGGGTAAGGCTCTTTGCTTGTAACATATTCATCTTCCGAGATAGACGTCAATTACGTCTTGCCTTTTGGTTACGAAATCAAGCGATCCTTCGGCCAGAACTGCGCCTTCATGCAACACAGTAACCCTGCATTCCAGCTGACGAATAAACTCCATGTCATGCTCAACAACAATAATCGATCGTGTTTTTGCAAGGGCCTTCAAAAGTGTCACAGTGACCCGCCTCTCGGATGCAGTCATCCCAGCAGCGGGCTCATCGACCAGCAGCAATTGTGGATCTTGCGCCAAAAGCATACCAATTTCCAACCATTGTTTTTGCCCATGGCTTAATGCGCCCGCACTGTGGTTTAAACTGCTTTTGAGATTAATTAGACTCGCAATTTCAGCAATTTTTGATTTATCCTTGGGAGATTCCGTATATCGAAGAACGGCGAATGGATTGCGTTTATTCGCTAACGCCATCAAGAGGTTTTCATAAACCGTTTGAGCCTCAAAAGTAGTTGGCTTTTGAAATTTACGACCAATTCCTAACTGTGCGATTTTTGATTCGGATTTTCGAATAAGCGAGATGTTCTTTGCACCCCAACGCACATCACCCGTGTCAGGGCGTGTTTTACCCGTGACAATATCCATAAAGGTGGTTTTACCAGCACCGTTCGGACCAATAATCGCACGCAACTCAGCGTGACCAATATCAAAACTCAAGCCATTGATCGCCTTAAAGCCATCAAACGCTACTGAAATATTATCGACTTGAAGCAAAGTTGGCATCACGCGTCTTCTGAGCGGTTAATACGATCAACCAACCCGCCAATGCCGTTTGGCGCATAAAGCGTTACCGCAACAAAGCTGAAGCCGAGCAGTACCAGCCACCAGTCAGTCCAACGCAAAACACCAAAGCCTAGCGGAATATCTGGCGCCTGACCCCCAGTAAAGTAGCTGGAGACAAGAGAAACGAAAGCCGCTCCAATCACCGCGCCATAGATCCGCCCACGTCCACCAATTGCAACCCAAACAGCAAGATAAATAGACGCGATTGGTGCCAGCTCAGCTGGATTAATTATCCCAGCTTGCGGATAATATAGCGCCCCAGCAATGGCAGCCATAATTGCCGTTATGGTGAATACAAACAGCTTATACCCCTCAACATTATACCCTAGAAAACGAACCCTTGCCTCGTTATCGCGGATGCCCTGGATGATATTTCCCAGCTTGCTTTTGACAAGAAAGATTGCCCCAAGAAAACTCAGCGCAAGTGCAAACGCACTCCCAAGAAAAAACCAGATTGATATGATAGCTTGTGGCACATCCTCATGCCCGGGCAGATATTGTAAACCTGACAAACCGTTATTGCCGCGTAGGCCACTCTCGTTCTGGAAGAGATACAAGGAAAGCGCAAGCGTCATAGCCTGTGTTAAAATCGACAGATACACACCATTTACCCGTGACCGAAACGCCAGCCAGCCGAATAAAAAGGCCAGCAGTCCCGGTACCAGAACAACCAAAATCAACTGTACCCAAAGCAGGTCGGCAAAGCTCCAAATCAGCGGAATATCCGCACCTCCAACAACGCCAAATATCTGCGCTCCAACAGCGTCAGTAATTTCTGCCGATGTGGGGGGTAATACAGCATTATGGGCGGCCTCAACCACGATCAATTTCGTTCGAGCAAACATAAGCCACATGCCAATCATATAGCCACCAAGTCCGAAAAAGGCGAAATGCCCCAGTGATAAAATACCACAATAGCCCCAGACCAAATCCATCGCGATGGCGATGATACAAAGGCATAGGGTTTTGCCTAGCGTCTTAACAAAACTGGTCGAGATCAATCCCAGGCCAAAGCCTTCGCCAAGAATCGTTACGCCAAACGTGAACAATCCAAGCGAGGCCAAGAAGATCATAATTGAGGGATTACGAAACAAAAATTTTGTAAAAATCGTCTGGTCTAGCAGCCGGCCAGTGTTCTTATTGAGTGGTTGTCCCATAATCTAATCTCCGGCAGCCCGGCCCTTAAGCGCAACAATGCCACGCGGCCGAAACTGGATAAATAGAATGATAAAAAGAATCATGTAGGTTTGTGCTGCCAGAGTGTTCGAAGGGTTCAACCATTCGATGCTTTTTTGCAAAGTACCAATCAACACCGCCCCCGCAAGCGTGCCCCAAATATTGCCAACGCCACCGACCACAACCGTCATAAAGCTCTGCACAATATAATCAGATCCCATCTCAGATGTAACTTTGGAAAACAGGCCAATAGCAACACCGGCAATACCAGCGATGCCTGACCCGAAGCCGAAGGTTAGCATGTTAATGCGGTCAGGGTTTATCCCCATACTAGACGCCATTGCAGGGTTTTGCGTCACTGCACGCGTATCAAGACCAAATCTCGTGTGCTTCATAACATAAATAAGCAGTGCCAGAAAAACCACGCCTAGCAGAAAGATAGCAATACGGATGTTGCTGATCGCCAGCACATCGTTGATTGCCAATGCACCGTCCAACCAATCTGGTGAGGTAAGCGGCCGCGCTTGTGTACCGAAGATATTTTTTGCGATCTGTTGTAACGCGACACTGATACCAAAAGTTGCAAGCAACGTTTCTAACGGGCGTTTGTAAAGATGCCGAATCACCAGCCGTTCCAGCACCAAACCAGCGGCAAATGTAACTAAAAACGCTGCTGGTAGCGCCACCACCAGTGACAAACTATAATTTGGCACAAATAGCTGGACCACATAGCCTGTGTAGGCACCCATCATGATAAATTCGCCATGGGCCATGTTAATCACGCCCATAACTCCAAAGGTAATTGCAAGTCCAATCGCTGCAAGAAAACAAATAGAGGCGAGGCTTAACCCATCGACAAGCAGGTCGATAGCCTCATAAAAATTTACCGCACTTTCAATGTTGGCAAGAACTGTTTTGGCCGCAGTCACAATTTTCTTTGATGGATTGTCATAAACCGCGTAAAAAACCGCCCCGTCAACCGCCCGCTGGCGCTCATCCTTGTCAATCATTTTTGCTACACTGCCATTGAGAGCAAGGCCGCTGTAGGAAGCGCTTCGCGCTGCCTCGTTATTTAAGCCAGCGGTTTCTTCAACTCCAATGCGGCCATCTTTGACAGCGTCCACCAATGCCGCATTGCGCGCCTCTAACGACACCGAAGCTGTTGACATCCCAGCATCAACAAGCATGTCATAAGCTGTGTCAACGGATAATTCTGCCGGAATGCCACCTATAGTCGATCGCCTTCCAGCCGCGCCATCAGCAAGTTTAATGGTTTTGCCTGGAACAATTATCCGCGCAAGATTTATTCCCTCGGGCAGCTTCGCAGCTACATATAGTTTATCAGTCAGTAATGGGTTTAGAACAGCCCTTGTCTCCAAGGAAAGATCACCCTCCAGCCCATAAATCGCCGCCACTACAGCATCTTCATCCCGACCAAAACCAATCAGGCCAAACCTGAAGGCGCGTTCTAATCTGCGCTTCAGGGCTGCATTGGTTTCTTTTTTTATTGCTGCGTCAAGAAGCGCCAAATGACTTTCGTTAAAATCACGCGCAAGCGCGTCCAAGCTAGCCGCACGCTCATCAGGATCGGCACTTGCAAGCAGAAAAGGAACTAAAGATGCAGAGATTTTTGCGCGCACGCCGCTGTTCGGTTTAATCTGCTTTATTGCAGCTTTGGTGACAGTAGCAAAACCCGCACCCGTTTCGACATTTATTAGTTTTAGGCGGCCATCACCAAGTTTTTGTGCATAGGCGAACTGGCCGCTTTCCTTCAGGAAATAAAGGTCTTTTGACCGCCATGTAAGCAGAAATTTCTTCGCGATTGGCCCACCAAAATCAGCAATCTCAGCGAGGACTGGGGCAACCGTTTTAGAAGAACTTTTATAGATTAAAGGCGCATGTCTGGCGAGTAAATTTTCAAATGTTTGCGCCGCAGCTGGAGGCACAAAAACAACAGCATTTAGCAAACTGAAGGCCAGCATGCAGAAACCGAACAAACTGGGCTTGACTAATTCTACAAACATGGGAACGGGGCGAGAGATTGCCATCTGAGGTTATCCAATAATATTTAGGAAACTTGAAGACACCACTTAATCAGTGTCTTCGAGTCTTTTTTGAGAGGAAAGGGATTACCCTGATACCTTAGTAGATCGACTTTAGCTGAACACAAGATGCTGTTGTTTGATTGTACATGCCGCATTTCAGATTTTTCCAATCCGAAACCAAAACCTTTGATTCCGGAAGGTAGTCTGTCCACGCGTCCCCTGGGACCTCGGCAGTCTTGCTGACAATGTCGAACTGGCCATCAGCCTTTATTTCGCCAATCAAAACTGGTTTTGAGAGATGGTGGTTTGGAAGCATTTCAGCGATACCACCGGTCAGGTTTGGGAAAGTCAAACCATACATATTCTCACGAACCTTATCGACATCGGACGTTCCAGCTTTGGTTACTGCCTCAACCCACATGTTAAAGCCTATATAATGGGCTTCCATCGGATCGTTTGTTACCCGCTTTTGACCCATTTTTGCCTTCCAAGTTTTGATGAACTCGGCGTTTGCTGGTGTATCGGCCGACTGGAAATAATTCCAGGCAGCGAGATGGCCAACAAGATTCGACGTATCAAGTCCGGAGAGCTCTTCCTCCCCAACCGAAAAGGCTACAACTGGGATATCGTCTGCCGATACTCCAGCAGCGGCGAGCTCTTTGTAAAATCCAACGTTAGCGTCGCCATTGATTGTAGAGATCACGCCAACCTTTTTGCCCTCGGCGCCAAGCGCAACCACATCCGCAACAATTTTTGACCAGTCTGCGTGACCAAATGGGGTGTAATTTACGAAAATATCAGAAGCAGCGATGCCTTTGTCTTTTAAATACTGCTCAAGAATTTTGTTGGTTGTCCGTGGGTAAACGTAGTCTGTTCCCAACAGGGCAAACTTCTCAACGCCCAACTCTTCAAGAAAGTAATCGGTTGCTGGAATCGCCTGCTGGTTTGGCGCAGCTCCGGTGTAAAAGACATTCTTGGAGCTTTCCTCACCCTCATATTGAACTGGATAGAACAGCAGGCCATTCAGCTCTTCAACCACTGGAAGGACTGATTTTCGTGATACAGATGTCCAGTTGCCAAAAATCACATCAACCTTGTGAACAGTCAAAAGTTCACGCGCTTTTTCAGCGAATAAAGGCCAATTTGACGCCGGGTCGACGACTACAGGCACGATTTTTTCACCAAGGACTCCTCCTTTGGCATTCTGCTGATCAATCAACATTAACATGGTGTCTTTCAATGTGGTCTCGGAAATTGCCATAGTCCCGGAAAGTGAGTGGAGAATGCCGACCTTAATGTCGGCGACTGCCTGTGTGGCCACACCGCACACAAGTGCCGAAGCGATAAGAAATCTTTTCATTTTATCCTCGTCTGCAGGCCGCAACGGGACACTGCTTTTTGGTGGTTGGGGAAACGGCCAAATTGACCGCTATACAATTCTAAAAAACAGGGAAATCATTGGCAGCAATACTGCTAAAAAGTCGCAGTTGTGATGCAATTTTTGCAGCACATAACAAAACGTTCCTATTAGTTAGGGTTTTGCAAGGCAAGGCAAAGCTAGACTAAACAGCTGCAAATTAACCAAAATGAGCAGGGTTTTGACGCCTAAAAGTGATTTTCTAAAAACACAGTCCATCAATCTGGATCAATCGATTCGGATCGAGGTGTCGTCAAGCGCAATTTTGGCAGGTAAATTAGCGTCTGCAATTGCATCTCGGGCAATACAATGCCAGTCATAATTAGCCCATTTTCGCTCGGTAATTCGAGAACGATAACGGCCACGCTCAATTGCACTGGCGGTCTTGCAGCTTGAAAGTGATGAAAACTGATGGCCGCGGGGAAACTCGTGGCAAACTGTCTGGCTCTCCAATGTAATACAGGTAACCAAAACCATTACAAACATTAAACCTCCCCCCCAAGAGCTGCCGAATTTTTATTTCACAAAATGCTAACACGGTTAGCTCAAAGGTTAAATAAACCACGCAAAGAGACGGTCATTTAATGAATTCAAAATCGCCATTACCCCACGTAGCGGCATATCCGGATAGGTTCTTTCACGCATGTTGAAAAAAAACATTTTCTTCAAATTCTACCTACTAATTGGAGCAAATCGCAGCTTAAGCGCAAGCCAAGGGATGTAACGTCCTTAGCATCAAAAAATAGAGATGTCTTCGGAGCTGGAGCATTAGGCTGTAGAACCATCTGGGTCAGTCGAACTGAAATAGCTAGGGATAACCTTCTCGTGAAGCCCAACATCATTGTTAACTCCATTTCAGAAGCGCAGCTAAACAATCCATTGTAGTTTAAAATGTAGTGATGAATGGTGGATAGACACTTTGGCAATGGGGCGGGGTTTTACGTGCCATAAATCCGATCGCCAGCATCACCCAAGCCGGGCAAAATATAGCCCTTCTCATTTAGCTGTCGATCAAGTGCTGCGGTAAAGATTGGCACATCAGGATGCGCTTTGCGCAATCGTTCGACCCCTTCTGGTGCTGCCAGAAGGCACATAAAGACGATATCTTTGACCCCATGGTCACGCAGAATATCAATTGCCGCGATCGTGCTTCCCGCTGTTGCCAACATTGGATCAGCAAGAATAACCTGACGCGCAGAAATATCGTTTGGCAGCTTGGTATAATATTTTTCTGGCTTTAAGGTTTCATCATTTCTAGCCATGCCCAGATGCCCAACCGATGCCTCGGGAAGAATATTCAGCAAGGCTTCAGTCAAGCCGTTACCAGCCCGTAAGATGGAGACCAAACACGGGTTTGGCGCTTTCAGTTGATGACAGTCAGCAACTTCAAGCGGTGTTTCAATACGCACGGCAACCATATCCAAATGCTGCGTGACCGCAAAGGTCATCAAATAGGCAACTTCACGCAAAGTCTGGCGAAATAGGGGCGTTTTCGTTTCCTTGTCACGCAAAACAGACATCTTATGCGCAATGAGGGGATGTTCAATAATATGGAAACGGCTCATCTCATCAACCTTTTGGATATGGATTCGACTCAAATCTCACTGGGTCGTATCAGCATCACCAGAACAACAAATGGGCGGGTTGATGTCACTGAAAATACTGACTTTATCGTTTTTTACAAACCTAATGTTTGACCGACGCCAAAAATCGCCCAATAGTTTTAGACTATTAATGTCATGGTGAAGTCAAGTATGCGGTCGCTGCAGACCCAGTGCAAAAATGTTTTCACCCTGCTGAAAATATAGACGTATCTTTTTTCGGCGGTCCCGATACGGTCCATCACAGCGCAGGAACAAAATAATGAACCAGTTGAAAAACCACCTTGATTTGATTGACCTTGAAAAGCGCTATGGCGAAACCCTCGCCGTTCGCGGGATTAATTTATCGCTGCCGGAAAACACATATTGCTGTCT
>Ga0209771_1001878_pt1 | contig 13193 bp, 6 predicted proteins | sample SaaInl59LU_5_DNA_FD_184639 | JGI IMG/M metagenome (GOLD analysis project Ga0209771, IMG submission 184639) | Marine microbial communities from expanding oxygen minimum zones in the Saanich Inlet - ESP_59LU_5_DNA (SPAdes) (version 2) | ecosystem: Environmental > Aquatic > Marine > Intertidal zone ...
GGTCTGGCGGTTTGCCACCCAAGCGAGGAATCTCCGCCTCATGCCTGGTCCTTTCCCGGGTGGTCTTGGGCATCCTGCTGCGCGGCTTCCCAGTGCGCTTTCGAGATGTCCCAGGGGTAGAAGCTGCGACCGAGGCAGGGCAGGCCGCTGGGTGTGACCTAGAAGGAGAAACCTCTGGACGAAGTTTGAAAGGTGGGGGCTCAGAATTCGCGAGAACTTCTGCGGTCCCATCCTCCTCCTCCCCACTGTCGTCCAGTGGGTGCGACACGGCAGGTACCGGTACAGACTGCAACCGCTCCCGCAAAGCGCGCATCCGCTGTACTGGCGCTTTGCGCGGAACATGAGGTCGTGGCGGGCGGCGCCAAGGCGGACTGTGAAGGGGGTTGTCAGTCCATTGGGTGCCTGGGTCATCTTTCGCGGTGTTGCTGCGAAGGGTGGATATACTGGGACTTGGGAAAGGGTCAGGGTAGGCTGTGGGCCTCTCATCAATGGAATGGTCTGTTTTTGTTGCCCAGGCGGGGTCGAATTCCCTCTTAGCCGCAACGTCCACAGGCATTTCTTCCACTACTGGATGCACAGTGACTGGTAACAACTCATTCAACACAGATCCATCCAAAGAATTGATGCCCACAGCTTTAGGGTTAGGGTTTTGACTAGGGTTAGGGTTAGGGTTATGGCTAGGGTTAGGGTTAGGGTTAAGGTCAGGGTTAGGGTCATTCCCTTTTTCAGGGAGTTCAACGCGGGGCATATCGCCGCGCACGCGTCGGGAAGATCGAGCAGGGATATCTGCTCGGGGATTGCGATCAACACTGAACATAACGGGAGGCGTATAGCGCTCAGGCGACTGAGTGGGAGCGCTCGGCCGCAACCGCTGGCGATGCCGGGAAGACTGGTGATGGTCTCGCCTACATGCTTCAGTGGAAAGGTTCGCCGTATATGCGGCGTCACCGACCAGCGATGGTTCGTCTCGTAGGAATCTGGTACGCCGTTCCTGGTGCATCTGCACAGACCGGGCGTGGCGCTGTGCTGGTGACCAGGTGAAGCCATATCCTCGAGCCACCAGATCGTTGGGCGGCGGGTTGGGCGCATCAGGGTGTACTCCGCGATTACTGGCGAAGGCAACCTTTCGCGACCAGGGGCGGTTTCCAACACCGCCCTGTCGCCGGCGTTCAGCCGGCGCGGAGACCTCTACTCCTCGTCCGCAGAAAGCTGATCCGAGGAACTCGCTGCGGCCGATTCCTCGCCTTGAAAATACTCCAGAGCTTCCGCTTCGTCCTCCAAGTCTTCCAGATCTGCTTCCAGCGCAGCGAGGTGGGAGTCATTGGCAGCTCGCCGACGTGCCAGCCGAGCAGGAGCGTCTGCGATCCAGGCCTTCTTCTTGGCTTCGTTGGGGCAGTTAGCCCACAGGTGCGTGTCTGAGTCGCAGACATAGCACCGGCGCGGAGGTCGCGTCAAGCCCGGCGGTGGTGTGGGAACGGAGTGCTGAACGCGCAGGTCAGCTGCAGCCATCTCTGTCTCTTCCTCCTCCCCAGCGTCTTGCACAGCGTTGAGGCGTGAAGAAGTACGCCCTGTCCGCCAGTTTGGATTGCGGGCTGCGGTGGCGGGAGTTGGAGAGACTCGGGGAGCGCTGAGCATCTCGCTCCTTTCCAGTTTGGTGGCCACCGTGATGATGTGCTGCAGGGCGGTGGACCCAGGATGAAGAGATTCCCAGGTAGACGGATTTTGCAAATCCAGTCTATCCTCGATGAGGCGATCCATGACAGCCTGCCGCAGGCGTAGTCCAGTCCAGAACTGATACAGCAACTGCTGATTGCTGATGGGCGGGCATCCTGTCATGGTGTCTGCCAACATCTGCACCACCTCATGCCATGACACCAGACGCGTAGCGAACATCCTAGCCATTTCCTCTCTGCGCTGCGTCATCCTCATGACGTTTCCAGCCAACCCAACGAGCGCTATGTCATCCAACACGCTTCGGGCCACATCAGCGAGGAAGGGGGCCAGAGCTGAGTATCGCTGGTTCCATGCCTCGGAATTCAAGATTCCTCCCTGCTTCAAGAAAGTCAGCGATCTCGCTTGCAGCCGGCGCTGAGCTACTTCCCTCAGGATCTCCCCCATGGTGATGATGGTGAGGCCCTGGCGGTAGGTGCTCATACGCCCGAGTGCAAAGGTGACCACGCCGGTAGACAGAAAGCTGACCAGAGCTTCAGTGAAAGGGGGCAAGGCGGCGATGTCAGCATCCGTGGATACCAGATCCGGAGAGGAGGGGTACATAGGGATGTCCTTGACCAGCTTGAGCACATCCGCGACAGTTTTGGACTCGCGGTATACTTCACTGGGCGACGCCTCGCCCATGAGCTCATGGTGTCCAGGGAACTGCGCGAGGCGCTGATCAATAGGGAGTAGCCCAGGAGTGGATGGCTTGGGGTCGCTCGCAGCAAACCGCACTTTAGTGGTGGAGGGTGGACTGCGCAGGTCATTGGTGGTAGCCGCCGCACTGGCTGCAACAGTAGGGGTGGCGCGCTGTCCCTCAGTCATTTCGCGGAAAAGATATTCCTCCGTGGTGGTGAGCGCGGCCCAGATTTGTAGCCCCAGTGGCTCAAACTCTGTCAGTTCAGATTCGAGGGCGGTGTCCGCAATGGTGACCCAGGAGTACCGAGGCAGTCGGCGTTGCTGATTCCCTGGACGAAGCTCAGCGCTCCGCCGCGCTTCGTCTACCTGCGCTTTCTCGACTCTGAGCGTGAAGGCTTCGATTTCCTCGATCTCTGTCACTCGGACCGGAGTGCGCACTGACCCATGCTGCGCCAAGTCCTGAATGTCCACTCCAATGTGATGCAAGATCTGCCACATCTTGTCCAGGGCAGTGGAGGAAGGATTGGCATGACTGGTCAAGTTGGGTACGCGGTAGGTGTAGTGCGTCTCCGTGTCGTGGCTGATGGTCACCGAGGGTGAGGAGTGATTCCTTATCCAGAAAGACCTACCCTCAGGGGTCCAGAGCAGAACAGCGACCTTGCGGGGATGGTCTCCTAGGACTGAAGCCGGGGGTGAAGGTCCAGAGGGTGGCGAACTCCGATCTGAGGGTAGGTCCTCCGAGGTCTCAGATGCTGGCGGGCCAACAGGTGCCGGTGCCGGCTGCGGGGCTGGGACTGAAACTGGGGCTGGCGCCGGTGCCAGCGCGGCTACCGGGGCGGTGCCAGAAAGCGCGGCCAGCGCAGAATCTGAGGTCTGACCTACTGCCAGGTGAGGATAACTTCGCAGAACCTCCTGGTGAAAGTTCTCGATGTAGATCGCGAGTTCTTGCGCCAGCATGGGGTCCATCTGGTTCTGCAGAATGTGATTGCCCGCCTGAAGCGCTCGGTTGAGGGGCGTTCTGACTGCTGAGGAAGGGGTGGCGCTCGGCATTCTCTGCTCAGCTATCCTCTGCTGGTGCTGTTCCCATCGCTGCTGACGCCGCTGTCGGCGGGAAGGTGTCTGCGCGAGGTTCCTGACTGGGATTCTGCTGAGGGAGTCTGCCCAGGAAACAGAGGTGGGTCTCTGGTGGTCATTCACAGGGACTGTGGTCGAGAGAGGCTGATAGACTTCTGCCCCCAAGGCCTGCCTTAACAGAGTGACTGGCTGTGGGTTACTGTGCTGCTGCCTATCTGAACTGACTGGCTGCTCCGTAGTCGCCGAAGTCATGGAAGAGGTCAAAGGTCCTGTCTCTTCGTGGTGCAGGGACTCGAGCATAACCGTAGTCGCAGGAGTCAGAGAAGAGGTCAAAGTTCCTGTCTCTTCGTGGTGCGGGGACTCGAGCATAGTCGCAGAAGTCAGAGAGGGTGTCAAAGAGGTTGCCTCGCTGTGCGTCTTGGCCTCCTGTGTCACCGATGAACTTACCAGCGGGTCACCGATAGCGTTGCGATACTCCGTATCTGTAACCGTAAGCGTTGACAAAGGAGTCGCCGCAGGATGCATGCAACCTGCTGTGTGGCCCTCGCCATCTGTCCTCCCCGCTGCCCCCACCTCCCCGTTGCTTGTTGGGGATGGTCTCGGATGCATTGAGAGTGCAGATGGTTCGCCAGCTAATGGGTGGCGTGGGCCATCTGTCCTCCCCGCTACCCCCACCTCCCCAGTCTGTGGGCGCGAAGTCTGAGTTTGAGGCTCACCCTGCTGGCGGCGCCGCCAGTCGCTCACATCGGACCGGGTGAAAGGCGGCGGCTGATACGAAGAGAGTGGGGGATGGCTCCGAGCAGCAGGCGTGTCCTCCATCTCCTTCAGTACCGTGGATGAGGGCCTCCTTGCGTAGGCGGTCCGCTGAGCTGAGGCAGCTCCAGCAGGGGCTGGCTGCAGCGAGGTTTCGCTGAACGGTGTTGGCAGCGGACCATGCGGCGAAGTCATTACCGTTGCTCCAGACCAAGTGTGGGGCGTACTCATCCTCGCGGCTGCAGGCGGACTCCTCTGGCGTGGCGGAGGCGGGGTCCTGTCTCGCGGCGGACTCCTCTGGCGTGGTGGCGGCGGTGTCCTGTCACGCGGCGGACTCCTTCTGCGTGGTGGCGGCGGCGACTTGTCACGGCCCGGTGGTGAACTCCTCCTGCTGGAGGGGGGCTTGTTGGCATTGAACTGTCGGGCGGGCGAGGCCATCATGTGCAATGCTTTGTGACCAGTCGGGGGCGCCTCCAACAGGCGTGGTACTGATGCGGTAGTCCAGCGGTGGAGGAGAGGTGGAGGTTGCTGGGTGCCAACTTCCACTGCAGATGGAGTCCCACCCTCAGACTCAGTTGCAGTTGGCGTGGCAGCACTGTGGAACTCACTAGCAGTGGCCCGCAAGACTGTTGGCCGCTTAGGAATTCTAAACTGCTGGGTCGCACCATGGGTTGTCGCAGATGGCTGATTGGTTGTAGTCAAAGAGCCAGCGCCATGGTGTGGAGTTGTCCTCAGTCCAGTCCCTCCAGGGGGGCTCACTCGGTCTCCTCGACCCTGCTGTCGCCGGTGAGGCCTTCGAGGGGTCGAAGTGGGCGAAGTGGGGGGCGAGCGTCCAGTATTGACACTTTGCATGGCGTCAGCGAAGGCGAAGGTGGGGGAAGAAGAAGTTGGCGAGTTGGCGTTCTGCCAAATTGGTCCACAGCCCCCAATCTGGGTCAGAATTTTGTTCAGTGGTGAACAATATGCAGTGGAAGTACAGGGGACTCAACAAAACGCGGGTCAGAGTGATAAGCTTCGTAAATTTGCAAAATCTGTCCATGGTGTCGAAAATCTGCCAAATTGAGCTCAAATTGTGTTGGACATCCCGGAGCCGATCTGACAAATCTGAAAGGCCCAGGGGTCCGAGACTTGTTCCAAACGGTTTTAGATAGTGAAAAAGTGAAAAACTATCTGTGGTGCCGTGGTACTGGTCTCAGAGTAGCCAGAGTGTCCAGTTTTGTTCAAATCTGGCCCTCCCGGAGCCCGATCTTGGGTGTTGGCCATCCGAATTTAAAATGTCGAAATCGGCGGGGACCAAAGTGTAGGGGCCGGTTTCCAAACGTCAAAAATAGCATATTATTGTTCAAAAATTTTTGTATGCCCGTTAAAACCGTCCCTACGGTCCCCTACTTCTCAATCGGGCAAGGTCTCTTCTACCCGGCCGGCCAATTGGTACATCCCGTGAAAATCTCGACAATCTGACTCTAGGGCGGCAAAATCTCTGTCTCTTTGTCCATATATCCGTCTTACTGTGTCGCTGGTATGGTTTTGCTATCACAGAAAGCGGGAAAAAGGCGAAACAGGCGCAAAGAGAAGGGTGTAAGAAGCTATACCACGTCCAAGTGAAGCTGCCGTGTGCACTTGACCGTATCCGAGCAAGCTCAAGGGTCGGTCAGAGGTAAATCTGCTTCCAATCTTGGGGCAAAAAGGTCCGTGAGTCGGCAACTTTGCAATATACAAAGGTTGCAATGTTCTAGATAAACAGTTGAACAAGGGCACAATCCTTAGAATTGTATTATCTTTATGAAGGGAAAGATATAACCAGTATTTAGCAATGTGAGACAGCAGTCTGTCGTGAATTATTATCAAACTAGAATGGCCTCCAATGCGCCAATTTACCATCTTATACTGTTCTAGTTCCTCGAATGTCCATCTGATCTCAATCTAACAATTCAGATCTAGCATCAATCACATTCTGCCATTTGGACAATCCTAATCAAGACAGTTGATTTCATTGTCCTTTGTTGCCTTTTGCCTTTTTCCTACGGGGAGCCACATCCTCAGTATCACTGTCTACATCTTCAGTGCATTGCAGGAATGCTATGTGCTCGGCTGTAAAACGTGCAGGATATTTCCTGGATTGCCCTTTTGTCTCTTCAGCCATCTTAGCATTGTTCATGGCCATCGAGGTCAATCCAGGATCGGGTCTTGATGGCTCTTTCCACTGTACTGCTGCCTCCTCCGTGATGACCTCATCCAGATCGATGTCATCTTCACCTCTGATCGGTGGGGGTGAAGTAGGAGAATATGCAGGCGACGTAGGAGACCGTACAGGTGGTGATGGAGAATATGCTGGTGACGTGGGAATCCAGATATCTTTGCCAGACTGGACTTCATCAGTCACCACAATCTCAGTAGCCGTTGTGTCATCAGACTCGTCGTCACTGACCTCCGGCGTCACTGACTTTTGTCTTCCAGTATATGGAATTCCGCGATATTCGCTGTCATCATATTTACTGATTCTGACTATTCGAGGATTCATAGTCAGTCCGGCTCCCATGTCGACGCCCGCCTTCGGTTGGGTGGCGTCCTCCAGGAACCAACCACCCGCCCTATTACGCTCCCATCGCCTCAGTGCTCCAGAACTCATGACGAGTATATGCTGCCACGACCCTTCGTAAGCGCTGGCCGTACCGCCGAACATTTCCGCTAGAGGCTCCGGCGTACCCCGTCGTACCCATCGCCAGGTCGCAGCTCCAGTAGGCAGAAGTACTATCTGCCAATTATACTCCGGTATCTCTCTTGGGATCCCTGGTACAATTCCTCCCCTCTTAGCTTGTCAGTACGAATACAGAGAGGGACTCGCGTCAGGCGTACGGAGACTAAGATCCAGTAAGTGCAGGGTTCTATGCGTGTGCTATGCTTTTATGCGTGAATAGGGAGTCAAAGAGCTGGTGCAGTAAGCCAGCCGGTAGCGGGTACACCGCAGAAGAAGTTCCCGCTCCTTGTTGCTTTGGATGAGGCCCCAGTTGCGCAGTTTCTGGATGTGCTCCCAAGGTTTGACGATGTAGGCATGGAGTTTCCGCCGTACAGTAAAGTAGTTCAGTAGGCGGCGGAGACTGAGTCCAGATACACGTGGGCTTGCGGTATCCAGTACCATACATACAGTAGGAGCAGGGTAAAGGTGTTGGCAGGGACCGGACCACTGGTCGAAACCTTAGGGCAAAAGGGAACCTTCCCATGGGGTTTTCCAGAAACCAATGCGTGGGCTTAAGATAGTCGATTATCTGCAGCGTTCGGCGTACACAAGCATCAGCTTGGCGGAGCTGACGAATACCGGTAGTTTTGGCCTGGCTGTATTCAGTACAAGGAGGGCTCGCCCAGATGACGTCAAAGTAGCCAGGAGTATATTGCTTGAACTTCCAGTCTTGTACCTTCTCTGCAAAAGTAGGCTGCCAGTGTGGGTCTTGATCTACAGTGACAACCAGGCTGTTCGGGTAGCAGGACAGAAACCCTTTTTCAATACTGCCAGTTCCACTGAAGAGCACTAACAGCTTTAACTCCTTTCGCGTGGGGGTAGTATCGCAAAGAGAGAGATGAGTTACGAAGGAGTTTGAGGTCTTGCAGTACTTTTCCCAAGGTAGGCAGGGTTCCAGAGAGGAAAGGCACGCTTCCCTAGATCTTTCCAGGGTATCCAGTAGCGTCAGAGATGCGGATTTCTCTCGCTTCTTCCTTCGCAGTTCACGGACATCCTGTAAGGCTTTTTCGCGGAACTGCCCTTCTTGTGACAGCCGGGCTTTCTCGAAATCTCTGAGCTGTTCCAGTTCTCCTCCGAAGTTTAGTGAATCTCTGCTTTTCCAGGAGTCGTGGGCGTGGGAGTAGCCAGTCCAGCGAACCAAGAATTCCTCCTTCTCACCTCCTCCACGGATCGGCTTCACTCGTCTGGCCAGGATCTTCGCCACGTGGGTCTGAGACTGACCATCCACCAGTACCTTCGCGGGGACGGGAACTTGCTGACGCTGTGCGAAAGCGTCTCCTGCCGTCTTGTATGCCTTCAGGCGATGTTGGGCAAACACATCGTGGATACGCCATTTCGGGGGTAGCTTCAGTCGGTAGGCCACTGGTGCGCCTCGATCCATTTCTGGCAGTTCCCGCTGCAGGTCGCTGAAAAACCGTTCCGTGACCGGTAGAGGCCCATGCCATCGGGGCCCCAGTTTCCTGAAGGAATCGCGGTCCATGATGTTCTCAGTAAGGTGCTTGGCCTCGACCCAAACCATATCTCCCAACTGAAAGGACTGCACGACATGACGCTGGTCGAACTGCTGCCGCTGTCTCTGCTGCGCAAGCTCCAGCTTGGTGCGGGCGTCTTCCAGTCGGGCGGCAAAGCGGCTGGCCATCTCGTGCGCAGTACCTTCTCCGCCTTTACGCTTGGTACTGGGTCCTTGGGCAGCTTGGAGAAAGAGATCCAGCTGAGACATCGGCGAGTGCCCCAGGACCAACTCGAAGGGGGTGAATCCAGTCACATCACTGCGGGTATCATTGATGGCGAACTCCACATTGGCGCACCACAGGTCCCAATCCTCTGGATTACTCCCGACGAAGGAACGCAACATATCTTCGACCACTCTGTTAGTATGTTCTGCTTGACCGTCTGATCGGGGGTTGTAAGGGGTGGTGGAGGCCACCTTGGTCCCCATCAGTCGCATCAACTCCTTCCACATGGCATCCTGGAAACGAGGGTCGCGGTCAGATACTATTTTCATAGGGGCTCCATGCAGTTTCCAGATGTGGTCGAAGTAGATCCTGGCCACAGTCTCGGCGGAGCTGTCTTGAAAGTTCATGGGGACGACGTGTACCATTTTGCTGAGCTTGCAAGTGAAGGTGGCAAAGGCGTCATGGTTACGCGCAGACACTGGTAGCCCAGTGACAAAGTCCACGCTGACCACTTGCCATAGTCGCGTAGGAATGGAGTGCGGGTTCAGCAGTCCCCCAGGGTAAGAGTTCCGGGGACGGGTAGCCTGGCAGATGGTACAGGACGACACCCAGCGTCCCACGTCCTCGGCTGCGTTTTTCCACCAGAAGCGTCGAAGAACTCGTTCCAGAGTCTTGTCTCGTCCAGCATGGCCAGCCGCGACTGACGCGTGAGCTTCCTGTAGCACCACTTCCCTCAAGGGTGAGTCTTCTCCCAGGACCAGTTGATATCGTCCAGCACTAACTCTCCACAGGACATCTCCTACTACGCAGAAATCTCGTGTGCGTTGATGGGGAGCTTCTCGGATCTCCGTCATCAGGGTCTGCAGAGGTCCTGTTCTGCGGTACTCGGCTTGCAGCGCCTTCAGAAACTGTCCCCCAGAGACTTGAGCGTTGAGGTCGCGGACTCGTGCCGCTTCACCCTTGCGGACGATGGGCGGCGGGGCACTGGTGCGCCGTTCTCGCTTGACTCGCTGTTGGGAAGGGGGAGCGTAAACCACCAGCAGTGGCCAAGGTAAGTCCAACAAGGTTCCATCAGGGGCTGCGAACATTTGTACAGGTTCTCCTTGCGCGTCGTGGGTCGGAATGATGTACTCCACCCTCATCCCCGCGGATCTGAACAGTTGGCGCCATTGAGGCATGCGTGACTGGAAATCTGGTAGAATGAATAGGGCGGAGGTGTGCTCCGGATCCAGTCGCCATTCCTCCACATATTTCCGCAGGACGGCTTCGATGGTCAGATGATGAGAAGAGAAGGGGGGGTTGCACCAAATGTTCAGTCCTCGCCAGTTTTCCTTTAAGCAGTCTGTCCAGTACCGGTCGACTTGTCGATTTTTCCCTCCGAGGTCGCAGCAAGCATCCACTTCAAACGGCCCATACTCTTGGTTCAAGAAGTCAAACATATCAGTACGGAACTTCCAGTCCTGGCGGTCGCTGGGTTCCAGCAGCCGGGTAGAGGCATCTCCTCGCTGGTTCTTGGAGGCGTCTTCGGCCGCAGGGCTCGCGATGGGCTCGGCCACTTTCCCAGACTTCTTTTTACCCGAGCGAGTGGTGGCGACCAGCGTGGCTTCCTCGTACGTTTTCTCAGCAGCTTGCAGAGTTTGTAAGGCATCTAACCAGAGAAGTGGTGAGTCCAGCCAGGTGAGTGCTCCGCTATAGGCGAGTACAGCGTTGGTGCTCTCGACCTCCTTGGCCTTGGGAACTGCGCGCTCCTTGGTTTTATTAGGGTCCACCACTCCCAAGGGAGCCCGACCTTGTCGTGATTCCCTTCCTGCGGCCGGTCTGAACTGGTGGGGGGAGTTGGATGCAGAAGGGGGTCGCTGCGGCTTTCCAGTAATAGGGTGCACGAATCCTGCTTCTACCAGCCCGTCCCTTGCCGAGATCTCCTTGTAGTCAGGGCGTCGAGATAGGGCATCGGGGACCCACAACAGGGCTCCTGGAATGTACTCCATCTCCGGTACTCCTACTTCCACCAGATCCATGTACCAGCGGGCTTGGCGACGGCTAAGCGGTTGTCCGGGGGACATAAGCCAGACCAGCGGTTTGTGATCCCCCTGGAGTTGGAACTCAGTCCAGATGAGATAGTGACGCCAGGTCTGCGTCGTGCAGTGATGTAGGGCGCAGAGTTCTCGTTCGCCGGCGTGGTAGTTTTGTTCAGCCCCGTTGAACTGTCGGCTCTCGAAGGCGATGGGCTGAAGTCCCTTGCCCACATCTTGCATCAGTACCCCGCCCAAAGCCACTCCGCTGGCGTCTGTCTGGACCACGAAGGGGTGTACTCCATCCGCGGCTGCTTGCATGTCTGGTAACGCCAGAGTGGGGGAAGAGCAAAGAGCGGTCTTAATTTCATCAAAAGCCCAACGTTGCGTAGGGCCCCATACCCATGCCACATCCCCCTTGGTTAGTTGTGTGAGGGGCTGGGCGATCTCCGAGAACCCCAGGACATAGCGGCGATAGTACCCTGCGAGTCCCAGGAATTGTCGAACGTGGGTGGCATTTTCCAGTGCTGGCCAGTCGCGAATGGCCGCCAGTTTGTCATGCTGTGGTTGACTTCCCTCGCGGGAGATCACATGCCCCAGGAAGCGTATCTGCGTTTGCAGCAGCTGGCATTTGGACTCCTTGAGGTAGATGCCCTGGACCTCGCAGACTTCCAGGAACTGTTTGAGGTGCTCGTAGTGCTCCTCCAGCGTGGTAGAGAACAGGATGCAATCATCGAGGAAGATGCGTACAAATGGAAGGTGTCCCAACGCGCGTTGCATCCGGCGTTGGTAACACGAGGGGCTGTTGGTTAGCCCCATTGGCATCACCAACCATTCATAGGAACCATGAGGTGAAGTGAACGCAGTTTTCTCGATGTCTTCCGGCGCCATTGCCATTTGCCAGAACCCATCCACGGCGTCAAATGAAGAGAAATATTTGGCACCATGCATAGAGTCGAACAGCTGCTGGATGTCCGGAAGCGGGTACTTGTCCTTGACTGTCAAGCTGTTGATGGATCTGTAGTCGCAGACCATACGGAGAACTTCGGGCTTCCCTGGCTTAGGGACCATCAGGACGGGTGCCGCGAATGGACTGGAAGAGGGTCGAATGTACCCTTTGCTCAGGAGCTCGTCCAGCCGCTCCCGCAACTGTGTCAACTCCACCATGGACATCTTGTATGGTCGCTTAGCGGGCGCCGTACCATTCCATCCCTCCTGGAGTCTCACGTGGGCTACTTCATCCTTTCTCAAGGAGTCGAAGTTGGGGAGAGTTTCCCGAATGACTCGGGGCTTGAAGGAGTCTACTCGCTGTTGGAACTTCTGTTTCCATTCCAGGGATATCGAGGGGTCAGTCAGATCTTCGCTGGTGGCGACTGCGGACAGCATGGAGGTACCCACCAGTGGTGTAGCATAGGCGATCAGAATGTCATGCGGTATCGCGGAACCGCTCGCTCCTGCGTATCGCCGCCGATAGGCTTTGATTTCCTTGATTGCTTGAGCTGCTGACAACATTACCATAGGTTCCAGTGCCATTGCGGTTCGCTCACCTTTCCGCGATGAACTGCGACCCGGGGAACATCCCATAATCCGTACTGACTTCCCTCGATGTCTGAACTGTACCGACCCCCATCCTGAATAGTCCAACGTGACTGGTGACAGGTTGCGCAGCCATCTTCCCCCGAGTACAATGTCCACCTTGATGCCTAGCGGGAGTACCCGCATCTTGACCACCTCCGAGTAAGTGCCCTCGGAGGTTTCTGCGGATAACTTCCCATACGCCACCTGCGCCGAGGTCTGTACTGAACCATCCGCCAAGGTAACATTGAGCGGGGTCCCGTTGGTGCGAACGGTGAGGTTCAGCCTTTTGACGCATTCGATGGAGATAAACTCGTCTGATGCCCCGGAATCCACCAGTACGCGTACGCGTTTGCCCTTCAGCAGGGCCCAGAATACCAGCAACAGTGTTCCCTCCTTGTCCCTTACCGCGGTAAGCTGGCTGTCCTGGTTCCACATGACTTGGCCATCCCGACGGAGATGCGCACAGATGGCGGCCCGCACTGGATGGTGCAAGGGAACCTGTTGTCGAGGTTTCGGGAGTCGCGCTCGTGGTGGTGTCAGCGAAGGTTTTTCCATTGGACCAAAGTACCATCCTCCTTCCAGATCTCTTTCCTCTTGCAGCCGCCTTTCGCTAGCATGTCGCTTTCGGCTTTGCTCCCGCCGCCTGGCGCGGCTCTGAGTGCGATTCTCCAGCGGGTAAGACCGGAGAGTTCCCAGTACCACTTCCTCCTCACTAGCTTCCTTCAGGTTGGAGGTTTCCTGATCTGAAGAGTTCTCCTTATCTGGATCTTCCAGCACTGGCGCGGGCGTCGCCTTCCTGGGTTCTGGTGTGGCCTCGTCCTCTTCCAGAATTGGACGCAGTCGGTGAGGTCGATGTTTCTGGATGGAGAAGAGTAACTCCCGAGGGTCTTCTTCCCTTATCGGTTCCAGAACTGTTGGCTCCACTTTCTCTGGTACTGTCGCCAGAAGACTCCGCTCAGAGGAAGTGGTGGCCAACTGTCTTTCCATCAGCTGCTGTGTGAAGTTGAGCGA
>Ga0209771_1001879_pt1 | contig 13191 bp, 3 predicted proteins | sample SaaInl59LU_5_DNA_FD_184639 | JGI IMG/M metagenome (GOLD analysis project Ga0209771, IMG submission 184639) | Marine microbial communities from expanding oxygen minimum zones in the Saanich Inlet - ESP_59LU_5_DNA (SPAdes) (version 2) | ecosystem: Environmental > Aquatic > Marine > Intertidal zone ...
AGAATTACACAGGAAATTTATGGAAGCGAACCGGTAAGACGATCCAATTACCATTTTGTAGGAGGCTACTCTCCAGCTTCTTCCTTTATATCTCTATCTAACTTTCTCTATACTAAATCTCAAACGACCGCACGAAGTATGTATTCGATACTAACGCGGTCAACTATTTCGAATATGCTTACAATATTCAGGTGCATGCTTACAATGCTATATATCCGTTTTCGGCTGCTGTATTATCCATACAAATATTACTTTTCATCTCAGTTCCGTAGTTCTCACTTTGTGAGGCTGCAATAGGGTTCATATACATCATGAACACCTCTCGGAACTACTGTACTCTGTACACTGTACAACATTCTAGGCACCTCACATCAACATCATTTCGATCGGTCCTACTGTACTCCGTACTGAGTACTTTATAGTTGCACTTTTATAGTTGCTTTTGTACTTAGCCGTTTTTGGCCCTTTTACTTGCGTTTCGGGCATATTGTGCTCGTCTCCTAGCACAACTCCCCCCCCCTTAGGGAAGGTCACGTCCTCGCTGACTGCTCTAGACGTCCAAAGTTTTTATACAGATCTTCTACTGTCGCTGTGAGGATTATACAGGTCTCAGCTGCCTGTTTGTCGGGATTAACAGTACACCTCCTCGACACAATGCGACAGTCAGATCACACTCTTAAGCACGAAGGTCGGCCTCTCACCGGTCTGCCATCCGCACGACCAAGCTTCCCCAAGGCTCGAATGATCACCTCCATGTACTCCCAAGGTTTTAAACCTCGATACACGTCACACCACAGGGTGGATGGATTATACAGATTCCCACCTGTTTGCTATGAGAATTATACAGGTCTCAGCTGCCTGTTTGCCGGGAATAGCACAGTTCCCGACACAATGCTGCAATCAGTTTACATCCTTAAGCACAAGGGTCGGCCTCTACCGGTCTGCCATCTGCACTACCAGGCTCTCCCAAGGCCCGAATGTTCACTTCATGCTGCTCCTTAGGGTTTTAAACCCTTATACACGTTACACACAGGGCAGGTGGATTTTAGGGTTAGCTTCTTACCTGTTGTTTGACCGTGTTGAGGCTGGAGCCTACGCCTCCGAAATGGTCAGTGCTGCTTAGTCGCTAAGACCACTCGCGTCAGACTCCCATCCACCCTCAGGTATGATCGTCACTTCAGCTCTCACGCCCGCCAATGCTACCGGTTCCAATGCACATTCAGGCAGGTCAGTCTCTGTGCCAGCTAGCTGGACTGAGTCGCTCATCTCGCTTGGGTCTTCTCTGACCAGTAGTTCGGACAAGAACTGATGCACTTCCTCATGCAGGGTCAAGTTGTGAAAAAGCTGCCTCAACAGGGATGAGGGGATCCCATACAAGTTCTCTCGAGCTCCCATGCCTTTCGCGAACACACCACCGGCTCTCATTGCGCGACCTCCTTGTGCGACCTTTTCGTGCCTACCGTGTTGCCGGAAAAACTCGCAGGGCGTGTCAACATTGCACACTCGCAGAGGGGTATGCAGCGGGACGTTGGTCCAAATGTGGGTAGGCTTCTTATATGCTGCCCCGTACTTACAATATGTGACGAGATGGGGGGCTGGCAGATTACTCATGCACCGGCGCGTATGCAGGCCGTGGGGCTCTCTTCCCTTCGGATTCTCAATGAAGTATGCTTCGGGCCTCAGGTACCGGATAATCTCCAGCGTCCTACGAACTCGCCTGTCTGCTGTGCGCAAATCGCGGGTGCCTACCGTCTTTGCCTGGCTATACTCCGTACAAGGTGGGCTAGCCCAAACTACATCGAAGTGCCCTGGTCTGAACTGTCGGTAGTCCCACCTCATGATATCCTCGCAATGCGTGGGGTCCCACTTGGGCTGAATGTCTACGGCTACCACTTCGCTGTTCGGAAACTGCTTAGTGAATTGCCTCTCGACTGACCCAGTCCCGCTGAAAAGCACGAGAATCTTGGTTTGCCCCACCGGTTCCTTCTCAAGCGCAACGGCTCCGTTAACCAACGGTTGGGTAGCTTGGACCGACACTCTCGCGAAGGTTCCTACGTCTTCATCAAACCTCTCCTCGGGCACCCATGGCATTGTGCCGTCCACTCTGAGCTCCTCCGAAAGTGTAGTCCACACCACTCCTGCCGACTCGTCCCGCGTCTTACGCACCCTAAGCTTCTCCCGCTCCACTCTTTTAGCCTCAATCCTCTCGAATTCCAGCAACGCCCGGTTGGGAACACCAGGCCTGCCGGCACCATCCCACTCAAGGTCCTCTCGTGTCTTCCACTCGTTCTCGCTGCGGGGCATTCCAGTCCACTTGACCAGATACTCCGTCCATCTCCTACCCTGACGTTGTCGCGTGCGCGAACGCTCCACCCTCTCGACGTGGGTCTCCTTGCGCCCGCTGACGTCCAGCGGAGGAGGAGGAATCTCCGCAGCTCTCTCGACAAACCGGCCACTAGACTCTACCGGTGAGAGCCGGTCTACCGTGAACACATCGTGAACCTTCCACTGCTTGGGTGTCTGCAATCTGTAGGCCGACGGCGCGCCCCTATCGCCTACTGGGAGGGCCATCTGCCGGTCACTGTGAAAGACCTCCAGCACCCTAAGGGGCCCGAGCCGCTTCTTGAGCAGCTTTTTGTGCAGACCACGGTCTCCTGGCTGGGTAAGGTATGTGGCATCCACCCACACCTCATCGCCTACTGCATAACTCCTGGCCTTGTGACGCGCGTCGTACTGGGCGATTTGTTGCTGCTGAGCTAGCAGCAACTTTTCCCTGGCGAGCTGCAACTGACGAACGAACTGGCGGGCTGTCTCGTGAGCCGTACCCTTTTTAACTGCTACGCCCCTCCCCCCCTTAGCTCGGCCTCTTCGTGACGCAAGTGCCGCCTCCACGAAGAAGTCTAACTGAGAGGCCGGAGCGTGACCGTACGTCAGTTCAAAAGGGGTGAAGCCTGTGACAGCGGAGCGAGAGTCGTTGATGGCATACTCAACCGGAGTACACCACAAGTCCCAATCTTGCTGGTTGGCGTTAACATACGCACGCAGCATGCGCTCGACCGTGTGGTTTGTGTGCTCTGCCTGCCCGTCACCCTGCGGGTGGTAAGGCGTGGTGGAGGCTATCTGGACTCCCATCAGCCGATGCAGCTCGAGGTGCATCTCATCTCTGAATCGGGAGTCTCGATCACAAACGATCTTCATGGGGGCCCCATGCAAACGCCACACTTGGTCGAAGTACATGCGCGCGACCTGAGCCGCTGAGCTGTCAGCATACAGCATGGGAACCACGTGCACCATCTTGGACAATTTGTCCGTAAAAGTTGCAAACGCGTCATACCCACGCTCTGTGCGGGGCAACCCAGTGACAAAGTCGATGCTAACCACTTGCCATAGTCTTACTGGGACCTGCAGGGGGTTGAGCTGACCATCCGGGTAACCATTACGCGGTCGGGTCTGCTGACACACGACGCAAGACTTACACCAGTCGGTGACATCCCTACTCATGCGTGGCCACCAAAAGCGGCGCGACACCCTGTCAAGCGTCTTATCTCTCCCTGTGTGTCCTGCTGCAGGGGACTCGTGCGCCTCGCGCATGACCAACTCCCGAAGAGGAGAATCCTGGGATAGGACTAGCTGATACCGGCCCTCTGCTACCCTCCAGATCATGTCGTCCACCATGCGAAACGTGTCTGTCCTCTGATGTGGGGCTGCGACCAGCTCTTCCTTTAGCGAGCTGAGGTACTGACTGCGCTCGTACTCTGCCTGCAGTGCTCGGACGAACTGATCGGGCTTCAGGGGCCCTGACGCCGCTCTGGCTTTCGCCGCGACTCCGGTAGTGACCAAGGGCTCGTCAGCCTCCGTCTCGCTGTCCCTTCGCGCGGGCGGCGCCCGTGGTTTTGTCCTGCTAGCTGCAGGGGCCCATACCAGAAGAACTGGCCAGCGCAGGGGGGGCCGGCCTCCATCAGGTGACTCAAAGAGGTGTTTAGGACGACCTTTCTCGTCCTTCGTGTCGAAGACTTTGACTGGGTGAAGCCCATACTTGGGGTGGATCAACCGCCTCCAAGGAGCATCATAGTCTGGCAGAAGAAACATCGCTGAGGTGTTTTCCGGATCGGCGCGCCACTCGGCTAGGAAATGCCGAAGGATTCTTTCTATCAAGTCAGAATCCTTCGTGTATGGTGGGTTACACCAAACATGTTTCCCGCGCCACTTTTCCTTTAGGCAGTCGGTCCAGTAGGTGTCAACCTGCCGGTTAACGCCCATGGAATCGCAACACGCGTCAACGTCAAACATCCCATACTGGGCCGCTATCTCCTCAAAGCGCTCCCTGATCAGCTTCCAGTCCTGGCGGTCCACGACTTGGTCGTAGTGGGAGCTGCCTGAAGAGTTTTCTGGGGATTTAGCGAGCCTAGGTGCCTCTCGGGCTGCCTCCGACTGACTCTGGACTGCAGGATGTGGGGCCTCAGCGGGCTCAGGTGTGGCTGTAGCTGCCTCCGGATGACTCTGGGCTGCTGCCTGTTCCCTAGCTCGGTCTGCTCTGGTCATGACTGCTAGCGATTCGGCGTCCCTTAAGGACTTTTCGCCTACCGCTAGGGTGTCAGCTGCGTCAAGCCAGAGGGCGGGAGTTTCTACCCAAGTGAGCCCATTCAAATGAGTGAGCTCCCCAATGACTGGTGAAGGACTAGTGGGAGGGAAGGATTCGTCCTCGGAATCACTATACTCAAAGGTGGCGCCCAGGACAGAGGTGGGATCCTCGTCCTCTTCGGATCCCTTGCCTTTCGGCCTGGAGTCCCTGGGACTATCCGTGACGCGATCCACTATCCCCTTGGCCTTCAAGCCCTCCCTAGCTGACATCTCCTGGTAGTCTGGCCGTCGGGACTGCGCATCCGGTACTACTAGGCAGCGTCCTGGCACGTGCTCCATCTGGTGGACTCCTACTTCCACTAAGTCTTCATACCAGCGAGCCTGGCGTCGACTGAGCTCCCTAGCCGGGGCGAAGAGCCACTGAAGGGGTTTATGGTCCCCCATGAGCTTAAATGACGTGAAAATCAGATAATGCCTCCAGGTGACCGTGGTGCAATGATGAATAGCACAAAGCTCTCGTTCCCCGGCGTGATAGTTTTGTTCTGCGCTGGAGAACTGCCGGCTCTCAAAGGCTAAGGGTTGTAAACCCCGTCCCTGATCCTGCATGAGCACCCCCCCTAGAGCTACTCCACTGGCGTCCGTCTGTACGAAGAAGGGTCTGGACCCGTCTGCAGCGCCTTTTTGGTCAGGCAGTGCCAAGGCCGGGGAAGAAATCAAGGCAGTTTTCAACTGATTAAACGCTGCTTTTTCATTCTTGCCCCAGGTCCATTCCACGCCAGATTTGGTGAGGCGGGTCAACGGATACGCGAGATCTGCGAAGTTTTGTATATATCTTCGGTAGAAGCCACACATGCCGAGGAACTGTCGCACATGGGTGACCGTCTCTAGATCTGGCCAGTCACGCACTGACGCTACCTTATCCTGCTGGGGGCGACATCCATCCCGATCCACTACGTGCCCTAGGAATCGGACTGCTCGTTTGCACAGTTTGACCTTGGATTTCTTAAGATAGACGGAATTCTTCCGACACGCTTCTAAGACCTGGCGGAGGTGGTCCAAATGTACCTCGTGAGCGCTCTTGCCCGGAGTATCAGCTGAGAAAATCATGATGTCATCCACAAAGACCCTGCAAAAGGGTAGGTGCCCGAGATATTGGGTCATCATCCTTTGCCAGGTGCTCGGGGAGTTTGACAATCCCATGGGCATGACTAACCACTCGTACGCTCCGAAGTGCGTAGTCATTGCAGTTTTCTCCACGTCATCCGCCCCCATAGGAATCTGCCAAAATCCCCAAAGGGCATCCATCGTAGAGAAGACGGTAGCCCCCTGTAGGTCATCTAGAAGACTCTGCACGTCCGGGAGAGGGTACTTGTCTTTGATTGTAATCTCATTGATCTGTCGGTAGTCGATGACTAAACGCAGTTCCTTGGGATTACTTGGCTTGGGAACCATCAACACCGGGCAGCCCCACGGGGAGGCTGAGGGTCGGATGTACCCTTTGGCTAAGAGTTCATCCAGCTGTTGCCGGAGCTGACGTAACTCCTCCTGCGACAGCTTGTACCCTCGTCGGTGAAGCGGGTTTCCGTGCCAATCCGGCTTGAGCCGGATGCAAGCTTTGTACTCTCTCGACTGGACCGAATCCGGTAGCTCTGTACAAATGACATCGTCAAACTCTTTCTCCAGGTCCCTAAGCTGCTGCCAGATCTCTGGCGACACTGTCTCGTCTATCTCGTCTTCCGGAGGCTCCGGTAGGGCTGATGGTGGTGCAGTGCCCGGCGAAACGGTGGACTCTGGGACCTTTGACTTCTGATCTGGTGATGGTACAATGACCGGCGGGGCGCTAGGCTCCGGGACCCTAGACTGCTGCTGGGACGCTGGGACTCCTACCTTTCCCACAACACCAGTGGAGTGGGTGTCCCCGGAGCTAGTCTGACCGACAGCTGCAACTTGGTCGCGCCAACGAACCCGTTTACGCCTCACTCGGGGTCGACGCTCCGCTACCAAGTCGCGACCCTGCCGGAGTGCTGCAGCCGCCTGAGCATGCCAGGTGGGTGGCTTCCCCGCTGCGTGGTCCTCTATGGCCTGCCTACGCACCGCTGGCGGAAGTAACGCAAACGCCCCGTTCGCTTCCCGCTTACTGGCGAAAACGTGGAGAGGGTCCGGGTGGTCCCCGGCCTCGTCAGCCGCACTCGCAAACCCCTCTGGCCTAAGGTCCTCGACCACCCCTTCCACTTGCTGTAACACCTCGTCCACACCACTGTACTCGGAGCTGCAGTGGTCCGAACCCAACCCTCCTGGCTTCTCGGACTCATCTGCGTCGTCACGACCCGCCTCGCTGGGCCTACCGACCCCGCTCGCGTCCTCGGACCCGGAGGAAGGTTCTGACGCCAGGCCTGCGACGACATCATTGGGAGAATCTTCGTCGGAATCTCCCCCCCCCTTGTCGCACGCCGAAGCGCTGAACGATCCATCGGGAGCGAGGTAGACGACAAAAGCCTGCTCTTCCTTGGCACGAAGGGCTCGCAAGTCCCGGCGCGCCCGACGCTTACTCAAAATGACTCCCTGCACAAGCGCCATCGCTGTGTCCTTAGGACGGCCGGGGTCCGGGGATCCCGGCGAACAGCCGGTGATGACCACCTCTTCCCTGCCTTTGGTGAACCGAACCGAGCCCCAGTTCTTATAGTCCAGCGTAACCGGGGAGAGGTTTGCCAGCCAAGGCCCTCCCAGAATGACATCAACCTTGAGGTCAAGGGGCATCACCCGTAGCTCAACTTGCTGACCATACGACCCTTTCGACGTTTCAGCCTGGAGTTTTGGCCTGATGCACGAATTGGCATCATACGTGGTGCCATCCGCCACTCGGACTCGCATGGCCTGCTCGTGGCGTACTGGCTTAATGCCTGTGAGCCGCTGCAGGGTGCTTTCTGCGATGATGTTGGTTGACGCCCCTGAATCCACCAACACCTTGACCCTGACCCCTGTAATCCAAGCCCAAAACAACAGCAACGTCGGAGTGCGACCGTGTCTCTCAAAGCTCCTCGGGCGCGTTCCTGTGGAAGACACTGCTGCTAGTGACTCACACCAGCCCGGACTGATATCGCCGTCCTGCGTTATGCAGTCGAGACGAGTGACCGGCGCTTCCCCCTCCATATCGGAGTCAGAGTCCGGGAGGGGGTAAGTACCCGCGTCAGCTAGTAGTCCGATAGCAACTGCCTTCTGAACCGCACTCCGCTCCGGGAAGTCCGGAGGAGAGACTGCGACCTGGACCGATGCTGCAGCCAACTTGGCCGCTATGCACCTTCTGACTTGCTCATCCCGGTGCAGAAGCTCATCCTCCAGATGAAGTTCGCCCTTTTCCTTATCCAACTCCTCTTGCACGAACGCGTGGAAGTCCGCCCGCCGCTCCGTAGCGGTGGGAGCTGGATCCCTATCCTCCAGCTCGTACCTGCGTTGCAACCGAGAGGTCCGAAGCACCTTGTCCTCAGGAGTAAGCCATGACCTCCGTCTAGGTCCCAGGGCCTGGCGAGCTCTGGCTCTAGTCAGCCACGGCCGGCTGGGTCTCGAGGTTCTCTCTGGTGGCGAGAGATCCTCCGTCTCGACGGGGTCAGGCTTGATTATGCGGGCAAATCGACCCGCATCCTGGTCCAAGATGGCTCTGCGTTTGCGATTATAATCGCGCGCCTTGAGCAAGTGCTTTAAACACTTTTCCAGCTCGTCTCGATCCAACTGGGACGTTCCTACCTTCGGGCCGAAAGGGCCTTTCCTATTCCGCCTTTGCCCTGCTCTCCAAAGTGCCAGGGACTTAACCGGTCGGGACTCCGACTCTTCCAACCCTAGATACCTTTCCAGAGCCCTAATGGCAGGACGCAGGCGTGCACCTGGCTTCTGAGCCTTGAAGGCTTTCCTGACCCTGGTGGGCAAACGCTGAGCTCTGAACTTCCAGTGCCCGCGAACCCTCGCCACGTCCGACCCTTGGTTCTCCAAGTGCTGTCGGTAGACTGCTCGTGGCTCAACTGTGCGGCTCGACCGGGATTTCCTCCGGATGTCCACGCCAGTGACCCAACAGAGCAGCTCCCATGGCTCTTCAGGGCGCTGAACCGAGGCGGTCGCGGGAGCTCTGGCAGACTCCCAGAAGTCTGACTGCTCCTTCTGGGTGCGTCGCTCGACCTGTTCCCGTTCGGGAGGCTCCGGGTTACCTGTGCGGGTGGCTGCTAACATGTCCAACCCTTCCTGCTCACACTCCCTGACTCGACCCTGGTTCCTGAGGTGGTTTTTAGCGCTACTGCTGAGATGCCTTTTGCACCTCCTCCACCTGTCGCGCAGCACCTGCATCGCCTGAGATGCTGGTGCGGGGCTCGTTTGTCCCCCTGACCCCGCTGTGACGGGGCTTGCGCCCTTTACTGCGGGGAGGACGCTCCGGGCTGGGAAGCGTCCTCCGGGACAAAATCCAATCCGATGGCCGCCAAGGCTTCCTCCACCATCGAATCGTCCCCTATCAACGCTAGGGTGTCCTCCAAGATACACCTAGCCCATTCCTTCGGGCGTTGCGTTGCTTGCGGACAGTCGCGAGCGTAGTGGTCCATGCTTTTGCACAGACGACAACCCTCGTACTCAGGTGACCCAAGACGTTGCCCAGTGGGCGTCGGAGCGCTGGTAGACGTCGCCATAGCCAGCAACTCCTCTGTAACCTCCATGTGAGCTAACAGCTGCACCGGACGGCTCGTCTTATCCTGACTCTGCCTCAACTCCTGTTCTGCCTCTATGGCCCATGTCAGGAGTTTGTGACGATCCTTCACATCTGTCCTACGCAGAGCCAAGACCGAGGAGTTCTGCCTCTCAGCAATGAGGAAGACCCTTCTCCTTAACTCTGGCGTCAACCCTGTTAGGAATATGTCCAGAAGTTCCTCCTCTGGCACGGGGGTGGTGAGCTCGTGGGCTGCCAGCATGCTCACAATGTCATGCGCAAGGTGCACCCCGTCCCAGAACTCCCGGACTGTGCGGGATTGCCTGTCCTGACTCTGACGCACCCGACGCAGAAACGGGCCGATCGACGCCATTTCCCCTCTGTCGGGCATGACCAGCCTTGCCAAAGGAACCACCAGGACGTCCAGGGTGAGGTTCTTGTTGGCCCGGGCTTCCTTCAACACTGAAGAAATCTCCCGGTACTCAGAACTCAGGGAGCCGAAGCAGTGCCGGGCCACTTCCGACAATAGGGAGTGGTCCGACAACACTGGCTCTTCACCCCCGCCCACGGCCGTACCCAAGCGTACCATCTCCATGGCATAGCTCACCGGCTCCAACTCCCGCACTTCCCTGACCTGCCGGACAAAGCGAAGGAGGCGCCCAAAGACATGGGACGACTCCACCTCGTCGCTGTATTTGTCCACCGCCTTCTCCATTGCCTTAAGGGCTTCCTTAAGGGCGTGCTGCTCGTCCTTCCGGCTCGCAGAACGCTCTCGGACGGCGCGAACAGAGGACTCGGTGCGGTAGGTGTAGAGACTATCAACGTCCCCATCGTCAGGTGGACCCCCGCCAGGACCCCCCGGCCCTCCGGGCCCTCCCGGACCACCGCCTCCGCCAGGACCCTCCGGCCCTCCGGGCCCTCCCGGACCACCGCCTCCAGATCCTCCCGGACCATTACTCCCTGAGTCCCCAGGTTCCCCGATGCCCCTGACGGGCTCGCCCGGCGCCAAGTGTTCGGGACAAGGGCTCATCCCCCCCCCGTTCCCTGCTGTGTTTGCCGGGGCAGGCGGCGACACCTCTGGGAACCCATCGAGGGCACCAGGCCACACGTCTGCGGAGCAAAAGGTGCAGACCGGCAGGTACGCAGGCTTAAAGTGAGCCACCTCACTTCCCTTAGTGCAAGTCTGACAAGACCACATGTGCACCGGGGCCTCCGTGCTCTTGCACCCGCAACGGGCACAGCTCTCCTTCACCGGTGCCAGGGCCGATGTGAGCGAGTGCACCACCTGGGACCCCAGGACCCTGTTGTCGCTCGAAAACTTCGCCTTCAGGTACTGCCTGAGCTGTCTGGCTAGGAGCCCGACCCCGACGGCTTGACCAGCCGATCGATACTTGCGGGCGACATCATAGAACAGGAACTGCGCCTCGACCCCCTCCTTACCAGATGCGACCACGTTGTCGCGAATGGCAGTGCAGACTTTTACTGGGAGGGAAACAAAGTCCCATGTGTGGGGCAACTGCACCTTCACACCCGCGTACTGACTCTCCGGTGGGCTGCAAGGACCCCGGTGCTCGACGTCACATGTGACGACAGAGGCCGGCTCCACCAGTTCCCGTCCCGGCCGGGAGGCCGGTGTCTCTTGACTTGGGTCTGTTACCGCTGCGACCGGCCCGCGAGCGTCGGACGTCGTGGGTCCTAGAGGCGAGGCCTGCGCCAAGGCGAGCCTCTGGACCTGGGACTCTATGACTGCCTGCAGCCTTTCCTCTAACTGGGATTCAGCTGACCTTCGGTCTGCTGCACGCCGCTCGTCAGCCGCCAGCTGTTGTGCGACACTCTCGTCAACAGCCAGCTGCCTAGCCGTCTCTCGTGCTTCGGCCGCCAACCGGTCCGCAGCCCAGCGCTCTTCGGCAGCGCGCTGCTCGAAGATCCTGCGCTCCTCCGCAGCGCGCTGGCTCTCCTGGAGCTGCTGAGACAGCCTCTCCATGCGAGCCTCAGCGGCCGCCTCCCGAGCCCGAGACTCTTTCTGCAGGGCTTCCTTCAGCTCCTGCAGATCTTGACCGCTCTGGGCCGACTCCGAGGATGACGACGCTGCGCTTGTCGGCTCCGAGCTGCCGCCAGGGGATGGCCGGCCCGGATGCGAGGTCGAGGGCGCGTGACTGGGCTTTTTCCTACGAGACCCCGAGACATGGCTACCAGGCCTAGTCCTGGGTACTGGAGGCTCCCCGGAGTGCTCCTCCTCCGATGAGGACGAGAGAGGAGCGAACCGGTTAGCCCAGTTTCCCTTGAGGGCTGCCTGGCTCGGGGTCGCACGCGACTTCCTGGGACCCCTGACGGACCTCCGGGTGACACCGCTGACTTTGACGGCAGTCACGACGGCCCGTCTCACCTCCTGGAGACTCACCCCTCGCCTCACGATCTCTCCTGGTCTTCGGGAATTGATGGCAAAGGCTGAGAACCTACACCTCTCCATAGAGTTGTGTGGGTCCTCGCGCATTTGCTTAATCAGTTCCTGAGACTCGGGGACTGACTTCTGGTGCACCTCAAGACGGTAGTGGCCAGAGGTGGACAACCCATGGTCGTCCAGCTGGAACCACATCACTCCTGACAAGGAGTGGTCTTTCCCCAGGCGCTTCAGACCTCGACGGGTATCCTGCCACCAGGATTCCTGGTCGGAGCCCGAGAGCGAGCTGAGGTGCGCACTCGTCCCCTGGGAGGAGTCTGAGCTGCAGCTACTGACTCCAAGGCTGATTGGGGTCGCTCTGGGGAGTCGGCGCCATCCACGGAAACACCTCTTGACCATCTGGGTCATCCGGTGTTCCCGGGCTCCAACCCACCAGGTGCTCCTTTCCCTGGTGAGCTTGGCTTGCTGCAGCCATGCCTTGAAGGCTGACTTAGTGTGGCGACGACAAACCCTGACAAATAGGCTTTGCAGCCGGGCGACCCGCTGCGAGACGGCTTTCCACGCCTGGAATGCTGCGTGCTTGCGCTGCAGCGCCGACTCATCTGCTCTGGCTTTCCACGCGATTAAGGCTAATCGCGCGGTCCGGGCACCCCAATGCCTGAGCGCTAAGTCCAACAAGACCTGACGCGGACTCCAGTTGTCACTGGCCCGGAAGATCTCCAAGCGCGCTGGGGCGCTGGTGAAATTCTCATTCACTCGCTCATACCCCGCGAAGGGGGAGACTCGAGCGGGCGTCACCGGGTCTGGAGCTGACTGATTGCGGGCGAGCCTGCCGTCTGCACTCACGCTGGGCGTGGGCAAGACGAACGGGGCTGCTGAGGGGTTCAGACCTCTCGCAGAGAGGTCTGAGTCAGACTCAGAGCTAGCGCTCGCCGCCGAAGCCGGAGCTACGGACGACGCGCGCTGTGACGCCGTGACGCGGCGGCGCTGTGGCGCACGCGGCACTCGCCGCGGCGTAGAGCTCGGTGCGAGCTCCAACGCTGGATCAAGCTCAGAGCTAACGCTCGCCGCCGAAGCCGAAGCTACGGACGACGCGCGCTGTGACGCTGGGACGCGGCGACGCTGTGGCGCACGCGGCACTTGCTGCGGCGTAGAACTCGGTGCGAGCTCCAACGCTGGATCGGACTCAGAACCGCTCGCCGCCGAAGCCGGAGCTACGGACGACGCGCGCTGTGACTCGGTGGCGCGGCGACGCTGAGGCGCGCGCGGCACTTGCCGCGGCGTAGAGCTCGGTGCGAGCTCCCGCGCTGACTCGGCGACAGTGACTCTTGCCGGTGGCGAGTTCCCAGGGGAACTCACCGGCAGCCCTGGGGGAGGCTCTAGGGACGCGTACACCGGTGTGGCTTCGGGGGCCCCACCGGTGTAGTGGCGTGCGAGCTCACGCCGCACTCCCCCCCCCCTGTCGCCGGAGCGCCAATTCCGACTCTCCGATCTACCAGACACGCCCCAAAACGGCGACCCCCCC
>Ga0209771_1001881_pt1 | contig 13186 bp, 11 predicted proteins | sample SaaInl59LU_5_DNA_FD_184639 | JGI IMG/M metagenome (GOLD analysis project Ga0209771, IMG submission 184639) | Marine microbial communities from expanding oxygen minimum zones in the Saanich Inlet - ESP_59LU_5_DNA (SPAdes) (version 2) | ecosystem: Environmental > Aquatic > Marine > Intertidal zone...
TAATGATCTTTTGGCTACAATGTCACAATATGGAGTGCTTACAGGTCTTTTTTTGTGTTTTGTTATTTATTTTTTGCCTTTATTTATGGTCGTAAAAATGAAAAAAGAATCAATAATTTTGAACAATAAAATGAAATATTTGTTTTTGATTAGTACTGTAATGACCTTTACTGGACTAACAAACGCAGGGCTTTTTAAACATCAAATATTTGGGTTTCTTTCATTAATCTTGATTTCAACAATTTTTAATACAAACCAATTAAAGCTTAACAAGTGAGGATAGCAGTTTTAGGAACTAAAGGAGTACCCAACAACCATGGTGGTTTTGAGCAATTTGCTGAATATTTATCTGAATACCTCGTAATTCAAGGTCACGATGTTTCAGTTTATAGCCCTCATAATCACCCATATCAACACAAAATATGGAAAGGTGTCAATATTATACATCAATACGACCCAGAGGAGATATTAGGTTCCGCAGGACAATTCATATATGATTTAAACTGTATACTACACATCAGAAAGTCAAAGTTTGATATCGTTTTACAATTAGGATATACCAGTAGTTCAATTTGGGGTAAACTTTTGCCTAGAAAATCAATTATTGTAACAAATATGGATGGTCTAGAATGGAAAAGATCTAAATATAGCAAACCAACACAAGTTTTTTTAAAGTTTGCAGAAGCTTTAGCAATAAACACAAGTGACTTTTTAATCTCAGACTCAATCGGAATACAAAACCACTTGAAAGAAAAATATAACAAACGGTCTGAATATATTGCTTATGGTGCAAATGTTTTTTTGAACCCTGATGAAAGTGTAATTAAAGAGTATCACATTTCCCCACATAATTATAATTTATTAATTGCAAGATTAGAACCTGAAAACAACATAGAAACAATACTAGAGGGAGTTAAGTTAAATAATAATGGAATGCCTTTTTTAGTGATTGGAAAACATAATACTAAATATGGAAAATATCTATTAGATAAGTTTAAGCCAAATAGTGAAATTATGTTTCTAGGAGCAATTTATAATCAAAATCACTTAAACAACTTGAGATATTATTCCAACTTATATTTTCACGGCCACTCTGTTGGAGGAACAAACCCATCACTTCTAGAAGCCATGGCATCAAACGCTTTGATCGTTGCTAACGATAATATTTTCAATAAGAGTATACTTAAAAATGACGCGTTTTACTTTAGTAACTCTCTCGAAGTGTCTCAACTCCTTAACAAAATAAAACTCCGGCACACAGGTCTTGTAAAAAACAATAAAAGCAAAATTGTCAATCAGTACACTTTGAACGCTATAAATGGACAATATGAAAAATTTTTAAAAGAATGTTTGAAAAAATAAAAAACAGTGTATCAATCCGCTATTTTGAGTATTCAGCATGCTTACTCACGGCTTCATTTTTTTTAGGTCATTCAGCACTTTCTGTTTGTTATGTCATTTTTTTATTGGCATCTTTTAAAAGCGTTATAAAGAACTTTAGTTTTAAAGAATTTCTATCGAATAAAGCTTTAATATTTCCTTGTATATTTTTTATTTTTAATTTAATAATAGTAATAATTTTAGGGGATAACACAAACGATGTTTTACAAACTGAAAAGATTCTCTGTTTACTTATTTTTCCTATAATCTTTTTTTCAACAAAAGAACATTTTCAGAGATCCAAATCACTATTCTTTAACATAAGGAAAACCTTTGTTTTAACAGCTTTTTTTACGTTTATTATTAGTTTTTTTTATGGCCTTTACAGGGTTTTTTATGCTGAAAACACTTTAAATACTATATATATCACCTATAACCATTTGGCTGACTTATTTGGTGTGCAACCCTTGTATTTAGCTGTGTTTTACCTTATGGCAGTTATATTTAGCATTGATATATCTAAAAGTAAGCTTCGCAAAAGGAACAAATATTTTATAATTAGCGGAATTTTGGTTTGTGGAATAGTATTATTGTCTTCTAGGACAGGTTTATTTCTTTCTCTAATTGTATTACTTATGATAGGATCTAAAATAAAATCCAAAATAAACAAAAAAACTGTTTTTTCTGTTTCTCTATTGCTCTTAATCTCATGTCTAATACTAACCTTTTCTATACCCACATTAAAAAACAGAGTTTTAAAGTTAAATGAAAATATATCTTCTTATTCGGGACTTTCATTTAGAACCAAAATATGGAAAAATACCATTTTTGTTTTTCAAGAGTCTTCTTTATTTGGACACGGGTTATACCTATCTCAGGATAAATTAATGAATCAGTACAGAAAAACAAATTTTCGAAGAGGATATATCTACAATCTAAACACTCATAATCAGTACTTACAGACTCTATTAGACACAGGACTAATTGGGCTAGTAATCTTAATTTTTATGTTAGTTTTTCCTATTAGAGATATAAAAAATACTCCAATTACAGAACTGCTATTTACAGTCATAATTCTTGTTTCGCTCATCCCTGAATCCTTTTTTTTAAGACAATATGGGGTTTTGTTTTATAGTTTTTTTTCCTGCGTTTTTCAAGTTTCTAGAAAAAAAATTGGCACCTAAAATAGAACTCTTGTAATTAAAAGTTGATTTCTGCGACTCTGATTTCTTACAAATCGATATTTTTTAATTACTAATATTTATATCAGAATAAATTATTTTCCTAAGATGCTTTAAACTTAAAACGCAATACAAAACAATCTTGGTCTAATATTTTATTACCTTTGTAAAACATCTAACCAAATTTATGTCCAAAACCATACTTATTACGGGAGCTGCAGGATTTTTAGGATCCCATTTGTGTGACCGCTTCATCCATGAAGATTTTAGAGTGTTAGGCATGGATAATTTTATCACAGGTGATAAAGACAACATTCAGCATTTATTTGACCATCAAAACTTTCATTTCATCGAACACGATGTTACGGTTCATATAGCAATCAAAGAACCCATAGACTATATATTGCACTTTGCCTCTCCAGCAAGCCCAATAGACTACCTAAAAATCCCGATACAAACCCTTAAAGTAGGTTCTTTAGGAACTCACAACCTACTCGGACTAGCCAAAGCCAAAAACGCACGTATTCTGATTGCTTCTACTTCTGAGGTATATGGAGATCCTTTAGTACACCCACAATCTGAAGACTATTTTGGGAATGTCAACTCTATTGGTCCCAGAGGGGTTTACGATGAGGCCAAACGATTCCAAGAAGCCATCACAATGGCCTACCACAGATTTCATGGACTAGAAACACGTATTGCCCGCATATTTAACACCTATGGACCGCGTATGCGTCTGAACGATGGACGCGTCATACCAGCATTTATGGGGCAAGCGCTTAGGGGGGAGGATCTGACTGTTTTTGGTAAAGGAACGCAAACACGCTCTTTTTGTTATGTAGATGATTTAGTCGAAGGAATTTACCGCTTGTTATTTAGCAACTATTCATCCCCTGTTAATTTAGGAAACCCCGATGAAATCACAATCATTGAATTTGCAGATGAAATTCTAAACTTAACAAACTCGGATCAAAAAATAATTTTTAAGCCACTCCCAGAAGACGACCCTCTAAAACGACAACCAGATATTAACTTAGCTAAAAAAGTGTTAAATTGGTCGCCACAACTATCCAGGGCTGAGGGAATGAAACTAACGTTTAATTATTTTCAGAACCTATCAGAAGAAAAATTAACCAAGATTGATCACAAAGATTTTTCTAAACATATAAAACAGTAAGTGAGTTTATTTAAACAAGGTCGGTATTCAGGATTTATAAAACCCATCTCTTTTGTTGTAGACTTGGCGCTTATAAACGCGTTTGGCCTTCTTTATTTTTTTAAAGACATCAACGCTCTAAGCTTTGTGATATTCATCTCTTTTGGATGGGCTGTAACAACTTTTGTATCTAGTTTTTATAATGTTCACAGGTTTTCCACTGTAATAAGAATTCTAAAACTACTATTTAGACAAATTCTGCTCTTTAGCTTATTGGTATTTGCATATTCAGGAATCAACCTCGATCTAAACCTCAATCCAAAAGAAATCATTAAGTATATTTTAGCATCGTTTTTCTGTATTTCTGTTTTTAAATATTTAATGTTTTATTTACTAAAAAGGTACCGATCAATTTTTAAAGGAAACATTCGAAAAACAATAATTTTAGGAAAAACACCTCAATCTGAATCGTTAGAAAAATTCCTCTCAAAAACGCCAGCCTATGGGTTTTTAAACAAAAAAATAGTATGTTTTAAAGACCGTTCCACACTAGATTTACAAGCGATTTTTGATTACATCACTAACGAAGGAATTGATGAAATTTTCTGTTCGATTTCAGAACTTGATGACGAAGACCTTTCTGCGGTTGTTAGCTATGCCGACAACAATCTTAAAGTGGTTAAATTCATCCCTGATAGAAGTAAAGTCTTATCCAAAAAATTACAACACGATTATTATGGAATTATTCCAATTCTAACATTTAGAACCATTCCTTTAGACGACCCTTTGAGTTCGTTACTAAAGCGATTGTTCGATATCGTATTCTCTTTGGCCGTAATTATATTCATTTTGTCATGGCTTACCCCATTGATTGCCTTATTCATCAAAATTGAATCTAATGGCCCTGTCTTTTTCACTCAACTAAGAAATGGATACAACTATAAATCGTTTAGATGCTATAAGTTTAGATCTATGGTTGAAAACCCCATTGCAGATTTAGTCCAAGTGTCTCGTAACGACGCTCGTATCACTTCATTCGGTCAGCTACTTCGAAAAACAAGCTTAGATGAAATGCCTCAATTTTTTAACGTACTTTTAGGAGAGATGTCAGTAGTAGGTCCACGTCCTCATATGCTGAGCCATACAGAGATGTATGCAAAAAAAATCGATAAATTTATGGTACGTCACTTTGTAAAACCTGGAATTACTGGTTTGGCTCAAGTGAGTGGCTATAGAGGAGAGGTTGAATCCGACAAAGATATTATAGGACGTGTGCAGCACGATATTTTTTATATCGAAAACTGGTCCTTTTTCTTAGATTTAAAAATTATTTTTCAAACCCTTTTTAACACCATCAAAGGCGAAGAAAAAGCATATTAATAAAAATAGTTTCATGAATATTTTAATTTTAGGTTCTGGAGGTAGAGAACATACGTTTGCTTGGAAAATTTCCCAAAGCCCATTATGCGATGCGCTATTTGTTGCGCCAGGCAACTCCGGAACAGCAGCAATAGCCACAAATCTTGACGTCTCAGTTACTGACTTCGAAGGCCTTAAAAATCAGGTTATTTCTCGCGACATCTCAATGGTCGTTGTAGGACCAGAAGACCCACTTGTAAATGGAATTTACGACTTCTTTCTAAACGATAAACAACTGCAACACGTTGCGGTAATTGGCCCTCAAAAAGCAGCAGCTCAACTTGAAGGCAGTAAAGAATTTGCTAAAGAATTTTTATACCGTCACAACATTCCAACAGCGGCATATGAGAGTTTTACTAAACACAATATTGAAGCAGGTTTTGCATTTCTAGACACTCTAAAACCGCCTTACGTACTTAAAGCAGATGGTCTTGCCGCTGGGAAAGGCGTATTGATTTTGACAGATAAAAATGAAGCCAAGCAAGAGCTTAAAAACATGCTGCTGGATTCTAAATTTGGAGCTGCAAGCTCAAAGGTTGTCATTGAAGAATTTTTAGACGGAATTGAATTGAGTTGTTTTGTTTTAACCGATGGAAAACATTACAAAATACTACCCACAGCCAAAGACTATAAACGAATAGGAGAGGGCGATACAGGACTTAATACAGGAGGTATGGGAGCCATTTCGCCAGTTCCTTTTGCCGATGAAATACTACTAAAAAAGATAGAAGATAGGATTGTAAAACCAACAGTTAATGGCCTTGCAAAAGACCAATTGCCTTATAAAGGATTTATATTCATTGGACTGATTATGGTGGACTCGGAACCTATCGTGATTGAGTATAACGTTCGTATGGGCGACCCAGAAACGGAAGCTGTTTTACCAAGATTGAAAACAGATTTGGTTGAACTTTTTCAAGCGATTGACAAACAACGTTTGAATGAAGTCGCTATAGAAATAGACCCTAAAACCGCAGTAACCGTCATGTTAGTCTCAGGGGGATATCCTGAATCTTATGAAAAAGGAAAAGAAATTACAGGATTAGATAAAATTGAAAATTCGATTGTATTTCATGCAGGAGCGAACACTAAAGACGGAAAAGTTGTAACTTCTGGCGGACGCGTTATGGCTGTTACATCTTTTGGAGCAGACTTTAAATCGGCATTAAAGACATCTTACAAATCCATAAAGAGTATCAAATTTGAAGGGATGAACTATCGAAAAGATATTGGCTTCGATCTATAGGTAAGAGTGAGAAGAAATACTTTTGTCTTCCTCATCATTGTCACTAAACGACTTTAATTGTAGCATCCAATATACAAAAGCAACCAACCCAATACCCATAAACAACCAGGTCATAATGTTTGCGCCAAACCAATTTTCTAACTCTAGGGCTCTTAAAGCATCAAAGGGCGCTAACAATACGGTTTCGAAAAGGTCTTGAATGGCATTAAAAAAATCTTTCATGGGTCTTTAGTTTAAAGTTTATAGGTTCTAAAAAGTTAAAATAACAGGGTTGATTTATAAATCTCACAAGACATTTTTATAATAACCTTATATTTACAGGGCAAATATAGTCAACACTTTATATGATTACAAGCTTTTTTAAAACATCTAAACCAATTCACTACATAATTTTTTTAGTTGTGCTGATTTGTGTGTTTGCTTATCAACGGATTTTTGTTGTTGATTATGAAGGAAACCTCTCAAACATCCTAACTGAAACTGGGCACCTACTCATCCTATTGGCGTCTTTTTTTACCTTAATTTTTATAGTTTCCAAAAATAATTTAACCCAGAACAATGGTTATGCCGCATTGTACTTTTGTTTGTTTATTGGACTCGTACCCTCTACTTTAGAGACGAATTCAATCTTAATTTCAAACCTATTTATACTCCTTTCCCTTAGAAGAATTATGAGTCTAAAAACCAACTTAAACATCAAAAAAAAGCTATTAGACGCTTCCATGTGGATTTGTCTTGCGACCATTTTTGAACCTTGGGCCATTTTATTTTTTTTAGTTTTGTGTTTTGCAATGGTAGTGTATTCCATCACTCAAATTAAAAACATCGCCATTCCTTTTTGTGGAATTTTAGCCTTTGGAATCCTTTTAACTTCCTATCAAATCCTCACACAAAATAGGCTTTCTAGTTTTGCCGAATATTTACCGACCATTAGTTTTGTGAACTTCTCAATTAACCCCACAATTATGGAAGCAGAATCGTATCTATTTCTTACCACTGTTTTAATTGGGATTTTGAGTTTCATTATAAAAGTAGTTCTTAAAAATAGAGTTAAAACCCCAAGCACATTAGTGCTTATTTTAGCAGCAACCATTGGAATAACTTTTGTGTTTGTAAACGGAAATCATGGCCTATGCGGGTATTTATTTGCATTTGCACCGTCTTCAATACTACTCGCAAATTTTTCTGAAACAACCAAGTACCGGTGGTTATCGGATTTTCTTATAGGGGCGCTACTTTTTGCTATCCTACTTCAAATGAGCTTGAATATTTTAGTTCACTTAAACTAAACTAAAGAAATACACTTATATTTGCCACATAAATAAAAACACTATGTTTTCAAACAAAGCCAATTCAATCTTTCAAGACGTTATAGCAACCTATAAAGTTTTAAACACTGTAGATCAACCGTTTCAAAATAAACACGATAAAGGCGATGACCTCATCGGACATTTACTCTACAGAAAGTGTTGGATTGACACCGTTCAATGGGCGTATGAAGATATTATTAGAGATCCTAATATAGACCCAGTTGCAGCCCTAAAATTAAAACGAAAAATTGATGCTTCTAACCAAGATCGAACAGACACAGTTGAGTTTATTGACAGTTATTTTTTAGACCTTCACAAAAATGTTCAGGTAAAACCAACAGCCAAAATCAACTCAGAAAGTCCTGCGTGGGCAATTGACCGTCTATCCATTTTAGCTTTAAAAATTTACCACATGCAGCTCGAAACTGTTCGGGAAGATGCCTCAGAAAGTCATAAACAAAGCTGTCAAACAAAACTAAACACACTTTTAGAACAGCGTACAGACTTGTCTACAGCAATAGACGATTTGTTAGAAGACATTGCCAACGGCAACAAATACATGAAAGTTTATAAGCAAATGAAAATGTATAATGACGACGAACTAAACCCCGTTTTAAGAGGGATTAAATAATTTATTTTTATTCGTGTCGGGTTTCAAACACATACTAGTCATAAGACTCTCGTCCATGGGAGATGTCGCAATGACCGTTCCTGTATTATCCGCGTTTTCAAAGGCTCACCCCACAGTTAAGCTCACCGTACTGACCAAAAAACAGTTCGCACCCTTGTTTAGAGATTTGAAAATGGCGACGGTTTTTTCAGTAAACTTCAAAACGGATTACAAAGGTGTTTTTGGGTTATACCGACTTTCGAAATTACTCCGAAACACTCAAGTGGATGCGGTTGCAGACCTTCACAACGTGCTACGAACCAAGATTTTAAAACTCTTTTTATTAGGAACTAAATATATTCAAATTGATAAAGGTCGTGCCGAAAAAAAAGCATTAGTAACTGGCAAAAAACAGACCCCCTTGCGCACAACGATACAGCGCTATGCGGATGTATTAAGAACTCTCGGGTTTGAATTCCAACTTGACACCCCTTCTTTCCCAGCGCCTAAACCATTAGATGCTGGAACTGTAAAAGCCCTTGGAGCGTTTTCAAACTCCAGCATTGGGATTGCACCTTTTGCGGCTTATAACTCTAAAACATATCCCATTTCAAAAATGGATAGAGTAATTTCTAAACTCGAAAAAAAATCGAAAGTATTGCTCTTTGGAGGCGGCGCAAATGAAATCAAACAACTCGAAGCGATTGCATCCAAATATACAAATGTGTTTTGTGTGGCGGGCAAATTTGGTTTGGAACAAGAACTTGATATTATTTCTAATTTAAAAGTCATGCTCTCCATGGACTCTAGCAATGGACATATGGCGGCAATGCTCGGAGTAAAGGTGGTAACACTTTGGGGGGTTACTCATCCTAATGCTGGCTTTGCACCATTTCATCAAAAAGCGACTAATAACTTGCTTTCAAATCAAGAGAAATACCCCAAAATACCAACATCAATTTACGGTAATACTTATCCCGAAGGGTATGAATCCGCAATGCAAACGATCACAGTTGAAAGCGTTATAAAAACGGTTCAAGACCATCTTTAAATATCGTCAAAATCAACTTTAATGGACGATGAGGTTGGCTCTGCTTGACAGCTCAAAACCAAGCCTTCGGCAACTTCACTATCTGTTAAGATACTATTCTGGCGCATTGTAGCAGACCCTTCAGTCACGCGACAAATACAACTGCTACAAACACCTCCTTGGCACGAGTACGGCACATCGAGGTCATTGGCAAGAGCAGCTTCCAAAATGGTTTGTTGCTGAGACATTACTAAAACTGTTTCTTCTTCATCCACAAGAATTGTAATATTAGAATCTCCATCCTTAGCTTCTGTGCTAGCAGATTCTACTGAAGAAGCGGTAAACAACTCAAACAGAATTTTGGAGGGTTCAACGCCTTTTTCTGTTAAAATAGTATTTACAGTGTTGATCATTCCTTCGGGACCACACAAATAAAACCTCTGAGAGTTATTGACAGAAAGATTATTTTTAAGAATGAACTGCACATTTTCGCGATCAATACGTCCAAACAATGCGCCTTCCTCATCGGCTTCGCTGTATGCAAACTGCACTTTAAAACGGTCGTTATGCAGTGTTTGGAGTTTTAAAATCGCATCATAAAAAATGGTTTCTTTCGGGCTTTTATTTCCATAAATCAATACAAATTTGCTGTCGGTATTCGTTTCTAGTGCAGTCCGAGCAATACTCATAATCGGTGTAATTCCACTCCCGGCAGCAAAGGCTACAATTGTATTTTTAGAATCCGTTTTTGGATCGTAAACAAAACGTCCATTAGGGGTTCCTACTTCCAGACTGTCTCCAACCTTTAACTGCCTATTGGCATAGGACGAAAACACCCCATTTTCAATTTCTTTAACAGTCACCGTCAGCGTTTCACTTTGAGGGCTTGAGCTTAAAGAATAATCTCTTCGAACTTCTTTGGCATCAATTACTGTTTTGAGTGTAATATATTGTCCAGCCGAAAATTTAAAGTCGGTTTTTAGCGCCGGCGGCACCTCAAAAGTGAGACTTACCGCTTTGTCGGTTTGCCTTAAAATGGATTTTATTTTTAAAGAATGAAATTGAGCCATGAAATTTTTTTAGCAAAAATAAGAAAGATTTAAGGGAATCCCCTGTTAAGACTTCCCCAAAATTGAAACTGATACCACGATTATTTTAAGCCAAAACACTCTATTTTATTAGTTTTCTTCAAAAAGATGATTATTTTTACAACCTTGTATACGATAATGTAACATCTTTTAGTTATGAATAATCAAACCCGTTTCTGTTGAAAAATAGTTCCAAATATATAGTTGTTGGGATTCTAATTGTCTTAACTATTTCAAGTTGCTCTAGAAAAAAAGACCGATTTCTAAACCGTTCTTGGCACGCTGTAAACACAAAATACAATGTTCTTTTTAATGGGAATGTTGCTTTGGAGTCAGGAAAATCTGATGTCATTACGGCTTATAAAGACAACTATTGGGACATTCTACCTGTTGAACGCTTACAAATTACAGATCCTATTGATTTAAGTGATAAATCAAAAAACTCAAGCATTGAACTTGCTGAAGTAAAAGCTGTAAAAGCCATCCAAAAACACGGGATGAACATTAAGGGAAAAGAAAAAAACCCACAAATTGATGAAGCCTATATGTTATTGGGGAAAGCCCGTTATTTTGACAACCGTTTTATTCCTGCATTGGAAGCCTTCAACTATATTTTGTTCAAGTATCCCGCAAGTAGCAATATAAATTTAGCCAAAATTTGGCGAGCCAAAACCAACCTTCGCCTTCAAAACGAAGATATTGCAATTCAAAATTTAAAAAAACTTATAGAATTTGAGGAGTTGTCTAAATACGACATCGTAGAAGCCTCATCGACCTTAGCACAAGCTTACATTACAACAAAATCTCTAGACAGTGCGCTTACACATTTGCAAGTGGCTTCAAAGCTCACTAAAAACAACGAACAACGTGGACGCCTGCATTTTATCGAAGGCCAGCTCTACTCTACTTTAGGCATAAAAGACAGTGCAAACCTTGCATTTGACAAAGTGATTGCCCTAAATCGGAGGAGTCCAAGAGCTTATATGATTAGTGCATATTTAGAGAAAATTAAAAATTTTGACTTAAAAACAGGAGATAAAATTGCTCTTCAAGAACTTTTGGAAGATTTAGAAACCAACAGAGAAAATAGACCTTTTTTAGATCGAATTTATCACCAAATTGCAAATTATAATCTCCAGAATCAATCCGATTCAACAGCCATTTCCTATTTCAATAAATCCTTACGAACCAATTCTGAAGACGACTATTTGACCGCAAAAAATTATCAAACTTTAGGAGATTTAAACTTTGATTATTCCGAGTACAGTTTGGCAGGGTCGTATTATGATAGCACTTTACTACACCTTAAAGAAAACACTAAACCGTTTCGTGCGATCAAACGGAAACGCGATAATTTAGAAGATGTTATTTATTATGAATCCATTGCCCAAAACAATGATAGTATTTTAGGGATAGTAGCGCTTTCTGATGCTGATAAAGAACTGTATTTTCAAACCTATATTGAAACCTTAAAATCCGAAGCAGAAGCATTAAAAAAAGAAACTCAATCCACGGATAACTCTTTTGGAGCCACCCAAAAATCAGGGTTTAAAAAAGGAAAATCGTTTTATTTTTATACTCCAACAACAGTAGCTTTTGGAAAAAATGAATTTATTAGAATTTGGGGCGATCGCGCTTTAGGGACCAACTGGCGTTGGTCTGGCAAATCTACACAACAGGATTCAAAAGCAGAAGATGAAATTGCTAAAGCCGCAAAAGAAGAAGAACAAAAACAGTTCTCAGTGGAGTATTACTTAGCACAACTTCCAACACAACAAAGCGTACTAGACAGCATTTCTAAAGAGCGAAATTTTGCGTACTACCAATTGGGACTTATATATAAAGATAAGTTTAAGGACTATAAACGCGCCCAAAACAAGCTCGAGCAATTATTGAAACAAAACCCAGAAGAGCGTCTTGTTTTGCCAGCAAAATATAATCTATACAAATTATATGCCTTGTTAGACTACAAGCGCTTGCAAGCATTAACAAAAACAGATATTATTGAAAACCACCCCGATTCTCGATATGCAGAAATTTTATTAAACCCAGAATCAGCATTATTAAATACCGAAAACAGTCCCGAAACCGTATACAATAATTTATACGCACAATTTGAGTTGGGCGAATACCAGCAAGTCATTGAGGGATGTGAATTACAGATTATTCGACTGGATGGCGATCAAATTGTACCCAAGTTAGAGCTTTTAAAAGTAACGGCCAAAGCACGATTATTTGGCTTTGAGGCTTATAAAGAAGGATTGAACTTTGTGGCACTAAATTACCCAAGCAGTATCGAAGGTAAAAAAGCGGCTCGTATGTACGAAACCGTCATTCCACAACTTGAAAGCGCCGAGTTTGTTCAGGATTCAACTCAAACGAATTTTAAAACTATTTTTAAATTTGAGGCGTCTGAAACGGATGTAATTAAAACGTTTAAAGAGACTCTAAGCACTGCTATTGAAGACGTTGACTATTTTAAGTTGAGCGTTTCTAAGGACCTTTACGATACAAACACTATATTTGTGGTCGTTCATGGCCTAAAGAGTGTTCAGGGTGCATTTGGATTTGTGGAGATTTTAAAAGACAAAAATGACTTAGAGATTTCTAAACCCTTTTTTGGAATTTCTTCTAAAAACTATCAAACTGTCCAAATTCATAAAAATTTAGAAGCCTACTTAGAAACCATTAATTAAAAACGAAACCTATGTTTGCTGAAAACAAAAAATCAAATTCGAATTCATTTTCTCAACAAAACACAATCGC
>Ga0209771_1001883_pt1 | contig 13176 bp, 12 predicted proteins | sample SaaInl59LU_5_DNA_FD_184639 | JGI IMG/M metagenome (GOLD analysis project Ga0209771, IMG submission 184639) | Marine microbial communities from expanding oxygen minimum zones in the Saanich Inlet - ESP_59LU_5_DNA (SPAdes) (version 2) | ecosystem: Environmental > Aquatic > Marine > Intertidal zone...
CCCGTTGTACTTTCCGAAACAACCGATTCAATTATCAAAATTCCATTAAAGTTTTCTGGAACAGCTACTAAAGATGATTATACAATCCTGACAGAGACGCTGATACTACAAGCCAATCAAAAAAAAGGGTTTATTGAATTGGATATTATAAACGATAAAATAAAGGAACAGGACGAAACGATCCTAATTGAATTACAAAATCCAATAAATGCCACCCTAGGGGAACAATTTAATTATAGTTATACGATAATTAATGAGGACTCTAAGACAATTATTCCAAAAGAAATAATTGAAAAATACCCAGCTAGAGGTAAAAAATATAAGGAAGTATGTTCTGGAGTTGACTTATATCAATATTACCATGATGGAAAAGGAGGGAGTTTTAGAGGGTCTATAATTAGAAAAAACTCAACAAGTTGTGGATATAAAGCACCGCTGCCCACTGTCCAAAAAAATTATTACCAAAATATTATAGCTAGAGAGCCTCATGATCGAAGAACCAGCCCCAATAGTGATGGTTATTTTATCACCATTCAAGATAATGGCAAGAGGAAATCTTTAATTAAGGTTTGGAAAATAACTTCACAATTTAAGGTTAATGAATATGAAATTATTGGAAAAATAGACAATATACACTATTCGAATTATAAATTTTACACTAATAAATCAAAACCAATAGACCATCATATAATCAATATTTTAGATAAAAATAAATCCTACCTAGGGAGCACAAAGGTTTGGGAAAGAAAGTTTGATTTTCAAAAGAAAGGGCCTTCAGAAGAAAATAAAATTATTTCTAATTAAATACTGAAGGAAAAATTATGATTATGCGAAATGTTATTTTTAAACTTATAGTCGCTCTGTGCTTCCTATGTTTTTCAACAAAAAGCATTTCTCAGGAATTCAGTGCGGTAGACACTCATTTAGCATCCCTACCTACTCAAAATTATAGCAGTATTGAACAACTTCATAACCAAATTATAAAACCAAACTTTAATGAGGAACAAAAAGTATATGCGATTGCAAAGTATATAACTAACAGTATAGCATATGGAAAACGGGCAAGAAAACCAATGAATACTATTAATTCAAAAGAAGGGGTTTGCCAAGACTATGCCGAACTATTTATTGCACTATGTGAGCTTTCTAATATTGAAAACAATTATGTGACTGGAGATGGTAAAACGAGTGCACAAGATATTGGGTTTTATAGCTCTAATCACGCTTGGAATGTTGTTAAAGTAAATGGACGCTATCAAATATATGACTTGACTTGGGCAGCAGGGGCCTATAATAATGAGACAAACTCCTTTCATAAAAATTTCAACGCACAATACTTCAACGCAAACCCTGAAGATTTCATTTCAAATCATTTTCCAGACAATTCAAAATGGCAATTATTAGATATTCCAATCTCAAAAAACAACTACATTAATAGCCCTACGTTCAGTCCAGAATTTAAGAATTTATCTTTAAAAAATGGAATTGTAAGAAGTGACAATTTGGAAATAACGTTTGAATCAGACCACGACTTTGATAGTTGTACCCTTTACAAATGGAAACTTAATGAATATGGCACGGCTAATGGCGAAGATATTCCATTAACTAAAGAAGGTCAAACTTACAAATTAAAGCTAATAGAAGATACTCCTGGGGCTTACAGATATGACATAGTGTTTTGGCCTTCAAAAAAAGAAGAGATACAAACAACAAATGAAGATGGCTCTATTTCTTTCACTTCTACTTCATCTACCTCTCTAGAGTTTAAACTCATAACTCCAAATTACAAAATACCACGACCAACAACATATGACAAAAAAGACCCCTGGGGCCTGATAGAGTCCTATCACTATATATTCCATCAATTAGATACCGCATTTTTCAATGAATTAAACCCATCTAGTAGGATAAACTCCGTAAATAATCTTAAAAATGCACGTTCTCTTCACAATAGTCTTAAAAATTGGATTGGAGATTACAAGCGGAACTATACCAGTTTGAGAAATGGGGATATTTCATATAAAATAAATAATTTCAATGTGATTTTGAGTAATCAGCCACATGGATATGAATTCAAAGAAATCAAAAGACGTTTAGTTAAAAAAGGGAGCTATGGGAATGCTGTCACAGAACTACAAAACTACTTTAACCTTGAAAATACCGGGTATTTTGATGATCTATTGGAACAAAAAATAAAAGATTTTCAATCTCTTAACAACTCCAAGCCAGACGGAATTGTAGGTCCAATGACTTATAAGTCTTTAGGCCTATAAGTGCTTAGTTTTTAAACCGTTTAAGCTCATTCACTGTGAACATCCATTCAGGCGTTTCTATATCATTAAACTCATTTAAAGAGTACCATACGCCTCCTGTCTCAGGGTTTAGTAAAATATGTGTTTGCTGGGCGGGCATAAAACTTTGACTTAAAATAAAGACTTTTTCTCCTGTTCCTTGATTTACAGCCACGTCTACAACATTTATGGCGTGTCCAACTGCTGGAGGCGGATTACTTTGAATAAAAAAATCGCCTGGTTTCATGTCTTTTATAGCAACAGAATCAGAATTGTAAGTGTCAATGGACCAAGTGTTTGCATACATCCAAATTTGTCTTATCCATTTTTCAAAAGATTCTGCATTGTCTTCAAGAGGGTTTGTACGGGGTTCTAAGGAAACACGACTCCCTTTTATCTTGTAATAATGACTCAACCAATCATTATATTTAGCATTATAGCCACTTACAAAATTATAGTGAAGCTGGTCCTTGAATCCGTTTGTGTACAAATATCTGGCTCTCATATACAAAACGGCATCAGCACATTGATGTAAATCTTCAGTCCCTATTTGATAATCATAAACGGCTGCCCAAATATTATCATTGAATTTCTCTTCTCCATAGTAGTACTTCACGACGTTATTTTCTTTTAGAGGAAATTGCCTCAAAAACTGTGAATAGCTATCTTGATATATTCTTTCATATCCATTTGGGGGAGTGAACATAGTTTCAATCGTTTGTTGCGCTAAACACCCTGTAGTAATAAGTAATAATAATATGAGCTCTTTTTTCATTTCTTTATTTGTTATTTTTCTGTTTTAGACTTTTGATTATTTACAAGCAGCTAACATCCTATATATTTCATCCATTAGATACAGCATTTTTCAATGAATTAAACCCATTAAATGTGGCAAAGTCCGTAGATAATCTTAAAATGTACGCGCTCTTCATAGCAGTCTGAAAAACAGTGTTTTATGTTTTATTCAATTGCACAGTACTATTTACGTCTCCTGTAATGATACACTGTAATGTATTTTCATCTATAATCGTATATGAAAGTCCAATTGTATAACCATTCCTTTTGTTATAAATAGATGTTGTCAATATGCTATCTGTTTGGGATAATATGACTTCATTTAGAGTAGCGTCAGCTTCAAAACTATAATTAAGAATTTTAAGCACTTCGTAATCACTAGCTATGATAACAGTTGTATAGGATGAGTCCTCCATACTCCAAGCACCCTCAAATGCTTGCTGTGCTTCAGAAAATAAAATAGAAAATAAAGCCAGAGAAATAAATAATTTTTTCATAATTTGTTTTGTTAATAGTTATTTAAATTAAACAATATATAAGTAGTTTTATTGCACCACAAATAAACATTTTCATATTGTAATCGATCAAAGAACTGAACCCCTATTCTCCTCCCCTTCTAAGTTTATCTATTTTTTTGTATTTAAATAAGAAGAGGTGAAGCCCTAGTGAAGCCGCTTAACGTCGTATAACGGCGTTTACAGTCGTTTAATGTGAGACAGGTAGAAATGATAATAAAGTGTTTTAAATCCGAGTCCTATTGAGAAATAATAAATTAGTTTCGAGCTAATTCTACTAAATCCTCCCCAAAATAGTTCGACTTCACTCCCCTTGGCTCCACAATAAAAAACCCCTACATTTCTGTAGGGGTTGTATTTTAAGGTATGTCTTATTTACTTCTTTATAATTCTTTGTGTAGTGAGTTTAGCACCATCAGAAAGTTGTAGGATGTATACTCCATTGCCTAAATGACTAATATCTATGCTATTTGTAATAGATTTATTCATTAGTTGCTTTCCAAGTATATCATACACAATTACTTTTAATTGAGTGTAATTACCGTCTATGTATACTATATCTGAAGTAGGATTTGGATAAACAGAAAGCCCTAATTCAAATGCATGATCTCCCACACTTAATGCACTACAAGCTGCTTCATCTTCAACAAAAGTAGCTGCAGGATCAATATTTGTCCAATTTGTAGAACTATAGTCAGCATTATCTACAAAAATACAGCTCAAATTAGGATTGTTTGTAGCAATAAAATAAAAAATGATTGCGTTGTTTCCATTTCTAATATCTAATGTTTCTAATTGATTATTATCAACACTCAAAATTTCCAAATTAGTGTTACTACTAAGATCTAAAGTTGTTAAATTATTTGAATTACAAGTCAAAATCTTTAGGGCAGGATTACTACTCACAATTAGTTCTGTTAATTGGTTATTATAACTAACTAAAGTCTCTAAGGCAGTATTTTGACTCACATCTAAACTTATTAATGCATTGTTATGACATTCCAAATAATTCAAAGCAGTATTTTGACTCACATCTAAACTTGTTAATGCATTGTTATGACATTCCAAATAATTCAAAGCAGTATTTTGACTTACATCTAAACGTGTTAATTGATTATAATCGCATCTCAAATATTCCAAAGCAGTAAATCCTTCTATTCCTGTCAAATCTGAAATATTGAAACCTGCTAATTCTATAATTGTTACGCCATTAATATTTGCAGTTAATACTTGACCATCAATTTCTCCCGAGTCAAGACCAAACTCTATTAAGGCTCCCTCAAAATTAGCGTCTGGAATCGCTGTGATTGAAGGACAAGTACCCCAAACTGGCTTATTACTTTGAAACAATGGGGATTCATCACTAAAAAATGAAGGTTCTAAAGTAATATTTGTAACACACCAATTTGATATATCTTGATTGAAAGATGATGCTTCTGCAAACATAGCATACATAGTTGTAACACTACTCACATCCCAAGAACTTATATCTTGATTGAAAGATGATGCATATCCAAACATAAAATACATATTATTCACACTACTTGTATCCCATTCACTTATATCTTGATTGAAAACAGATGCTTGATAAAACAAAGCGCTCATAGTGGCTAGTAATAAAACAAATATAAACTTGTACATAAATTATTTTTTGAAAATTAATTTTCAAAATTAACCTATGAGAAGTCCATACACATTGATTTGGGTTAAGAAATGACCCTTATTTTTTAGAAATTCTATTTTTTATCCTACTAAAGCCTTCAGGACTCATTCCTAAATAGGAAGCAATCATATATTGAGGCACCCTTTGAAAAAATTTAGGTCTAGTATTTATTAATTCCAAATAACGCTCCTCGGGAGAATTAAGAAAGAATGATTCGTATTTTTCTGAAACTTCCATGTACAAATTCTCAACTATTTTTCTGCTAAGTACTTGAAATTTAGGAAGTTTTTCATAAAGCATTAAAAGATCATCTCGGTGTATAAGTGTAACTGAAGAGTCTTCCAGGGCTTGAATATAAAATTTTGACTTATTCTCTAAAAGAAAACATGGGTAATTAGAAATAAATTCATTGGGGAAAAAAAACCCTCGTATATGCTCAATACCACCAATTAAGTAATAGAAATTAAAAAAACCTTTGTCTACAAATCCAACATGGTTACAATAGTCATTTTCTTTTAATAAGTAGTCCCCTTTTTTGTACTGTTTTGTGACAAGAGATGCTGATATGACCAATCATTCTTCTTCTGTTAAATTTACAAAATTAGTTAATAAGGCTTTAATGTTAACATTCATCATTTTAATTAGTCAATTGGTTTTTAGCAAATGTAAGTCTAATGATTGAATTCTAGGACAAAAGGCTAGGACTGTTTTTGAATAATCCCATTACAGCATACCAATTATAAAGTCTTGGTTTTTTGGAGTCATTATTATAATAAGCCCAAGCACCTGTAGTTGGGCTTTCCCTCTGAGTTGGATCAGTAACTTGTGGAATGGGGTTACCATCTTTGTATGAGACCATCTGGGCGTTTTCTATTTATTTTTTCCAAATCCTCACCAAAATGGTTCGACTTTTCTCCCTTCTGCTCCAAATTTATTCCCTAAAATAAAATATTATTCTTGGAAATAATTCAATATTGATATTATTACAAATAATAAAACATAAACAGCTATGACAATAAGGCCCCATTTTAGATTAGAATTTTTATTTAGATATGTGACCATAATATTGACAGTACTTCTACTATTTTCTATACCAAGCTTATTTTTAGCCATATTAGATAAATGTAACCAAGCTAAAGATAATTGTAGTTTGTTTTTATTTTCATCATCTTCATCCCAAAAACTCACCTTATTGAGCCTGTAGTTATTTTCTGCAAATTCCTTAATTTCTATCAAAAGTTTTGGGTTTGTAGGCAAAACAAAATTTGCAACTGCTTTGGCTTGTAATTTATAGACTTGTTGCCTTACATCTTCTTCATGGTCTTCATCCCATTCCTCAAAATTAGTAGTACCAAATATTTTACCTATTAACCCTTCCTTAGTGTTAGTGTTTTTATTATCAATGCGTGCTTGGATTTCTTTTCTTACTGTAATTTCAATCTCCCTAAGTTCATCCTCAAAATTGTTTATGGGGTGATTAATATCATTACTTTGAAATAAAGTAATTTCTCGTCCACACCATTCACAGATGACATCTTGTGCCTTTACTGGGTTTTTACAATGGTTACATTTCATTCTTAGATCGTTTTAATTCATCAATCTGAATTCTTAATTGATTTAATTCTTCGTCTTGTTTTGCGGATTTGTCTTTACTATATTCAGAATCATAGTTTTTAACAACTGCCCCAATGATAATATTTAACAGAAAAAATGCAGATAGAATTAGCCATGAAACAAAATAGATATTTACAATCCAACTTGATACATCTGAACTTAACAAATCGTATCTAAGATCTGTCCAGTCTTCCCCTGTAGTAACTCTAAAAAGGGAAAATAGAGCCTCAGAGATATTACCAAAAGGATCAAATGTGTCATTAAATTTATTTGAGACATGAGTTTTACCTTTAAATAATATTACTCCTACTAAGGCATAGAAATACATCAAAATAATAAGTAAAGAAATAATTCTAAGAAGAGCAGCAAAAGAATTTTTAACTACTCTTAATATAGCAAGAGTTTCTGGAAAAACTTTTATGAGTCTTATAATTCTAACCACTCTTACAATTCTAAATATTGTGAGTAAGTCAGAATTTAAAAATAAACTTTCTGGAATTAAAGAAACAATTATTAACGTTAAATCAATAATATTCCAAATATTTTTAAAAAAAGAAATAACACTATTTCTAGCTAACCACCTAGCTGAAATTTCAACGATAAAGAGAATGATACATGCATCTTGAGTCCATGAAATTAAATCTGATTGATAAGATTGCTCAATTCCAATGAGTATACAATTAACAAGAATGATAAATGCCACTGCAATATTAAAAGCTTGAGAAGCTACTGTTTTTTTAAAAAACAAATTCATTTTATTCAGTTAGTTTTTTACCACAATTTGAGCAAAACTTTGTACCCGCAGTGTATTCATTGCCACATTCACAGATATTTGGAAGAACATATTCACAGGCATGACATATTTTTGCATTTGCATCTAAATCAGTATCACATTTTGGACAAGGGTTATAACCATCGCCACAATTTGGACAAAATTTATATTTAGGAGAAAAACCTGTAGCACATTTATCGCAGTTTACTGTTTTTTCAGTAATTTGTTTTGGTAAGGTTGTAGAATTGGCCTGTGCTGTACCACAGTTTTTACAAAAAGGGCTTGTAGATTGCAGAGCAGTGTTGCACTTACTACAAGGCTTTGAAGGATTGGCCAAATTACCAGTATTCATCTGGTTTTGAACCATCCCTCCTACTTGATTTGCCAAAGGCATGGCCATTCCAAGTCCTACAACGGTACCTAAAATACCAGAGCCTCCAGAGCCGTCGCCACCTTCAGAGCCACCAATATTGGTAGCAGCTGCTTCAGTTGTATCAAAAGTTCGTTCAACTTTATATACATTTAACTGCTCGGCTCTACGTTTGAGTCGTAGTTTTTCCTCCATATCTTCAGACATAATACGGTGGTAATCCTCTACAATTTTTTTTACGCGCTCATCTTCGTCAACTACAGATATTCCTTCAACACTAAAAAAACTAATTTCTAAACCATATTTAGACATAGCAAATTTTACAGCTGGCTGAATACTATTGCTAAGCTCTTTGACCATATATTCAAGTTCTAAAGGACCTAAGTCTAAATCTTTAGATAGTTTCCAAATTGCGTTTTTGGTTGATTCGGTAATAATTCCTCTAAATAATTTTTGTAATTCTAATTGATTGAATAGGCTAGATACCCCTACAATTTCAGTTAAAAATTTTCTAGAGTCTACTATCTTTACTGAATAACTTCCTCTACAGGTAATGGGAATTGGAACTTTAAAATTTGGTTCAACGATATTAAAAGGCATCAAGCCCCACTTAGCATCCTGTGAAAGCGCCTTGTTTACGTAAAAAACCTCGGCAGTGAAAGGAGTGTCCCCTCCAAAAGCAAGTCCGATTACATCAGCTAGAAAAGGGATGTTATAGCTTGTTAGTGTGTGGGTTCCAGCTCCAAAAACATCTAATAACTTACCGCCTTTAAACATGAAGGCATCTTGGCTTTCATTGACCACCAATTGGGTGCCAATTCTTAGTTGATTTTCACGTTTTTGATTTCCATTTTTTGGAGACCATTTCCAAACAAGCTCATCATTTGGTCCTTCATATTTTAATACATCAATAATAGCCATACTGTTACGATTTTGGTATTGGGATTTTCATACTCCCAGATTTTGTTATTATGTGTATCTCTTTCAAGTTATCCATACTAACTCTTGTACGAAATCTATAAACCAATTTTTGTGCATCAATTTGTTTAGATTTGGGTTGGATCGGATTTATAGAATTTATGTCATTTATAGTAACAAAAGGTTCCAAATTAATGAGCTCTTTTGGTACAGAAAACGTGATATCATTATACACATACCCTTTGTCAACAGAGATTTCTGATTTTTCTAACGCAGAAATCAATTCGTTTGGTAAATCTGTTTTTAATTTACTATACTCCTCAGATCGATCTTTTGCTGTTTGAAATTTAAATCCCTCCTCATCGATCCACGAAACAATATCGTCTGTGATGATGACACCTCTTAGTTTTACAATATCTTCAGGAACTATTTTTTTGTTTCCTAACCATTCATAATCTATCTCAAGTGGTTCTTTATAGTCCTTTTCTGAGTACGGTGGAAGACTATTTAATGCATCTGGCACTTTAAAAACTTGATAATTATCTTTGTAACTGTCAGTAAAATGAATACATAAGAACAAACGAACGTTTTCTATAGTCCGGTTGGAATTGTTAGTCATTTTAACACGTAAAGAATTCTTAGGGTCAATTATAGACCCTTCTGAAACCTCAATATCAACAAAAGGACGCTCCACAAACATCTCAGAAAAAACAGTTGGCAAATATTTATTGCAAAAATTTAAATCACCAGGCAAATAATCTTGAACCACTTGGTTGCCACGTCTAAAAAAGTGACGTTTAATTTCTTCGATTGCTTTTGTGTTGTTCCCAAGGTTTCTATGCATGATAGCTTTTTGAAAGTTTGGACTGAAATTACCAAAACCTTCCATGGTACTCATGTAGGTTTTAACGATGAATTCAGACTCAACAGATCTAAAAATAGAACCTCTGATTTTAAAAATATTCATTAAATCCAGAAGTGCTTCACTTTGTTTTGGATACAGAATAGAGGCTTCATCAAATAATGTGAATGCGTTTTCTATTTCACCTTTTTGATATTCTAAAATACCCTTCAAAACAAAAGCAGGTGCTGTAGATGAAGGGAATTTTTCAAAATAAGATGCTAAAATGGTTTCTATTTCTTCAAGTTTAGTGACTTTTTGTTCGTCATTAGAAATGGTATTATTATTCAATGAAAGCAGGGCAAAGCCTTTTAATAATATAGACTCACGATCATTGGGAGATAATTCTAAGGCAGTATCAGCAAACTCAATCACTTTTGGGTAATTAGAATTGTAAAGTGATATGTAGGCCTGATCTCTTTGAGCACAGAGCTTGTCCCATTGGGTCATATATTTAAGAAATATAGGGCTTGAAAACTTAACATATTCCAAATAGGTTTCCTTGACTTTTTTTATCTTTTTTAAAACTTCAACTTCTCTTTTATAACGGTCTCCAGCTATACTCATCGCATCGGCACCTGCTTTTGCAAGGTTTAAACTACCTCTAATTATATCTCCTTCATAAATTTGAACCCCTGAATTTACTGCAACAGCAGTAACACTTCCAAATTCTGAAAATGCAGTCCATACAGATTCACCAACTTCCTTTTCTGCCTCTGCATCATAAAGATTTTCTAACACTGGTAATAATTTCTGATAACAACTAATAACATCAGGCGCTACACCAGTCAAATCTTGTTTGTAAAGATATTCTGTATATTCTTGAACGTCTTTTACATTTTTTATCGCTTCATCTAAAGTGAATATAACCTTAATTGTAGCTTCAAGGTTTAAAGAGTTCTTATTGGTTGTTTTAGAGTTTTCTAATTGTTCATCAAGCTGAGTAAATTGTGAATTAGGGGATTTAGTCTCTGAACAGGCTGTAAACAATATGACTAAAAAAAGAATATTAAATTTTTTCATGATTTTCATATTTATTATTCTATAAATTTAAAGCATAATTCAATAAATATATGTACATATTTTGTACATTTAATTTTATGATTAAAACTTTAAAAACAATTACTCAAAAAAAATTAGGATTTAAAATTGAAGACTATAACAGTTCTAGAAGGTTAAGTGAAATTATTTATACAGAAACTGGAATCGAAATCAGTTATAATACGCTGAGACGATTTTTTGGAATTGTAAAACCTGTTAAACCTAGTAATTACACTCTAAATGCTTTGGCGGTGTTTAATGGTTTTAAGAGTTATACCGATTTTGTGATGAACTTCCACTTGAAAAATAGATGGAAGGAAGAGTTTCAAATAGTTTCTCTAATGGATGATCGAAAAAAAAAAATATTAGAATACATCCAAACTAATTTACACTCAAAAAGGGAATTCGTTCTAAAATTAACGCAAATAATTCGAGAGTTAATGTTGATTAAGGACTATAATTTTTTATTGCAGATATTTAGTTTGGATCAAATGAATTTTAATTATTTCAATTTTGATGATGTTGCATACATTGGTAACTGCACAGGTCCACTTCTAAAAACATTTGATTTAAAATCTACTGGGGCTCATAGGCTTATACTCAATAATAACTTTTTAGACATAGTAATAACCATCTTTGTAGACTATAAAAACTTAAATAATTATTATGGAGAATACCTAAGATATATCAACGCCAACTGTGAAAAAGAAAATATTAGCCAGTTTTGTAAAGGGGTCTTAAATTTAAATATGTACCTCAATAACGAAAATAAAAATCAAATGTTTAAACTAAAATTAAGTTCGAATTTTCACCCCATACTTAAAAGTAGGGTAATTGCTCAGGAGTTATTTTTTGAGTCTAACAACTTAATTGAAATTCTGAACAACTACGATAAACAGTCACAGGAGAAGGTCAGAATTAACATAGATTATTATTTTGAAATCATTACTACAGCAATTGTTACAAAAAAATTTGAGGTTATGGCATGGATTTTTAAAAAGTTTGAATTCAAAACAAAATATGATAAGTTTTATAAATTTGAACATTATGAACACTTTGGGTTGATGGCTATGGTTTTGTTTAAATACCGTCAAGATGATAAGAACTTAAACTTATGGATTAAATCCATTTCATTTGATAATTTCTCTAGACCGTATGAAACTTTTATGCTACAATTCGTTTACATTCTCAAATACCACAACTCAAAAGCAAATAAGGTGTTTTATAAAACTAAGTATATGGAATCAGCCAAATATCTCTACCCAAAGTTTTTTACCGAAGACTACTTGATTAATTATTTTAACGTATGATAACTGCTGTTCTTGGAGTATTGTTTTTCGGATTCGCAGATGCACTATGGAGACCTAGTGTTTTGCATCATGGACTTCACAAAGTCTTGTTGCACAGAACTGTGCTTACCACTTTGATATTGGGTTTATATTTACTTTTAGATATTCAACACTTTAAATTTAATATACCAATGATTGGTGTTGGGATATTAAGTGGAGTTATTGCGGGATTTGGGCTCTATTTCCTAGCAAAAGCTTTCAGTTTGGAAACAACAACAAATGTGCTTTTTTTAAATATATTTACGCTTTTAATTGCCCAATTATTCTCTTTTATTTTATTTAAAGAAACAATCCAGTGGAAATACTACCCTATCGAAATAGGTCTTTCTATATTGACAGTATTATGTTTTAACGGTTTTGACTTTAAACTAAGAAAAGGTCTAATTTATGGGCTTTTAGCCTCTATTTGCTTTGGGATTGCATATCCATTAGCAGGTGTTCCAATCAAAGAAATTGGATTTAAAACAACTATATTTATTCAAGAGATAACTGTCTTAACTATGTTTCTTTGTTTTGGATATTTCATAAAAAAAAGAAAAATTGATTTAAAAATATATTTAGATATTAAGATTTTAGCATTAAGTGTTTTGTCTGCAATTGCAGTAATTTTATTTTTTTACAGCTACACGGTCATAGAAATATATAAAGTAAATTTAATTTCAAACTTTCATCCAGTTGGCGGCATGATTGTTTCAATCATATTATTTGATGAACGTCTAACAAAATATCAAATTTTAGGGGTGGTGAGTTCAATTATTGTTTGCTTATCAATTTTCGTCAATTAGTCTAAATATTAAACATCAATTTTAGACAAATCCTCACTAAAATAGTCCGATTTTACTCCCTTTGGGTCCAAATAATATCTTAAGCAAATTATGTGTTACCTCTTAAAGTATTGTAATTAGTTTTCAATAGTTACTAGTGGACTAACTGTCATATCTAGCGTA
>Ga0209771_1001886_pt1 | contig 13174 bp, 10 predicted proteins | sample SaaInl59LU_5_DNA_FD_184639 | JGI IMG/M metagenome (GOLD analysis project Ga0209771, IMG submission 184639) | Marine microbial communities from expanding oxygen minimum zones in the Saanich Inlet - ESP_59LU_5_DNA (SPAdes) (version 2) | ecosystem: Environmental > Aquatic > Marine > Intertidal zone...
ACTTCTCAGTACTTGCCAGACGTTTACGAAAAAGAATTTGAAAAATACGGAAACAGATCCGTATCTTCTTTTTTAAGAATGGTCGGAGCTGAAATGCCTTTCGCTTCTGACGTAATCCAATGGGCAGAGCAAGGACGTTTACATTTAGCTGTAACTGGTGCAACCAGATCTGCTGATGTAATCACTTCTGCTGGACACCCTTTCCGTGTTAACCAAACTGTTGTTATTACTGACGGTGACGGAACACAAGAGAAAGCTTTAATTACAGGTGTAACTGCTGACACTTTCACAGTTGCTTCTTACGAGAATGCTAACTTGGCTGCTGCTTTAGATACAACTGGATTAAAAGTTTTTGCTTTCGGTGCTGAATTCAAAAAAGGAACTGCTGGAATGGCTGGATCTTTAGAGGCTCCAAAAGACATCTTAACTAACAACCCAATTATCATCAAAGATAAATACGAGGTTAATGGTTCAGATATGGCTCAAATCGGATGGATTGAAGTAACTACTGAGAACGGTGCAACCGGATACTTATGGTACTTAAAATCTGAGCATGAGACAAGATTACGTTTCGAAGACTACTTAGAGTTGTCTTTGATCGAAGGACGTCCAGCTGCTGCATCTTCTGGTGCTGAATCAGCAGGATACAAAGGAACAAAAGGTTTATTCTACGAAATCGAAAACAGAGGAAATATTGCTACTGGCTCTATCGCTTCTAGAGGAGATTTAGAAGAATTAATCAAAGTTCTTGACAAAGAAGGAGCAATCCAAGAAAACGTAATGTTCGTTAACAGAACTAAATCTTTCGAGATTGACAACGTACTTGCCGCTCAAAACAACAGTGGAGCTTCTACTGCTTCTTACGGTTTATTTGACAACGACGAGTCTATGGCATTAAACTTAGGTTTCATGGGCTTCAACTTAGGATATGATTTCTACAAGACTGACTGGAAATACTTAAACGATGCAACTACAGGTGGATTAACTGCTGGTGTTGACGGAGTTATTGTCCCAGCTGGTACAACTACTGTATACGATCAAATCTTAGGAAAGAATGCAACTCGTCCTTTCTTACACATTAAATACAGAAAATCAGAAGCTGAAGACAGAAAGTATAAGTCTTGGGTTGTTGGTTCTGCTGGTGGAGCTTCTAACACAGACTTGGATGCAATGAGCGTTCACTTCTTATCTGAAAGAGCTTTATGTGTACATGGTGCAAACAACTTCATCTTATTGAAGTAATATTTATTGTAGGATTTACCCTCGTTGTACTGACGGGGGTAATTCTTACATTTTAATCTAATCTAATTTTAATTATAATGGCAACAAAAAAACAAGCAGCCGCCCCTAAGTGGGAGGTTAAAGACAGAATCTATGTCTTAAAAGGAGGTGCAACACCTGTGAACTATATCTTACGTTCTAGACACCACCTAAATAAACCCTTACAATATTTTGATGGAACAATGAACAGATCTCTTAGGTATGCTACCAATCAAACTTCTGTGTTTGAAGATGAGCAATACGGAGACGTTACACTTCCAGCAGTAATCTTTAGAGACGGTAAGCTTATCGTTAACAAAGAAAACGTATTACTACAACAATTTTTATCTCTATACCACCCAGACAGGGATAAGGTATTCTTAGAGTTTGACGCAGAGAGATCGGCTCAAGCAGAGATAGACAATGTTGAGGCAGAACTAGAAGCGATGAACGCAGCTAGAGAAATGCAAATAGAGGACCTAGAAGCTATCGCAAGAGTGGTTTTAAAGTCAAGAGTATCTGATATGGCATCTAATGAGATCCGTAGGGATATGCTTTTATTTGCGAGAAAAAACCCACAAGAGTTTTTAAGCCTTACAAATGATGAAAACATTAAGCTTAGAAACGTAGCTGTTAGAGCTAATGAGATGGGATTGATTTTTATTAAAGATGATAATAGAACTGTATGCTGGAATGACAGTAAGAAGACCAAGATAATCACTGTTCCTTATGGTGAGAATGTTTTCTCTGCGTTAGCTGTATACTTTAAAACAGATGAGGGGCTTGATGTTCTTCAGTCACTTACCAATAAACTGTAGCGTTCCCACCGATGCTACTATATGAAAGGGGAGGACTAAATAGTCTTCCCTTTTTTTTTGTATTTTTGTATCAAAGATTTTCACATGATAAACCACGTTAGAAATACTGTGCTTACCGCTCTCAATAAAGAGAATAGAGGGTATTTAACGCCTGAGCAGTTTAACTTATACGCTAAGCACGCTCAACAGTTGATTTTTGACCAGTACTTTAGCGAGTACTCTAAACTAGTTGCTTTAAAGAACGCAAGAAGATTGAGTCTAGACTATGGAGATAGGCTATCTGCTCTTAGATCTAACATAGAAAAATTTACAGTAGAATCTGGCATAGCGCAGACTTCTGGCTATTACGTAAAGCCTAGCGACATGTATCAGCCTGTTTCTTTAAGATATGGTAGTAAAGAGCTTGATATGGTTCCAAAAAGCAAGGAGATGTACTTGTATAACTCCAACTTAACTGCTCCATCGGCTAACTTTCCGGTGTATGTAGATAAGAACGATTACTACTACATTAAACCAGATACGTTAACTGACGATATGACTTTGGTATATGTTAGAAATCCACGAGAACCCAAGTGGACTTACAGTATGGTCTCTGACAATCCTATATTTAACCCAAGTGCTGGAGATTATCAAGACTTTGAGTTGTCTCAAGATGACGAGCCTAACTTAGTGTTAGAGATACTAAAATTAGCCGGTCTAACTATAAGAGAACCACAAATAACACAGGCCGCTGTTGGGTTAGACGCAGCTGATATTCAAAAAGAAAATTCGTAACGGATGGCTACAACAGATCAACAATACTATCAAAATTCATCTAATTGGGGGGAAGACCAATACCTTAATATGTCTGACATTATAAATAACTTCATGTTATTTCATGTTGGAGACGACAAGCTTATTAATAGCATATCTAGGTTTGATGTTATATTTCACGCTAAAAGAGGGTTACAGGAGCTTCACTACGATGCTTTAAATGATTTCACTGCCTTGGAATTGGAAATGCCTGATACACTTCAGATAATCCTTCCTAGGGACTATGTGAGGATGATTAGAATATCTTGGGTTGATGGAGAAGGAAAGTTGCGTACAATGATTAACGGAAACTACACAACTAGTGTAGACAAAGCTTACTTACAAGATGACCAAGGTAACATACTTTTTTCTGAAGATGGAGATGCTCTTGAGGGTACTCCACTTATGGATATTAGAAATATGCAAGCATCTGAGACGAAGGATACTTTAAATGATTCTGCTTATAGCTTTGCGCATGGTGGTATATATGGTATGGATACTTCTAAATCTACAATAAACGGGACGTACAACATAAATAAAAAACTAGGTGTTGTTAGGTTTAGCTCTGATTCAGTTGGAAAGCTAATAGTTATGGAGTACATAACAGATGGATTATCTAACAACAACGAGTCTGATCTAAAAGTGCATAAACAAGCAGAAGATTACCTTTATAAATACATATTACACGAAGTACTGAAGAATAAATTCGGTGTTCAAGAGTACATCGTAAATAGAGTTAGAAGACAGGCGTTTGCTTCTCTTAAGAACACTAAAATAAGAATGATGGACATTCATCCAATGGACATGATTCAAGCACTTAAGGGTAGAAACAAGTGGATTAAATAATGGGGAAAGTTAAAAACTTATTTACATCTGGAAAGATGAACAAGGACTTCGATGAAAGACTTGTTCCTAAAGGAGAGTATAGAGATGCATTGAATGTTAAAATAGCAAACTCTGATGGTTCAGGTGTTGGTGCTATTGAGAATGCATTGTCAAATGAAGCTTTGTCTTCATCATCTTTTGGATCCAATGCGACTTGTATTGGGGCTATAGCTGACGATAAGAACAGAAAGATATACTGGTTTGTAAAATCAGATAGCGGTTCTTATTTGATGGAATACTCAAAAGATAATGGAGATGTTGATTTCGTATTGACTGATACTAGACCAGATGGTAGTAATGTTCTAAACTTTAGCAAAGCCAACTTGATCACAGGCGTAAACATATTCATAGATAACGACAACGATAAGGTTTTTATTTATTGGACTGATAACTTAAACCCACCCAGAAGGGTAGAGATATCCAAGGCTAAGGGGTACGGAGTAAATGGTTTTAATGACGCTGACATTTCTGTTATAAAAGCAGCTCCCAGAAAAGAGCCTTCAATAGAGGGTGTTTTGGTAGACGAGTTTACAAGTGACAAAAACTTAATAGAAGACAAGTTCTTTTCTTTTGCATACAGATACAGGTACGAAGACAATCAGTATAGCGCAATGTCTCCTTTCTCTGAGTTTGCTTTTAAGCCAGGGGATACGGATATAGATTTTTTAGATACCACTACTGAATCAATGAAGAATTCATTTGTCTCTGTAAATGTTACGGTTGACACGGGAGATAGCTCTGTAATTGGTGTAGATATATTAGCGAAGGAGTCAAATGGAGCTAATGTTTTTGTCGTACATAAGATAGACAAGAAAAAAGAAAACGTACAGGATAGCGTACAATATCCATTTATATTTAAAAACAACGGACTATACTCTGTATTGTCTGAAGATGAATTCAACAGGGTTTACGATAACGTACCTTTAAAAGCTTTAGCTCAGGAGTTTATAGGAAATAGAGTCGTGTATGGTAACTATATAGAGAACTACAACCTGAAAGACCAAAACAACAATGACATAAACTTTGACATAACCACTAGTTTGGTTTCAGAGTCCTTAGAACCGTCTTGCGCAACCTCAACTTCTTATACCATAAGAAAAGTTGGCGCTGGAGCTGACTTGTCTTATAAAAGATGTGGAGAAGATCAATGGACTGTATTAGATATAGAGCAAGGGGAATCTGTTGAGGTTTGCGCCAGTGAACTTAGTAATATATCCACAAATACAAGTGTTTATTCTGTAACAGACAATGGAGATTGTGAAGCTTTTGAAGGAGAAAAAACCTTAAAGAGTAACAGGTCTTACGATGTTGGAATCGTTTATTTTGATTCTTACGGAAGGAAGACACCCGTACTTAACTCAAGCACTTCAAGCTTATTTATAGAACACGCTAAAGCGGAGTTTTCGAATAAAATAAGAGCTTCTATAAATTTCAACCCACCGTCTTGGGCTGACAGATATAAGTTTGCTGTTAAGCAGAACAACCCCGTATTTGATGTTATTAGAACTAGGGGTCCACTATACAAGGTAACAGAGGATTCAGCAAAATACGTGTATATAGCTATGCCTCAGCTAGAGCTCAATAAGATCGTTGAGGGTGGTGTGTTGGTTCTAAAAAACAATGGAGTAGAAAACATAAACTCTATCAACAAGTTTAATGTAATATCTATTGAAGAAAAAGAAGCGGATTGGAACGACAGTTCGGGTGAGGCTGGAACATATGTGAAGATTGAAGGTCCTAGAGAGTTGTTTGAGGATAGCACTTATACTATACCAACAACAGATAAGGATGTTGTTTTTGAGACTTACTCAGTTATAGAAACTGAATCTTCTTATTATGAGATCCCTGGAACATATGACATAGTTGATGGTTTTCACGCCGGAAGCGAACAAGACCAAACAACTACACAGCCTGCTGAAGTAATTCTTCAGGCTCATAATGCATACACTTTTGGTAATGGAGTTGAGTCTATAAAAATAGATGATGATCCAAACAAGAATTCTATAGTAATAGGCGTTAGAATTAATGCTACTTTAGATACTTATGCCCAAAACAAAAGGATAGCTTCTCTTACTTATAGCGACGCTTACGATTCCACAACTAATTATAATGGTCTTAACAGGTTTAATCTTTCTTTGGCTAACTACAAAGACATGGATGCTTCTAGTGGAGAGATTAAAAAGATATACTCACTAAACAACGATCTTACTGTTTTTCAAGAGAACAAGGTATATAAAGTGTTGTTTGACAAATCTGTAATATATAACGCAGATGGAACAGGGAATGTATCTCAAAATGCAAACATACTAGGCCAGCAAGTGCCTTACAACGGGGAGTATGGCATAAGTTCATCTCCTGCATCTTTCCAGTCTTGGGGTTATACAATGTACTTTGCGGACGAAAGAAGAGGCGCTATTTGCAGATTAAATGACAATGGGATATTTGAAATATCAGACTACGGAATGCATGATTGGTTTGTGGATAACCTAACTAATGCAACTGATATATCTATAATTTCTGGATATGATCCTATTAATGACCACTATGTAGTTTCCTTGAAAAATGGATTCATAGAGTGGAGAGAAGACGAGTACAGCTGTGAAGGAGGATTGACAGAGTGGAGAGAGGACACTTACACTTGCGTTCAGGCTACAACAACGACTACCACAACAACTACTACTCAAGCTCCAGGAACAACAACTACTACTCAAGCTCCAGGAACAACAACTACGACTCAAGCTCCAGGAACAACAACTACTACTCAAGCTCCAGGAACAACAACTACTACTCAAGCGCCAGTCACAACAACTACGACTCAAGCGCCAGTCACAACAACTACTACTCTATTATGTAACTCAGTAGATATATTTGCAACAGCAGTATCAGCAGAACAAGCTTACTGCAATGAAACAGTCACTAAAACAGTTTACCATAACGGTGCAACTTGGGCAGACGCTACAACGGTATATGGAACATCAAGTGATTGTTCAACAGCGCAAGCAGGAGATAGATGGTATTCAGACGGTGTGAATACTTGGTACTGGAATGGTACAACCAAAACATTAATTAGCAACCCGTCTTGCCCATAATTACAAAATGAAATATATATGCGCACAGCCTGCCACTCAGTACTTTGGGTGGCAGATAGATGTTATGCTGTACAGTTTTGTGACTACAGGGGTCAACCTAGAAGATGTCCATGTTGTTTGTGTTATTCACGGATCTATAGACGACTACTTTAATAAGTTGATGGAAAAGTATCCTGGAGTTATATTTTCTTTCTATGAAGACACTAGATACGATAAATCTTATATATCTAGTATACGACCTCATGTGTTGAAAAAACACTTTACAGCATTTCCAGAGCTAAGTAAAGAGGTGATAATGTATCATGATTGTGATATTGCTTTTACCAAGCCATTGAAATTGCCTGAAAACGTATATACAGACGATACCTGCTATCTATCAGATACAATATCTTATATAGGATACGAATACATAAAGTCCAAAGGAGATAATGTTTTGGATGCTATGTGCAATATTGTCGGAATAGACAAAAAAATAGTTGCTCAAAATCAAAATAATTCTGGTGGCGCTCAATATATAATGAAAGGAATAGATAAGTACTTTTGGTATGATGTGGAGAATGATTCTACTAGGCTGTTTAAGGAAATAACTCAATTAAATTCTGATATAATTTCTAGTAAAAAGGAAAATGGCTATAATCCAATACAAATATGGTGTGCAGATATGTGGGCTGTTCTTTGGAATTTATGGAAAAGAAACAAAGAAACCAAAGTTATACCTGAGATGGACTTTTCTTGGGCTACAAGCAATATAAAAGATTGGCATAAGCACTCTATTTATCACAATGCTGGAGTCACATCTGAAATGAATAATTTATTTTTTAAAGGAAAGTATATAGATTCTTTCCCTAGTTTAGATTTAGATGTAAATAAAAGCAAATGTTCTTATAATTATCACAATGTATTGAAACAAGCTTTAAATGAGTAGGGTAATAATAGTTGGTAATGGATCTTCTTTGTTGGAGAGAGAAAACGGAAAAATAATAGATGAGTTTGATGTGGTTGTTAGGTTTAATAGTTACAAAACAAGAGGCTATGAAGTTTTTGTTGGTGAAAAAACAAGTATTTGGTTTACAGTAAATGCATCGCATGTAGACAAAATCTTTGATAAAGTGTATGTTCATAGCTGGCAGTATGATCCTAAAAAATGCGAAGTATATAAAGAGGTTTACAGAAAAATACCTTGCCTAAAAATAACTAAAAAAGACGCAGATAATACAGGATTAGAGTACCCTAGTACAGGGCTTATAGCTATATTTAAGATGCTTGAATCTTTTGATTTTGTTACAATAACAGGTTTTGATTGGTGGGGAAAAGAAGAACACCACTATGGCGACAATGAATTAAGAGGATCCCTTCATGACCCCAAAAAAGAATATGAAGTGATCAAAAAACTCGAATCAAACGATAAGTTGTTTTTTTTGTAAATTTGCATAAATAATACACTATGGCTAATACAGGTACAAAAGTAGTACTAACTCTAAGAAAATACGTTAATGGCGTGGCTACAGATGAGACAAAAGTCAATTCTGCTAGTGATCCTGATTACATAGCTCCTTACGAGGATTTAGTAGACTGCCCTATTGGCGGAGAGCAAACTACTACTACAACGGCAGCCACAACTACTACAACAGAAGCCACAACCACAACCACAACTATTCAGCAAAACTTTGAGAACCAATACTTATCAGCTAACTGCTCAAGTGACACTGGTGGAACTGTAATTGACGGAGGAACAACGTACTCTATAAATGCAACTAGAAACTTTACTGTCCCAACTACAGGCAACTTCGACCTAACTCTTACAGCAAACTTTACTGCAGGTCCTTCTGGAGTATCTTGTTTCTCTAGAGTCGAAAGAATAGACCAAGCTTTAGCATATAGTCAAGGACAAGTGCTAGCTAATACTTCAACGCCAACGGCTTCTGATTCAGATCTAAATGTTAGTTTAACTGCTGGAGATTACAGAATGTTCATTTATGGAATAGAGTGTGATTCTTCATTTGGATCATTCAACTTAACAGTAACCGAGGCTTAGTATGGCAGACAAAACATTAAGCTATAGCGAAAAAGTAAAAGGGTGGACATCATTCTATTCGTACTTGCCAGACATGATGGTTAATATGAATAATGATTTCTATTCATTCAAAGATGGTCAGCTATACCTTCACAACAAATCTGAGGGAGATAGAAACACTTTTTACGGACAATCATATAACACTGAAATTGAGTTCGTAGCAAACGAAGGACCTTCTGATGTTAAGATATTTAAGACCATAGAAATAGAAGGGGACTCCAAAGAGTGGGACGTTACAGTTGCTACAGACATAGAGTCTGGTCATGTAAATAAAGCTGACTTCGAGAATAAAGAAGGATTCAAGTACTCTTACATTAGAAGAAATGCTTCTGATGAGGTAAATACAGAACTTTTATCAGTACAAGGAGTTGGAAACTTAACCAGTTCAAGTAGCAACACATACACCTTCACATCTGTTCCGGGGAATGTTTCCATAGGAGATGCGCTTTACTTTTCTTCAGGTGGATCATACTCTAAGATAGGGGTAATATCATCTAAAGATTCAACCACCATAACTACAGTTAGCTCTTTGTCTACACCATCTAATGGAGACTTTATTTTTGTAGCTAAAAATAGTGTAGCTGAGAGTTATGGATTAAAAGGATACTATGCTAGTATAAGACTCACAAACAACGGCACACTACCTGTTGAGGTTTTCGCTGTAAATAGCGAGGTTAGTAAGAGTTTTCCTTAATATTTAGTATCTTTGTAACAAGAAAAATAACAACATATGGGATTACCATTATTAGCTGCCGGAATATCTTTTGCTGGAGGCGCATTTAAAACACTTATGGGTGGTTTACAGGCCTCTAAAGCTAAAAGGGAAATGGAGAATTTTCAAAGGCAAAAATTAAGAAATGTAACCGAAGGCATGAGAGTGTCTACGCTTGGGGCTCAACTACAAACTCAAGAGGCACAAAGAAGATTCGCTACATCTGTGGATGCGCTTAGATCTGGAGGAGTCAGAGGTCTTGTTGGGGGATTATCTAGACAAGAGCAAATACAACAAGTAGGACAAAGACAAATCGCAGCAGACTTAGATAGGCAACAAATGGCAATAGAGCAAATGAGAGCTCAAGACAGAGCCACTATAAGAGGGATGCAAGAAGAAAGAGAGTCTTTCGATTACCAAATGTTAGCAGGCCAAAGAGCCGCTGGACGTCAAGCTATATACTCTGGAGTAGGAGATATGGTTAGTGCTGGTGCTTTTGCAGCTATGAACATGGAAGGTGAAGACGGAGATACTGGAGGAACAGGAAGTCTTCCGCCGACGCCATCTCCAGTTACCGGTCAGAACTACGTTCCTACTAGAAGAGGAGGAAAATCCACCACGGCAGACTTGTTTTTAGGAGAGTTTGGATACCAACAAAACAAAATGAAAACAGAAGATTAATTATGGCTTGGAAAGACGGATTTAAGGTTGGCTATGAAATGAGCAAGATTGAGATACCCAGCATGAGTGCGGAGTTGGCTCAATATCAAAAAAGCATCGACCAAAAGAAACTACTAAAAGCTCAATCTCAAGCAACAGAAGCCGCTAGGAAAGAAGGTATTATAAGCAAGGCTCAAGAGAAGATGACTTTCTTCACTACTGGATTTGACGATACAGGAATATCTGATTACGATGCTTTTGCAGACAAAGTACTTAATACGTTTGACAATGCTTCCGCTATGAATAATTGGAAATTCAGGAACGGTCAGATGAGTGATGAGGAGTACAAGAGAGATCAAAATAAAATGATCAGAGCCTTTGGGGGTATGAACTCTATATATCAAAACATAGAAGCTAAGGCCGTAGGGCAAGCGGAACTCTCTAAAGAGGGTAAGGATAACATAGTAAATACCTTTAAAGCTGAGCTGATAGAGCTATATGGAAAACAGGTGTCTTTTAGCTATGAAAACGGAGAGTTGAAGATGACTACTATAGGTCCAAACGGCCAAGAGGTAAGCGCTGTTCCTTCTATTTTAAAATCCCTAACAACGAATGATTCTGGGGCTGACATAGACTCAGCAGTAAAAGAATTAGTTGATTCAAAGGGCACTTCTAAATACTTTAATGAAGATTTTTCAAAAACATACACATCATATTCTTTCAATGACAAAAATGTTTTAGATCTTGTTGGTGTAAAAGTAAATGGCTTTAATGAGAACCAGGTAGTCGATGCAGCCTTTAAACTTGGGCTTTATACCACAGACCCTGAAGCCGGAAAAGAAGAAGGTGTTGAGTATATGGACTTCTTGTCTTGGTCGACTATAGATAAGAAAAAGATAGATGAAATGAGGGGTGCTGTGAAGCAAGCCATGGCTGAGCATACTAAAGATCTGTTTAGGCTTAAATTCAGTTCAGAGCAAATAAAGCCTGAAAAAGAAGAGGATTCATTAATAGCTATACCGATAACCAAGGCAAATGACCCAGGGGTAGACTACGCTGATGGAATAAAGGTTGGTAAGGAATATGATTCTGATTCTATAATAGGAACAATGTTAACTGCTAGCGGGGTAGAATTGACAAACAGCGCTGTAAAAGATAATGTTGAATCATTAGATGGAAATCAGAAATCCGCGTTTAAGAAGCTAAATTATGACATATACGACAAGGATGGTATGTATATAGGCGATGACAAATCTAAAGTTCAAATTTATGCGTTAAACACTCCTCCATTGCTTAATAGTAAAGAACTGGAAGATATATCTATTAGCTCTTCTTCAGATAAAAAATGGAAATCTATAAGCGGTTTTGTTCTTGTCAAAAACTTAGCGGCGGTGAATACGAATGGAGTTTTAAAAGAAGAGGGAGTCGTGAGCCCTTACAATATAAGAATAAAAGGGAATGTATCTTCTTCGGTTACTACCACTAAAGAACAAGCAGCAGTGGGAGCTAAAGATAAGGAAGGTAAAGATTATAAAATGGACGTGTCTTCCACTGAAAAAACAGAAAAATTAAATCCTGATGTATCTAATCCATTAAACGACAGCAGCTTGTTTTCATTGTGGAGAGATTACGCTAGTAAAAACCCTCAAATTAGAGACGCTTTTACTATGGTGAAAACAAAAAAAGAATCTAACGGAGAAGATATGAGCGATCCATTAGTATTTAGAAATGCTATTGGAGAAACCTTAGAAATGCTTCAAAAATAAAATAAATGGATAAGTACTTAGAATATTTAGAAAGCCTTAAGCAAAGCAACCCTGAGTTGTTGATGCCATCAAACAGAGCGATGTTGATGAAGTCCATGGAAGAAAAATTCAACATAAAAATTGAATCAGAAGAAGATTTGGTGGGGTTTGCAACAAATAGAGGCTTCTCTTTCCCTGAAAAAAAAAAGGATGTTCAGAACGAAGGTACGGAATTGGATTCCACTTTGGAACAACCAAATACTTCATTGGAATCACAGCCTATCCAAGACGGGACGGGTGTTGTGGATCTAAGTGCTGCACAAAATAAATCTAGATATATTGCAGAGAAAAGACAGAAAGAATCGTTAAGGATAGGAGATGATCTTTATAAGGACATAAATTCTGATTTTCTAGATAGAGATGAAACTGAAGTTAAAGTTTCTCTAGCTAAAATGCTTGTCGGTAAAGGCTTTAAAATAAAAGAAGAAAGCGCAGGATCAAATAATATTAGTGTTCAGGCTCCAAACGGAAAATCATTAGATTTAGATCTCAACACTGGATTTATAGACAGGTCTGTTAATTTAATGTCTGAAAGCGCAAGTACTTCTAGTTTACCTTTCTTAGGCACTTCTGTGGCATCTTCAGCTATAAAAGCTGGATACATGAAAAAAGGAAGCGAAAAAGATTTGTTCTTAATGAATCAATCAAAGACGTTAAGAAATTTTCTAAAAGAAAACACTCAAAATCTTATATACAATTACCAATCAGAATTTGAATCAAATCCTATAAGGGCTGTAAAGAGGTTGAAGTCAAATCTTTTTGATCTAAATACTTTTCAGTACTATTCTAAGCATGATCCTCAAGATAAAACCAATGAGTATCAGTCAGAAATATCAAGACTAAACAAAAAGTTAGAAGAAAATCCGAATGATGAGTACGCTAAGAAAAGACTTGATGAGGTTCGTTCTGAATTAAAAACAAATATAGAACAACCAAAACAATCTAGGGAAATACAAAGTTCCGACCTTACTGGTATTAACAATAAGATTAAAGAAATAAACAAGGAGATATCTGAACTTGAACCATCTCTTACTCCTACAGGAACGTACCTAAGAGTAGCTGATATATCATATCAAGAC
>Ga0209771_1001889_pt1 | contig 13164 bp, 15 predicted proteins | sample SaaInl59LU_5_DNA_FD_184639 | JGI IMG/M metagenome (GOLD analysis project Ga0209771, IMG submission 184639) | Marine microbial communities from expanding oxygen minimum zones in the Saanich Inlet - ESP_59LU_5_DNA (SPAdes) (version 2) | ecosystem: Environmental > Aquatic > Marine > Intertidal zone...
ATCAGACATTCGATAACTTTGAATTAGAAGGTGAGGTTACTTCTTGGAATAGTGAGACTCGTGTACTATCAATTGCTCATACTGGCGCTGATGATGGACGACTACATATATGGTCTACAGATAGAGAAATCGTATCTGAATCAGGTGCGGTGTTTATACCAGTCAGTGTAAATGAAGGTGTAAATGAAATACAACCACTATCACAGAATAAAGTATTTGATAATTTTGCGGATGACTTCTTAGACTTCTCAGAAAGTAATCCGTTTGGAGATATTAACTAATGATGGGATCTTATTTTTATAACAAACATGTTCGAACATCTGTTGCGGTGTTCGGTTCATTGTTTGATGACATACATGTTTTAAGAACACAGACTGACGGTAAAGTTTTATCTCAAGTCAAGGTACCATTATCATACGCACCTAAGCGTAACTTCATCGAACGTCTAGAAGAAATGTCTCAAGGTGAAGAAGCAGAACGTCGTATTGCTATCAAACTACCGAGAATGTCTTTTGAGATTATCGGTATGGTCTATGACGCTCAACGACAACTGCCTAAACTGAATAACTTTACAATACAAAGTACTACTGATACTAAACGTAAAATGTATACAGGTACTCCATATATTATTACGTTTCAGTTAAATGTATACGCTAAGACTCAAGATGATGCGTTACAGATAGTTGAACAGGTTATCCCATATTTCGCTCCTCAGTATACCGTATCAGTAAAACCGTTTTCTGACTATCCTGAATATAAAGAAGATATTCCTATCACGATGACAGGCGTCGATTTCCAAGATGATTACGAAGGTCCAATAGAACAACGTAGAACAATAATATATACATTAAACTTTGATATGAAGATGATGTTTTATGGTCCAAGTGTTGAAGGTTCTATTATCCGTGAGGTTAATGCTAATCTAAATGAGATTACTCCAGAAGTAGATTTATTCGCGAGTAATGTAAATGTGACTCCTGATCCTATAGGCGTGAGTCCCGATAGTGATTATGGTTTTAATATTGAGATAAACGATGACAGATTCGAATAAGAATAGTTTAGTAACAATTAACGAACAAGAGAAACGTAACTTCGTACATGAACAAGACTATGAATACTCGCGTGAGACGTACTACGACTTACTAGAAAAGGGTAGAGAATCACTTGAACTCATGATAGAGGTAGCGCGAGAAAGCGAACATCCACGTGCGTTTGAGGTCTTAAATGGTATGATTAAAGGTATCTCTGACGTTAACGGTGAGTTAATTAAATTAAATAAAAGTTACAAAGAATTACAAAAGTCTGAAGAGACTCCAGAAAGTAAATCGATTACTAACAACAACTTATTTGTAGGTTCTACTACAGACTTACAACGTATGCTACTTGATAATGATAAACCTGACGATAAGGTAATTGATGCGGATCCTGACGAAGAAAAAGAATAAGATAGGTGAACTTGGTGTAATCGATGATGTGTTATCATATAACGAATTAAAAACGTTAGAATATTACTTAGAAGATTTCACTGAAGATTTAATATCATCCAATAAAGTTGGTTGGGACGCTAGACTAGTTAAAGATATATCAGGTACGATAGACTTGGCTGTTATTAGCGACTTAATGTATGAAGAATTATACTCTATATTCGCAGAAAAGGCAAGTGTTGTTTTCGGTAGAACTTTAGAACCTAGTGATATACGTTTAAATTACTATTCTGGTAATAACCTTGGTGGTATTAACTGGCATGATGACGGTTCATATAAAGGCGCTATGTCTTTTTACTTAGATGATTGGAAGAAAGAATATGGTGGTATTTTCTGTTATACACTAAGTACCAAAGAAAATTATGAAACAGTCGTTCCTAAACGGAATAGACTTGTTTATCAAACAGGTGGAATTTGGCATAAAGTTACTCCTATCGAATATGGTTCTCCTATTCGTAGAAGTATACAAGTGTGGGTTGTATAATGAACTATACTAAGAACGAAAGTTATTTGGGTAATCCAAATGTAAAACGGGATGGTGTACAAGAAGAGTGGACTCCTCAGAAGTTATCTGAGTATAAACGTTGTATGAAAGATCCTGCTTATTTCTGTAAGACTTATGTAAAGGTGATTCATCTTGATAAAGGATTGGTTCCATTCGATCTATACCCATACCAAGAACGTATGTTCGACCACTTTGAAGAAAATAGGTTCTCTATTGTACTGGCTTGCCGTCAGTCTGGTAAGAGTATTTCTTCCGTTGGTTATCTACTTTGGTATTCTTTATTCCATCCTGAAAAAACCATTGCTGTCCTCGCTAACAAAGGTGCTACTGCCCGTGAAATGTTACAACGTGTTACTCTTATGCTTGAGAATCTCCCTTTCTTCCTCCAGCCAGGTTGTAAAGCACTTAACAAAGGTTCCATTGAGTTTTCGAACAATTCAAGAATTATTGCTGCTGCGACGTCTGGTTCTTCTATTCGTGGTATGTCTGTTAACTTACTATTCTTGGACGAGTTTGCCTTTGTAGAAAATGCTGCTGAGTTCTATACTTCAACCTATCCCGTAGTATCATCTGGTAAAGATACTAAAGTTATCATAACAAGTACCGCAAATGGTATCGGTAATACGTACCATAAGATATGGGAAGGCGCAGTACAAAAAACTAACGAATACAAACCATTCCGCGTAGATTGGTGGGACGTGCCTGGACGTGACGAAGAATGGAAAAAACAAACTGTCAGCAACACTTCTCAGTTACAGTTCGACCAAGAATTCGGCAATACTTTCTTCGGTACAGGTAATACTCTTATCGAAGGTCAAGTATTGTTAGACTTACGCGCACGTGAACCTATCGAATATATGGAAGGTGGCGACTTACTTGTTTATGAAACACCTAAACCTAATCACGAATACTTTATGATGGTGGATGTCGCTCAAGGTCGTGGTCAAGATTATTCTACTTTTACTATTATAGATGTATCGATGCGACCATTCAAACAAGTATGTGTATATCGTAATAACAAAATATCACCTATCTTATATCCAAACGTTATATACAAGTACGCTACGTTATATAATGAAGCATATACAATTATCGAGAATAACGATCAAGGTATGATGGTATGTGTTGGTTTATATCAAGATCTGGAATACGAAAACATACACTTAGAATCTGCCGTGAAAGCAAACGCTATCGGTATTCGTATGGATAAGAAAGTAAAACGTATCGGGTGTTCTGGTATTAAAGATATTATCGAAAGCGGTAAACTCGAAATCGTAGATGAGAATACTATCCTAGAGATATCCACATTCGTATCCAAAGGTGTATCATATGAAGCGTCTGATGGTAACCACGATGACTTGATGATGAACTTAGTTATGTTCGGTTACTTCATAAGTACACAAGCATTTATGGATATGTCAAACGTTAATATCAAACAAATGTTGTTCGAACAACGGATGAAAGAAATAGACGATGATGTTCCGCCATTTGGTATTATCGATGATGGTATGGAATACTACGAGAATCAACAAAGTCAAGATCAATATACTCAAGGGTGGCATTCATTCGACGCACCCGACGCCTTTACTTCGGAAGAATGGTAAATTTCTAAAACATATAAATAAGTGTTATTGAATAAATTCAAACCGTATTATGTTTACATATCATTCGCAAACCGAAAAAAGGAAAGAGTTATGGCATTAACAACTCCATCATCTTCACCTGCTGTATCTGTTAGAGAAATAGACTTAACGAGCGTTGCTCCAAATGTCCAATCTACTACAGGTGCTTTTGTAGGTGGATTCAAATGGGGTCCAGTAGATACACGAGTATTAGTTTCTAACGAATCTGAACTTGTTTCACTATTTGGCGCTCCATCAAAAGATTCAGTAGATTTCTTATCTGCTGCTTACTTCTTAAAATATTCAAATTCATTATTTGTAGTTCGTTCAGTAGGTGCTGGCGCACTTAACGCGACTTCAATGTCAGTTCAAGATTCTGATGGCACTGTATCTTATACAGGTAAATTAATTAAAAATGAATCTCATTGGGAATCTCAAGTACATGACGAAGGTGAATTCTACGCTAAGTATCCTGGTACATTAGGTAACTCATTAAAAGTTACTGTATTAGATTCTACTTCATCTAGTCCTCTTATGGATCTATTTACTGTTGCTCCAAAAGTTGGTGAAGTCCACGTTGTAGTCGAAGACGTCGACGGTGGTATCTTGGGTAATGCTGGCATATTAGAAACGTTCGAGTTCTTATCTGAAACATCTGGTTCTAAAACAGAACAAGGCGCTAACAACTTTGTGGAAGACGTAATCAATCGTCAATCACAATATGTTTGGTGTAAAGGTGTTATTTCAGGTGAATACTTGTTAGGTGCCGGTACTGATGTTGATGCTCCAGTATCAGATTATTCATTATTCTCTGACGTTGATACAGTAATAGTAGATTTCTTAATTTCTAGTTCTAATGTTGTTTCTTCAGAATTAATTGCAATAGCAGAAAATCGCAAAGATTGCGTGGTTGTATTATCACCACCTTATTCTGATGTAGTTAATAATCCAAATGCTGTTACTGATATAGTTACTTGGTCGAAAAATGAATTAACTAATGAATCTACTTATGCTGTTGTTGATTGTAACTGGTTAAAAGTATACGATAAGTATAACGATCAATACGTATTTATCCCTGCTGCTTCATCTACCGCTGGTCTTATGGCTGCGACTGATAACGCATCTGCTCCTTGGTTCTCACCTGCTGGCGATCGTCGCGGTAATTACTTAGGTGTAACTGACTTAGCGTACAACCCAACTAAATCAGAACGTGACCAACTATACAAAGTAGGTATTAACCCTATCGCAAACATTCCAGGTTCTGGTGTTGTGTTATATGGTGATAAGACTTATGTAGTTCGTCCAAGTGCTTTCGACCGTATCAACGTACGTCGTTTATTCTTAGTATTAGAGCGTTCAATCTCTATTGCTGGTAAAAACGTAATGTTTGAATTCAATGACGAATTTACTCGTGCTGAGTTTGTTAATATCGTTGAACCGTTATTGCGTGAAGTACAAGGTCGTCGTGGTATTACAGACTTCCGTGTTGTTTGTGACGAAACTAACAATACTGCTGCTGTAGTTGACCGTAATGAATTTGTCGCGTCTATTTTCATCAAACCTGCTCGTTCTATCAACTTTGTTACTCTTAACTTTGTTGCTGTAAGAACTGGTGTTGAGTTTGAAGAAATTGTCGGCTCGGTATAAGGAGAATAAATAATGTCTTTAAGAGTAGATGACTTCAAAGCAAAATTAAAAGGTGGCGGCGCACGTCCTAATCTGTTCCGCGCTAAAGTTAACTTTCCTGGTTATGCGGGTGGTGATGTAGAACTTACTTCATTTATGTGTAAGGCTGCTCAGTTACCAGCATCTATTATGAATGTTATTGAGGTTCCATTCCGTGGACGTCAATTAAAACTAGCTGGAGATCGCACGTTCGAACCTTGGGAAATTACTATCTTAAACGATACTGATTTCTCGGTACGTGATGCGATGGAACGTTGGATGAACGGCATGAACGCACATAGCGAGAATGTCGGTCTTACTAATCCAGTGGATTATGAAGCAGACTTAATTGTTGAACAACTAGATAAAGATGGTTCAGTAGTTAAATCTTATACGTTCCGTGGTTGTTTCCCGACCACTATTGCTGCGATTGACCTAAGTTACGATACAGTAGACACTGTAGAAGAATTTGGTGTTACGATGCAAGTACAGTATTGGGAATCTAATACAACTAGTTAATATTTGTATAAGTAGTGGGTACAGGGTTTCTTGTACCCACTTTATATTATAAGAGGATTTTATGGCAGACAATAGTATACTTCAGTTATTCGGTTTTGAATTGAAAAAAGTTTCAAAGGCGAGTGGTGGAGAAGAAAACAAAAAAGCACCTTCAATCGTACCTAAGACTGACGATGATGGAGCAGGATATGTCACTGCTTCAGGATCACATTTTGGTCAATATATTGATATGGAAGGTACAGCAGCAAAAGATAATGTTGAGCTTATAAAGAAATATCGAGGTATTGCTGAACATCCAGAAGTTGATGCTGCTATAGAAGATATTATTAATGAATCTGTCGTTTCCTCAGAATTAGAAGCATCGGTCAGTATTAATCTGGACCAAGTAGATGCGCCTGATAGAATCAAGAAAACTATCACAGAAGAATTCAATAACATCTATGGTCTATTAAACTTTGAAGAACACGGACATGATATGTTCCGTTCTTGGTATGTAGACGGTAGAATATTCCACCACTTAGTAGTAAACGAATCAAATATGAAGGCAGGTATTCAAGATATCCGTCCTATTGATGCTACTAAGATTCGTAAAGTAAAAGAAGTAGAATACAAAAAAGATCCTAAGACTGGCGCTAAGGTAGTTGATAAAACCAAAGAGTTTTTCATCTATCAAGAAAAGTCAGGAATGAATCAAGGTGTTAAACTTACACCAGATTCAGTATCATATGTTACTTCAGGACTTACAGATTCGTCTAAGAGACGTGTAGTTTCTTACTTACAGAAAGCAATCAAACCTGTAAACCAATTACGTATGATGGAAGACTCGTTAGTCATCTATCGTATGTCTCGCGCACCTGAACGTCGTATATTCTATATCGATGTTGGTAACATGCCTAAAGGTAAAGCAGAACAACACATCAAAGACATTATGTCACGTTATAGAAACAAAGTAGTCTATGACGCGAATAGCGGTGAAATTAAAGATGACCGTAAACATATGTCTATGTTAGAAGATTTCTGGTTGCCTCGTCGTGAAGGTGGTCGTGGTACTGAGATTAGTACACTTCCAGGCGGTGAGAATTTAGGTCAGATTGACGATATCTTATACTTCCAGAAGAAGTTATATCGTTCACTTAACGTTCCTCTAAATAGACTCGAACAGGAATCACAATTTAGTTTAGGTCGTTCTACTGAGATCAACCGAGACGAAGTTAAATTCCAAAAGTTTATTGACCGTTTACGTAGAAAATTCTCTCACTTGTTCTTAAACATCTTGAAGAAACAATTACTTCTGAAAGGTATATGTACAGAGCAAGATTGGGCATCTTGGAAAACTAATATCCAAGTTGACTTTATACGTGATAACCATTTTGCTGAACTAAAAGATTCTGAGTTACTACGCGAACGTCTAGCGACAATGGATCAGGTTACACAGTATGTAGGTGAATATTTCTCACGTGAGTGGGTAATGAAAAACGTAATGATGATGGATGATGATGCCATCGAAGAAATGAAGAAACAAGTTGAAGCAGAAAACGCACGAAGCGATGATGCCGAAGACGACTTAGGAGTATAACATGAGTGACTTAGAAAATCAAGAAATTGAAACAACTGAAGAAATGATTGAACAAGATCCGATAGGCGATTTTATCGATTCAATCGCATCTGGTGATTTTAATCAATCAGAAAAACTATTTAATGACTTATTAGCTGACAAAATGGATCACGCTTTAGAAGCAGAAAAGATCTCGGTTGCTGGTAGTATTTTTAATGGTGTTGAAGATACTTTAGAGTATGAATCCGAAGAAGATATTGACGAAGAGTAATATGTTAATATTTTTTTAATCTAAAAGATTTAATAAGTATAAATAACCTTTATGAAAACATTTAAAGAACTAAGAGAAAAATTTGTTGATATCCGTAAAAAGGTCAAGGGCGTATCGGTCGTGATCAAATCGGGTAAGAAAGGTCTGGAACTACATATCGATGGCGATCTTGTAGCAGACGACTTCAAGTCCAAGAAGGACGCTGAAGATACAGCAAAAGAAGTACTCAAGAGTTTAGGAAAATAACAATGAAACTGATTAGCGAATACGTAGAAAACGATCTCGAATGCATTGTTGAAGCCAAAGAGAATGGCGAGAAAACCTATGTTATTGAAGGTGTATTCGCGCAAGCAGATCAAAAGAATAGAAATGGACGTATTTACCCGAAACAGATCATGGAATCTGCGGTGAATAAATACGTACAGGAACAAGTTAGCAAGAAGCGCTCGGTTGGTGAATTAAATCACCCTGAAGGTCCGACTGTTAACTTGGACAAAGTTTCACACCTTATTACTGAACTTAAATTAGTTGGTAATGATGTGATTGGAAAGGCACAAATATTAGATACACCAATGGGCAAGATAGTCAAAGGACTTCTTGAAGGCGGTGTTCAATTAGGCGTGTCAACTCGTGGTATGGGAAGTCTGGAACAAAAGAATGGCGTTATGTACGTTAAGGAAGATTTTATTCTTTCTACTGTAGATATCGTTCAAGACCCTAGCGCACCTGACGCTTTCGTTAATGGTATTATGGAAGGTGTAGACTGGGTTTGGAACAACGGCATTTTAGAGCCACAGACTATTGAAGAGATGGAGACTGAAATCAAACAAGCAGATAAAGCACATTCACATGAAGTGCAGATTCGTGAGTTTAAGAATTTCCTCTCGTTAATCAAATCTAAAATATAGGAGTCACTAATGACTGATTTAAATAAAGAAGTCGAAGTAGTACTTCACGATGAAGATATTAACGAAATCGTGGAAGATACTCTCGAAGAAGCACAGGAGCCAAGTACTAAAGGCGGTTCTGTAAGCGCACAACCCGTGAGCGAACCAGAAGCAATCGCGTCTGTAGACAAGGCTGCTAAATCAACTTCTAAAGCATCTTTACCTAAGACAAAAGCTGGTATGTTAAACGCAATGTACAAGACAGCGTCTAAGATGAAGAAATCAGACCTTCAAGCGGCATACTCAAAAGTATGTGAAGCTGCTGGTGTTGACGCAGAAGAAATTTCTGAAGACGTAGACACTAACGCAGAACTTCAAGCAATCATTGAAGGCGAAGCAACTCTATCTGAAGAGTTCAAAGACAAAACTGCTGTAATCTTCGAAGCTGCTGTTAAAAGCAAACTTACTGAAGAAGTAGCACGTCTTGAAGAGAACTACGCAGAAGAGTTATCTGAAGAAGTTGCTACAATAAAAGAAGACTTGGTTGGTAAGGTTGATTCATACCTTAACTACGTTGTTGAGTCTTGGATGGAAGAAAACAAAGTTGCTATCCAGAACGGTTTACGTACTGAGATCGCAGAAAACTTTATGTCTTCAATGAAAGATCTATTCGTAGAGTCTTATGTTGAAGTACCAGAATCTAAGATCGACCTAGTTGACGATTTAGCGGAACAAGTAGCTGAGTTAGAGGAATCTCTAAATACTACTACTGGTGATGCGATCGCGCTTGCTGAAGAACTTGAAACTTACAAGCGTAATACAATTATCGCTGAAGCTTCACGTGACCTAGCAGACACACAAGCTGAGAAATTAAAAGAACTATCTGAAGGTGTAGATTTCGACAACGAAGAAACATTCGCTAAGAAAATCGACACAATCAAAGAATCTTATTTCTCTAAAGAAATCCCAGAACAAGTAGAAGAAATTACTGAAGACCTTGATGAAGAAATCGAAGTATCATCTGTAATGGCACAATACTTGACTGCAATAAAAAAACAATCCAAATAAAGGAAGACTATCATGCAATTCGATAAATTAGTAGAAAAATGGTCACCAGTTCTTAATGAAGAATCTGCTGGTTCAATCAAAGACCATCACCGTAAAGCAGTTACCGCTGCTATCTTAGAAAACCAAGAAAAAGCAATGAACGAACAGCGCGCACAAAACGCTGGTTTCGGTCAACTTGACGAAGTAGCTGGTAACAACACTGGTTCACAGTCAACTTGGGATCCTGTATTAATCTCATTAGTACGTCGCGCAATGCCTAACTTAATGGCATATGACGTTGCTGGTGTTCAGCCTATGTCTGGTCCAACTGGTCTTATCTTCGCAATGAAATCTCGCTATGACGGCGGTGACGTTGCTAACGACGAAGCATTATTCCAAGAAGCAAACTCTGCGTTCTCTGGTCTTGCTGACTCTGACACAGTAGGTAAAGGTATGTCTACTCAAGCTGCTGAAGCATTAGGTAACACTGGTGATTCTTTCGCAGAAATGGGTTTCACAATCGAGAAGTCTACTGTTACTGCTAAATCACGTGCGTTGAAAGCAGAATACAGTTTAGAACTTGCTCAAGATCTTAAAGCAATCCACGGTCTTGACGCGGAAACTGAATTAGCAAACATCTTATCTACTGAGATCCTTGCTGAAATCAACCGTGAAGTTATCCACACAATTAACTCTCAAGCAAAATTAGGTGCTCAAACATCTAACATCGCTGTCCCAGGTGTATTTGATTTATCATCTGACGCTGATGGTCGTTGGTCTGCTGAGAAATTCAAAGGTTTAGTAATTCAATTAGACCGTGAAGCAAACGTAATTGCTAAAGAAACTCGTCGTGGTAAAGGTAACGTTGTTATCTGTTCTTCTGACGTTGCTACTGCTCTTGCTGCTTCAGGTATGTTAGATTACACACCAGCGATGAACACTGGTCTACAAGTTGATGACACTGGTAATACTTTTGCTGGTACATTAAACGGTCGTACTAAAGTTTACATCGACCCGTATGCGTCTTCAGACTATATCACTGTAGGTTATAAAGGTTCTAACCCTTATGACGCTGGTATCTTCTACTGCCCATACGTTCCATTACAAATGGTTAAAGCAGTTGGTGAGAATGACTTCCAACCACGTATCGGGTTTAAAACTCGTTACGGTATGGCGTCTAACCCATTCGTTGGATCTACTCCTGCTGATGGTCTTGCTGTTGCTGGTACAAACCAATACTACCGTAAGTTTGCTGTCGCGAACATTATGGCATAAGAATCCTTAAATAATCTATATCATGAAATTATAATTATAATATGATATTGAAAAAGGATATACTTGGGAGTCTTCGGACTCCCTTTTTTTGTTTTATAAATAAGATTGTATGAAAACGTTTATTCTCTATAACCAAGAAAATCCGAAAAGTGTAACCAACGCAAAGAAATCTCTCAAGTCTTTTGAGAACTTTGAAGGTTGGGAACCTCGTTTATATAATGGAATATGGCATGAACATACTTATGTCGCGAAAGGTCTCTATCAAATAGAAGATAAAGAACGAACTAAGTTTACACCTAAAGATAAACACTATCACGCAAAGTTGGCATGTTTCTTATCACACTTCTCATTGTGGGAAAGGTGTTACGCATTAGGCGAAACGATATCAATCGTAGAACACGATAATATTTGTATAGGTGATTATACCATAGACTATGACTTCGATCAACCTGTTGTCATACAGTTAACTCTAGAGTCTATGATTAATCCTATTAAAGGCGTCGTACCTCATAAGAATAGAAACTATCATAATCAATATGTTATATCTGGTCCAGGAGTCCATAAGATATTCTTTCAACATCCTCATGGTGACGTTTACCTCGCTGGTAATACTGGATATACTATCACACCAAAGGCAGCAAAGATACTCATTGATGACTGTAAACGGAACGGATGGACGCAAAACGATTTACTCATAAACGATAAAATGTTCCCGTTGATGTATACTAGTCCGTCTCCTATAGAGTATCGTAGAGATATGGAACTCAGAAGTTCATCGATAAATTCGATATAAATATTGTCATACTTGGAGATATATAATGTTAACTACGAATAAGAACTTCTTACAACCTACTGGATTTCGCGTTGTCATAAACCGCGAAGAATATCCGAACCTTGAATACTTCGCTCAGTCAGTGAACCATCCAGGCGCATCTGTAAACCCTACAGAAATTAGTATTCCGAGACTATCACAACTTCCTTTACAAGGCGATAAACTCACATACACTGAATTATCCATCAATCTTATTATTGATGAAGATATGGAATCTTATAAAGAGATGCAGAAGTGGATGGAAGAATCCGTCGAAACATTAGATGATATTTCCGCTGATATTACTGTACTCATTCTAACAAGTCATAATAATAAAAACATAGAAATACGTTACAAGAATTGTATACCTACTAATATAGGCGCATTCGAATTAAACTCAACTACAGGCGATACTACATTAATGACGTTCGACGCAACGTTTAGATTCAGTCACTTTGAGATAGTATAATATGAAGATAGTTGAAATCGGGAATGTCGAATTACTTGACATTCTTGACGATATGGTGGATTTATTTCATCATAAGTACACACCTGCCCAAACAAATAACTTGATAGGCGACCCTAACGATAACGCACAGGATTGGGTATCTGACGAATATCGAGATAAAATTATTGCGATGGGTACAGACCATGATGGGTATCCTGAGAACGCTCGTTCATACGCATTAAAACCAGACCATTATAAAGGTAACGATCCACAATATCGCAAAGACTTCATGGAATTCGATGAACGTCTAAAGACCGAACTTGGTATTAATACAAACGCTTTAAGTCAATATTATCCACCTGATGGTTTTATCGGTTGGCATAACAATGCGAATGCGAAGGGTTATAACTTAATCTTTACATGGAGCGAAACTGGTGACGGTTGGTTCAAGTATATTGATGAGAATGGCGAACAAGTTACAGTCAAAGACAAGAAAGGTTGGTCCTGTAAAGCGGGTTACTTCGGTGACTATATAGATGACCAAGTATGTTATCACGCAGCATGGACAGGTTGTTGGCGTATGACACACTCCTTTGTCGTCTCAAACGATAAGGACTTTTGGTTAGATTGTATTGAACATATTGAAGGTGAATGATGATTAATTTAGAGAATGTATTAAAAGAATGGCAAGATGATTGCGAAATACCGCAACACCAATTAGACGAAGTATCGCGTCAAACACCAAGTTTACACGCAAAATATTTACAGTACCTAACACTCGCTAAACTACAGAAGAAACGTGCTGAGACTCAACAACACACGTTATTAAAACAAAAGTGGTTATATTATCAAGGTAAGATGGATCCACGTGAGATTGCTGACCTTGGTTGGGAACAAGACCCATTTAACGGACTGAAGATTCTCAAAGGTGATATGTCTTACTATTACGACTCTGACCCTGAGATACAGGCATCTGAAGAGAAATTAGAGTACAATAAAGTTCTTATAAGTACACTAACTGACATTGTTGATACGTTGAAATGGCGTCATCAAACAATTAAGAATATGATTGACT
>Ga0209771_1001898_pt1 | contig 13125 bp, 14 predicted proteins | sample SaaInl59LU_5_DNA_FD_184639 | JGI IMG/M metagenome (GOLD analysis project Ga0209771, IMG submission 184639) | Marine microbial communities from expanding oxygen minimum zones in the Saanich Inlet - ESP_59LU_5_DNA (SPAdes) (version 2) | ecosystem: Environmental > Aquatic > Marine > Intertidal zone...
AATTACCCAAAAAGTAAAAGAACTCACAAAAGGCGAACTAAAAATTACAGAAGGTGCTTTGTACCCAGCTTTACACAAGTTAGAAGCAGATGGTTTGTTAGATGTTGAGGTTGCCAAAGTAGGGAATCGACTAAGAAAATATTACAAATTAACCGAAAGTGGGACTAAAGAAACTGCCAACAAGCTGGAAGAAATGCAAGAGTTTTTAAAAACCATGCAGCATTTGGTAAACCCTAAATTTAGTTTGGAGTAGTATGGAATTAACAACAAAAGAAATAGAAAATGTACAAGACTATTTAGCATCTAAAAACTTCGATTTTATAGATTTAAAAGATGAAATTTTAGATCATATAATTTCTGATATTGAAAATTTTATGCAAAAAGGCAATACATTTGAAGAGGTTTTTGCAAGAGTTAAAATACGTTGGGAAAAACATTTTAGAGAAACCTCTAGTTTCTTTTTTGGTATGTTGTATTCCAATTCTAAAATTGTTGTAAACAAAGCAGTAAAGCAGTTTAAATACTTCTACTTTTTATATTTAGCTGCATATATTTTACCAGTTGCATTTTTAAAAGTAATACCAATACAAGTTTCTAAAGGCTTTGCAAATTCTATAAATGAATTTTTATCGGGTTTTACATTTTCTATGCTAATTTATATAGGCTTTATTATTTTTAAAATAATTCAATTTAAACAAAAAACAACCTATAGTTTTATTTTAAAAACCCAATTTTTTGGAACAATATTTTTAGTATTAGCCGTTTTTGTTGGAAGTGTTTTTAAAGAAAATGGTGAAATGAACCCTGTGTTTACAGGCTTTGTTTGTGCTGGTTTTACAGTAGTGTACATTTGTCATCACTTCTTCAAAAAACACAAAGAAGTAGTTACAAATCATCAAATTTCAAAGACATGAAATTATCAGAAATACAAATAGAAAACCTATACAAATTTACAAGACAACATTATGTATATCATTATGATGTACAAACAGAATTGGTAGATCATTTGGCCAACGATATTGAGCAAATTTGTGAAGAATACCCAAAAATTACCTTTGAACAAGCCAGAGATAAATCGTTTAAAAAATTTGTAACAAATTTTACATTTAAACTACACATTACTAGAACAAAATAACCAACGTATGATTTCACATTTTTTAAAGTTAGAATGGAAACAATTTTTTAGATCTGCTGCTTTTGGTAAAAGCATGGGTGCTAAAATTTTAATTGGTTTTTTTGCTGTGTATTTTATACTCATATTTTTAGGGATGGGATTTGGCGGCTTTTTTGCGATAAAAGAAATGTATCCAGAAAAAGACCCTTTAGTTGTTGTCAATTCATTTTTATTATTTGCCATTATTGGCGATTTGATTTTTCGGTACCTCATGCAGAAACTTCCAGTAATGAATATTAAACCATTGTTACTTTTACCTATTAAAAAGAAAACCATTGTCAATTACGTATTGGTAAAATCATCATTTTCATTTTTTAATATCATGAGTTTGTTTTTTTACATTCCTTTTTCAGTGGTATTGATAAAAGAAGGTTATGATACAAATGGTGTTTTAGGGTGGTTATTTTTAATGATTTTACTCGTACAAAGTATCAACTTTTTAAATTTCTTAGTCAATAAAAATAATATTGCTTTTGGGATGATGATAGCCATTTTATTAGGTGGATTTTTGGTTCAGCGTTTCGAAATTTTCAATCTAGCAGGTTATGTTGGGCAAGGTTTCGACTTTATTTATCAGAATCCTATTTACAGTTTAGTTAGTATCATTTTACTTGTGGTTTTATATCAGTTAAACTACAAACAATTAAGAAGTCAAGTATACTTAGATGAGGCCATTGCAATTAAAGTAAAAGAAGCAAATTTATCAGATTTATCTTGGTTAAACAGGTTTGGAGATTTGGCTCCGTTTATGAAAAACGATCTGCGGTTAATCACAAGAAATAAGAGAACAAAATCCTCTTTATTTATTCTTATTATAGGTTTATTATATGGTTTATTCTTTTATCCACAACCCCTGTATGCAGACAAAGAATTTTTATTTGCTTTTGTAGGTATTTTTTCAACAGGTGCTTTTTTAATAAATTTTGGTCAATTTATACCTGCTTGGGATAGTGGTTATTACAACATGCTAATGAGTCAGAATTTTAAGTATGAACGTTATTTAACCTCTAAATTTACTTTAATGTGTGCAAGTGTAATTATTTTATTCGTTTTAGGGATACCTTATGTTTACTTTGGCTGGAAAATTCTACTGGTACATTTTGCTGCTGCAATTTACAATGTGGGTGTAAATACACATGTAATTATGTATGGAGGTTCTTTTAATAGAAAAAGAATAAATTTAGATGAAAAAGCTGCTTTTAATTATCAAGGCACAGGCGCTGTACAATGGTTAATTGGTATCCCTTTAATGGTTATTCCAATGGGTCTTTTTGCCTTATTAAATTGGCAAATAGGTTTTGAGACAGCTACAATTACTTTGGCGGTTTTAGGTTTTATTGGCATTGCATTGCATAAAAAATTTATGTTGGTAATAACCAAAAAATATCATGCTTCTAAGTACATAATGATTCACGCTTTTAAACAAGAAAATTAAAACACAAAACTATGATACAAACTACAGAAATTTCAAAAAAATACGGAAAAGCAGAAGTTTTAAATATAGCTGCATTAGAGATTCCTACAGGGCAAAGTTTTGGATTAGTTGGAAATAACGGCGCAGGAAAAACCACTTATTTTAATATTTTATTAGATTTAATTAGACCAACATCTGGCGCAATTACCAATCATGATATTGTGGTAAGTAAAAGTGAAGAATGGAAAAACTTTACAGGTTCTTTTATAGACGAATCTTTTTTAATTGGTTACTTAACACCAGAAGAATATTTCGATTTTATAGGCAATTTACGTGGTATGAACAAAGCAGACGTAACCAATTTTTTAGCACAGTTTGATGAGTTTTTTAATGGGGAAATTATAGGAAAGAAAAAATATTTAAGAGATTTAAGTAAAGGAAATCAGAAAAAAGCAGGTATTGCTGCTGCAATGATGGGAAATCCGCAGGTAGTAATTTTAGATGAACCTTTTGCAAACTTAGATCCAACAACACAAATCCGTTTAAAGCAAATTATAAAAAAATTAACTAAAAACAGAGAAATTACAGTACTAATTTCTAGTCATGATTTAACACATGTAACCGAGGTTTGTGAGCGTATTGTGGTTTTAGACAAAGGGCAAGTAGTAAAAGACATCCAAACATCAACAGAAACTTTAAAAGAATTAGAAAGCTATTTTGCGTTGTAAAGTCGTTATTCTTAATTTATTACTATTTTTACACTCTTATTTATACTATTTTCAAAAGAAATTAGTTGTAAGTAAGAGTTTTTAGTTTTATGAAACACATTAAAAAAATACTAGTTTTTACAATTCTTTTAGGGCTATTATACGCTTGTAGTACAAGAAAAGATACTGTTATTAATAGAAATTATCATGTTTTAACCACCAAATTCAACATTCTTTTTAATGGAGAAGAGGCCTTTGAAAAAGGGTTACAAGGTATTAGAGATAGTTATAAAGACGATTGGTTTCAACAATTGGTTATAGAACCTATAGAGTTTGATGACCGTAAAATTGCAGTACCCGTTTTTAAAAGTAATGGCCCAGGTGCAGGTTTTGGTAGGCCGGCAGAACAAGAAGAAACCAAAAAAGCATCTACACCTTTTGATATTGCCGAAGAAAAAGCCGTTAAATCGATTCAAAAGCACGGCATGAATATCAATGGATTAGAGAGAAATCGTCAAATAGATGATGCTTATTTATTGTTGGGTAAATCTCGTTATTATACACAACGTTTTATACCGGCAATAGAAGCCTTTAATTATGTAATTGCCAATTATCCAAATGCAAACTTAATAGCAGAAACCAAAATTTGGCGTGCTAAAGCAAACATTAGAATGGATAATGAAGAGTTTGCTATAGAATCTATGAAGTTACTTTTAGAAGTAAAAGATATTTTAGAATCTGATTTATCTAACGAGTTAAAAGAAAAAGGGCACACAGCTTTGGCTATGGCTTACATGAAAGCAGACAGTCTTCAAAAAGTAAAAAAACATTTACAATTAGCCACAAGAACACAAGAAAATAAAGCTCAAGCAGCAAGAAATATGTTTGTTTTAGGGCAAATTTATGCGAAAGAAAACAAAAAAGATTCAGCAACTATTGTTTTTAACAAGCTCAGCAATTTTAAAAAGGCACCTTACAAATACAAAATACATTCGGTTATAGAATTGGCAAAAAATGCTTCAAATGATTCTGTATCTTCTTCGGTTTTAAAAAGATTAAGAAAACTGATAGAAAAAAGAGAAAACAGACCTTACTTAGATGAGCTATATTACCAAGTAGGTTTAATCCACCAAAAGTACGATAGTATTAGACTGGCAAAAGAGTTTTACAACAAATCTTTAAGAGCAAAAAACGGTTCAGACAAACAAAAAAGTTTTACCTACGAAAACTTAGGGAATCTCTACTTTAAAAATTCTAATTATCTAGTTGCTAGTTCTTACTATGATAGTGTTTTAAAAGTAACTACAGATACCTTAGATTTAAGAATACGAAGAGTAAAAAGAAAATATAGAAATTTAGCTTCTTTGATTAAATTCGAAAATTTAGTAGCTAAAAACGATAGTATTTTAAAGATAGTCTCTTTGCCCAAAAAAGGACAAGAAGAATTTTTTCAAAACTATATAGATCGTATTAAAAAGAAAGATAAAGAAGATGCACAATTAAGGTTGAATCAAATTGCTTTTGGTGCCAATAACACAAGTTCTTTGCAAGCAACAAACAAAGGGAAGTGGTATTTTTATAACAATCAATCTATAGGTTTTGGTAAAACCGAATTTAGAAAAATTTGGGGAGATAGAAAATTAGCAGACAAATGGCGTTGGTCTTCTACGGTTAACTTTGGTAGTACAGAAAAAGATTCTGCAGTGGTACAAACCAAAGATTTAAGATACGACTTAGCAAGTTATTTAGATAAAATTCCTACAAATAAAGAAAATATAGACACTTTAAAAATAGACAGAAACCAGGCTTTATACGAATTAGGTTTAATATACAAAGAACAATTTAAAGACCTTAACTTAGCTGTAAATCGTTTAGAAAGAGTAGCCAGCTTAAGCCCTAGAAAAGAATTAGTATTGCCTATAAATTGGCATTTGTATCAATTACATAAAAGTCTAAGAGAAACAAATAAAGCAAACAGTTATAAAAACACCATTCTTACCGATTATCCAAAAACTGTTTTTGCGCAAATCATTAAAAATCCAAATAAAAAGATAGAAGAAGATCAAGGGGTTACAGAAGTAGAAAAAACCTATAAAGAACTATATTACATTTATAAGAAAGAAAAAAATTACAAAGAGGTACTTGTAAAAGTGAATGATTTACTACCCACACTTGCAAGTTCAAAATTAAAACCTAAATTTGAACTTTTAAAAGCTTATGCAATAGGAAAATACTTAGATAAAAAAACCTATTCAAAAGCCCTAGAATTTGTTGCAGTTAACTATGGAAATACAGAAGAAGGAAAAATGGCAACAGAAATTCTTAAACAATTAAGTAAATAGTTATGTTTAGTAAAAAAGAAAAAAAAGAAGAAATGCAAAAAAATAAACCAAGGACCATGGAAAGAAACGTAATTGCAAAAACCACCACATTTGTTGGAGATATAAATTCTGAAGGAGATTTTAGAATAGATGGCACTCTAGAAGGTACTTTAAAAACCAAAGGACGTGTAATTATTGGTTCAGAAGGTATTATTAAAGGGAATGTAGAATCTACAAATGCAGATATAGAAGGTAAATTTTCTGGACAATTATCTGTAGCAAATACTTTAACTATTAAATCCACTGCAAATATTTCTGGAGATGTAACCATTGGTAAATTATCTATAGAACCAGGCGCAACGTTTAATGCAACTTGTGCAATGAAAGGTGCATTAAAAGAACTAAATAAAGATAATGAAACAAAAAAAGCCTCAGAAAAAACCGCTTAACAAAGCCATTGCACTTTCTGGTGCTGGTTTACAAATGGGGATAACCATTTATTTAGGTTTTTTATTAGGCAAATGGTTAGATGGCGTTTTTAAATTAACTTTTTTAACAGAAACAATGACACTTTTGGCTATTTTTTTAACCATGTATTTGTTAGTTAAACAAGCCAATAAAATTAATGAATAAAGATATTTTTACCTACATTATAGTTTTTGGTGTTTTATTTTTAACAGGTTTTTATACACACCAGTTTCTTTTAGAGAATTTAAGTGCAAACCTTTCCTTTTCCCTAGAAAAAATATATCTTTTTCATGCCTTATTTTCGGGTATCGTTTGTATAAATTTAAGAGTAGTTTCTACTGTTGATAAACTTTTTCCTCAACTAGGTTTTATCTATTTAGGCACCCTACTTATAAAGTTAGTTTTGTTTTCTATATTTTTTTATAACCCTATATTTACAAGAGAAACCTTTAATTTAACAGAAAAAGGAGCCCTAATTATACCACTATTTGTTTTTTTATTAACAGAAACAATTTTTGTTTTAAAAATACTCAAGTTAAAAGAATAGAAAATAATTAAAAAAAAAAGGTTTGTATTTTTGAATTATTGCATACCTTTGCGCCGAATTTAGAAAGCGTATTTTTATAATGAAGATTGCACAAAAATCTATCAAGTTTCTTACAATAGTAGCAATAAGCCTTTTTACAATGCTTAGTTTTGCTACAGAATCTAACAAAACAGACAACCAAAACGATGGTGGTCGTGTAAATACGAAGCAAGAAATTAATGATTATATTAAACATCATTTAGCAGATTCTCATGATTTTTCTTTGTTTTCTTATACTTCAGATGCTGGAGAAAGAAAACATGTTGGTTTTCCATTACCAGTTATTTTATGGACAAGTGAAGGTTTGGTAACATTTATGTCATCAGAGTTTCATCATAATGACGATGGTCATGTAATTGTTGAAAAGAAAGGATTAAAATTTGCTAAAATTCACTCTAAAATTTTCGAATTAGAAAAAGGGCAAACATCAGTTTCTTTTGATGATGTACACCACGCAATCAATGCGCATAAAGTCTTAGATTTCTCAATTACAAAAAGTGTAGTAGGTATCTTGTTTGCAGGATTTTTGATCTTCCTATGGTTTTCTAAATTAGCAAAACAATACAAAACTAGAAATATTCCTAAAGGATTTGGTAGAGCATTAGAACCTTTGGTTTTGTATGTAAGAGATGAAATTGCAAGACCTAATATTGGTGAAAAGAAATACAGAAAATTTATGCCATTTTTATTAACGGTATTTTTCTTTATTTGGATATTAAATTTATTAGGATTAACACCGTTAGGGTTTAACGTAACAGGGCAAATAGCAGTTACTGTTTGTTTAGCGTTATTAACGCTAATAGTATATATAACAAATGGTAGTAAAGATTTTTGGATTCATACCTTATGGATGCCAGGAGTACCTGTAATTTTAAGACCTATATTAGCAGTAATAGAACTGGTAGGATTTATATTAATTAAACCATTTTCATTACTAGTACGTTTATTTGCAAACATCACAGCAGGTCACTTTGTGGTTATGAGTCTAATTGCTTTAATGGTAACTATGAAAGAAGCTTTTGGTCCTGTAGCCTCTACAGGAATGTCGTTGGTGTTATCATTATTTATTTCTGTAATAGAAATATTAGTAGCGTTTTTACAAGCGTTTATATTTACGATGTTATCATCTTTATTTATAGGGATGGCTGTAGAAGAGCATGAGCATCACTAAAACTAGAGTAATCTAGTTATAAAAGAGAATTAGAATTTGTTTAATTAATATTTAAAAATCAATTAGTATGTACAATTTAATTGGAGCTGGATTAATCGTAATCGGTGGAGGAATTGGATTAGGTCAAATCGGAGGAAAAGCAATGGAAGGTATTGCTCGTCAACCAGAAGCGGCTGGAAAAATCCAAACTGCAATGATCATCATTGGTGCCTTATTAGAAGGTTTAGCATTTGGTGCATTAATCTTAGGTAATTCCTAAAAAAAGAAAAAACACAATTCTGTAACGGTTGGTTACAGAATGTGTTTTTAATTAAACAAAATCAACAAATAATTAGTTCATAAAATGGAAACTTTACTAAACGACTTTTCACTAGGATTATTTTTTATGCAATTGTTTATCTTAGTAATACTTATTGTATTATTGGGTAAATTTGCATGGAAACCAATTTTAAATTCTTTAGAAGAAAGAGAATCTGGTATAGAAGATGCTTTAGCAGCTGCAGAAGAAGCACGTAAAGAAATGCAAAACTTAACTGCTGATAATGAAAGATTAGCAAAAGAAGCAAGAGCAGAACGTGATGCTATGATGAAAGAAGCAAGAGACATTAGAGATAAAATGATTACTGAAGCTAAAGAAGATGCAAAAGAAGTAACAACCAAACTAATAGAAACTGCACAAGCTTCAATTCAACAAGAAAAACAAGCAGCGTTAGCAGCGTTAAAGAAAAACGTAGCAGAATTATCTATAGGCATTGCAGAATCTGTAATTAAAAAAGAATTATCTAATAAGAAAGACCAATTAGAGTTGGTAGAAGGTATTTTAAAAGAGGTTACTTTAAACTAAGTATAAATGAAAGACGCAAGAGCAGCATTACGTTACGCAAAAGCAATTTTAAATCTTGCAACAGATTCTAAATCAGAAGCTGCAGTAAATACAGATATGTCTTTAATTACTTCTATTATTGCAGAAAATAGTGAGTTAGAAGTAATGTTAAAAAGCCCTATTGTAAAGTCTTCAGATAAAATGAATGTTTTAAACGCATTGTTTGATGGTAAAGTAAATAACATCACATTGGGTTTATTTCATTTATTAGAAGATAATAAAAGAATAACAATGCTAGATAGTGTTGCAAAACAATACGCTATTGTATACGATCATTTAAAGCATACACAAGTAGCCACTGTAACAACAGCAGTACCTTTAACAAAAGAAGTAGAGCAACAAGTTTTAGATAAAATTGTTTCTTTAACAGGAGACAAAGCAAACTTAGAAAACAAAATAAACCCAGCAATTTTAGGAGGTTTTATTTTACGTGTTGGAGATGTGCAGTATGATGCAAGTATCTCTAATTATTTAAACGAATTGAAAAAGGAATTTGACAACAGTCATTACGTTCCAAAAATATAATTAAGCAATACGCATTAGGCTCTAAGCAATAAGCTTTAGCCTAAAGCATATGGCAAAAAGCTTAAAGCAATTAAAAATGGCAAGTATTAAACCAGCTGAAGTATCAGCAATTTTAAAGCAACAGTTAACAAATTTCGAAGCAAAAGCTACTTTAAACGAAGTAGGAACCGTTTTACAAGTAGGTGATGGTATTGCTCGTGTTTATGGTCTTTCTAATGTACAGTATGGAGAATTAGTAGAATTCGAAAACGGCTTAGAAGGTATTGTATTAAACTTAGAAGAAGACAATGCAGGTGTTGTATTATTAGGTGCTTCTACTTCTATAAAAGAAGGTTCTACAGTAAAACGTACAGAACGTATTGCTTCTTTAAGAGCAGGTGAAGGTATTGTAGGTAGAGTTGTAGATACATTAGGTAGTCCTATAGATGGTAAAGGACCAATTACTGGTACTACATACGAGATGCCATTAGAAAGAAGAGCCCCTGGTGTAATCTACAGAGAGCCTGTAACAGAACCATTACAAACAGGTATTAAATCTATTGATGCAATGATTCCTGTAGGTAGAGGTCAGCGTGAGTTGATTATTGGAGATCGTCAAACAGGTAAATCAACAGTAGCTATTGATACAATTTTAAATCAAAAAGAATTTTTTGATGCTGGAGAGCCAGTATATTGTATCTATGTTGCAGTTGGGCAAAAAGCATCTACAGTTGCTGCTATTGCAAACATGTTAGAAGAAAAAGGCGCTTTAGCTTACACAACTATTGTAGCTGCCAATGCATCAGATCCTGCAGCAATGCAAGTATATGCACCATTTGCTGGAGCTGCAATTGGAGAATATTTTAGAGATACAGGTAGACCAGCTTTAATTATTTATGATGATTTATCTAAACAAGCAGTCGCATACCGTGAAATTTCTTTATTATTAAGAAGACCTCCAGGACGTGAGGCATATCCAGGAGATGTATTTTACTTACACTCTAGATTATTAGAAAGAGCTGCAAAAGTTATTAATGACGATAAAATTGCAAGCGAAATGAACGATTTACCAGATTCTATCAAAGGAATTGTAAAAGGTGGAGGTTCTTTAACTGCACTACCAATTATCGAAACACAAGCAGGTGATGTATCTGCCTATATACCAACAAACGTAATTTCTATTACAGATGGTCAAATTTTCTTAGATGGAGATTTATTTAACTCTGGTGTACGTCCAGCAATTAATGTAGGTATTTCTGTATCACGTGTTGGTGGTAACGCTCAAATTAAATCAATGAAAAAAGTATCTGGTACTTTAAAATTAGACCAGGCACAATTTAGAGAATTAGAAGCATTTGCTAAGTTTGGTTCAGATTTAGATGCTGCAACCATGAGTGTAATTTCTAAAGGACAACGTAATGTTGAAATTTTAAAACAAGCACAAAACGATCCTTTTGCGGTAGAAGACCAAGTTGCTATTATTTATGCAGGTTCTAAAAACTTGTTAAAAGATGTACCCGTAGAGAAAGTTAAAAAGTTCGAAAAAGAATATATCGATTACTTAAACACAAAACATAGAGATACGTTAGATGTTTTAAAATCTGGTAAATTAACAGACGAAGCTACTGCAACATTAGAAGCAGCAGCTGCAGAAATAACGAAGCATTTTGTTTAATTAGACGTTAGCTTTTAGTCGCAAAAATTCTTTATACGAATCTAAGCACTAACAACTAAGCACTAATAACTAAACACTAGTAAATGGCAAACTTAAAAGAAATACGTAATAGAATTACCTCTATCAAATCTACAATGCAGATTACATCTGCTATGAAAATGGTGTCTGCTGCAAAATTAAAAAAAGCACAAGATGCAATTGTAGCAATGAGGCCTTATTCATCTAAATTAACAGAATTGTTGCAAAATTTAAGTGCAACTTTAGATAGTGACGCTGGTGGTGCATATTCTGAGCAAAGAGAGGTTTCTAAAGTATTATTAGTAGTTGTTACATCTAACAGAGGTCTATGTGGTGGTTTTAACTCTTCAATTACCAAAGAAGTTGTAAAAACAATTAAAGAAAAATATGTAAATACTTCTGTAGATATATTCTCTATTGGTAAAAAAGGATCAGACGTTTTATCTAAAGGACATAACCTTGTAGCTACAAGAAACGATTTATACGATGATTTAACTTTTGATAATACAGCAGCTGTAGCAGAAAAGTTGATGGGAATGTATGTAGATGGCACGTATGATAGAATTGAAATTATATACAACCAATTTAAAAATGCTGCGACTCAGATTCCTCAAGTAGAACAATTCCTACCCATTAAACCTATAGAAAGCGGTGATGTAGCAGTAGTAAATTCTGATTATATCTTTGAGCCTTCTAAATTAGAAATCGTAGAAGCTTTAATACCAAAGTCTTTAAAAACACAATTATATAAAGCGTTAAGAGACAGTTTTGCCTCAGAACATGGTGCTCGTATGACTGCAATGCACAAAGCAACAGACAATGCAACAGAATTAAGAGACGAATTGTTATTAACGTATAACAAAGCAAGACAAGCTGCAATTACTAACGAAATTTTAGAGATTGTTGGTGGAGCAGAAGCTTTGAATAATTAAAAAAATTAAGCTATAATAAAAAAAAAGAGACTGAATTTTCAGCCTCTTTTTTTTTCTTACAAATCGAACTTAATACCCTGTGCTAAAGGCAGTTCATCAGAATAATTTATGGTATTTGTTTGCCTTCTCATATAAACCTTCCAAGCATCAGAGCCAGACTCTCGTCCACCACCAGTTTCTTTTTCGCCCCCAAAAGCACCACCAATTTCTGCTCCAGAAGTACCAATATTTACATTGGCAATTCCACAATCTGAACCTGCATAAGACAAGAATTTTTCGGCTTCTTTTAATTCGTTGGTCATAATTGCAGACGATAAACCTTGGGCAACACCATTTTGTTTTGCAATGGCATTTTCTATGTTATCAGAATATTTCATCACATATAAAATAGGAGCAAACGTTTCATGTTGTACAATTTCAAAATGATTTTCGGCTTCTATAATTACTGGTTTTACATAACAACCAGAATTGTATCCTTCTCCATTTAAAACACCCCCATTAACTAAAACAGTTCCACCTTCTTCTTTTACCTTTTCTATGGCTTTTAAATAGGTGTTTACAGCATCTTTATCAATTAACGGACCTACATGATTATTTTCATCTAAAGGATTCCCAATTTTTATTTGTTTGTAAGCACCAACAATAGCGTCACGTACTTTATCATATACAGATTCGTGTATAATTAACCTTCTTGTAGAGGTACATCTTTGGCCACAAGTACCCACAGCACCAAAAACAGCACCAGGAACCACCACTTTTAAATCGGCTGTTGGTGTAATTATAATGGCATTATTACCACCCAATTCTAATAGAGATTTTCCAAAACGTTGGGCTACTTTTGCGCCCACAATTCGTCCCATTCTAGAAGACCCTGTAGCAGAAATTAACGGAACTCTAGTATCACTCGTCATCATTTCACCTACTTTATAATCGCCATTTATTATGCAAGAAATTCCTTCTGGCAAGTTGTTTTCTTTTAAAATTGGGGCAATAATATTTTGGCAAGCTACTGCACACAAAGGTGTTTTTTCAGAGGCTTTCCAAACACAAACATCACCACAAATCCATGCTAAAGCTGTGTTCCAAGCCCAAACTGCCACTGGAAAATTAAAGGCAGAAATAATACCAACAACTCCTATTGGGTGCCATTGTTCTCTCATAACATGGCCTGGTCTTTCAGACGGAATTGTTTGTCCATTTAGCTGACGAGACAAACCTACTGCAAAGTCGCAGATATCAATCATTTCTTGAACCTCACCATAGCCTTCTTGC
>Ga0209771_1001900_pt1 | contig 13115 bp, 2 predicted proteins | sample SaaInl59LU_5_DNA_FD_184639 | JGI IMG/M metagenome (GOLD analysis project Ga0209771, IMG submission 184639) | Marine microbial communities from expanding oxygen minimum zones in the Saanich Inlet - ESP_59LU_5_DNA (SPAdes) (version 2) | ecosystem: Environmental > Aquatic > Marine > Intertidal zone ...
TGCTGCGGCAAGGAGTATGACGCCTCGGGCTGACGATAGCTCAGAAACGGGGCTCCCGATTGCGGCACTGGCGGCGGAATTCCGAAAAGCGTCGCCGTGTCAGACGCCGATTGCGACAACAAAATTTCACGGATCTGAGAAGTAGCCGCAGAAACAGCCTCGCGCGGCGAAACGTCGTCCAGTGCGTCCATGATCGAAGAACAAGGTACGAGCGCACGCAAAACCGGCAGCGAGTACCACGGCAGGCAAAAATCCGCTGATCTGACGACAAATTCCGCGAACAAAAAAAAACAGATTCACGGAAAGGCAACCTGCAAGGCAAATTACGATACCGTCTGCGTACGAGTGAAGTTGATAATATCCGTCGTCTGGTGCAGCCTTGACGAAAGGCGGACGCGAAAACGCGCGTTTTACGTCACAAATTTATGAAGCGTTACTGGGCCTCCGAAGAAAACCCTCTCGGAGCGTAAAGCACCGACTCGACCCGGAACTGTCGGCACAGACAGGCCGCGTAAACGCGAACCACGCTGATACCAGTTGTTCGGGTGTGAGTCCTAGAGCACTAGACTCACAAACAGGTTTCCACCTGCAGGAAATGTTCGGATGAACACTGATCGGAATCCTAGGAATTCCTAAACATGATATTGTATCGGATCTTTCTTTACTGTTTACTTAATACATATCGACAGAGCCAGGATGGGCTGTCAATTGTAACGAATCGTAAAAACAAACAAGAGAGCTTGTGCAGCTCCTTAAGTAGCAACAATGTCATCTCGAATTCCCTCGGATCTCGGCTGCTCATTCCTCGGAAGTCGAACACAACTGGTTGTCACATCAAAATCTGATTCAACTGACTCCGATCAGTTCTATCAATGAAGCTGCCGATCATTCCTATAATTATTCATGAGACCACTCCATGTCTATCTGAATAATTACAGATCTGCTGAGCTGGCACTTTTGGAGGTTCACCTAAGTTCCCTCCAATATTTCTGACTACTGGAGACTGCTGGTTTTCCCACCATTTCTGGCTCTGGTTTCCCACCATTTCTGTCAGTGTCAATATCTGCTGTGGGTGCAGATTCAAAACGTCACTTCGGTCACTTATTTCTGTCAGTCATTCTAGTCAGTGGGTGCGAATGCCTGTCATCAATGGTGACTGTCATAGAGCCTGTCGCTGGTCATCCTGACACGCCTGTCATTCTGTACTGCGCGTTACCCTAGTACAACTCTCCCCCCCTTTTAGGCGCGCCTACGTCCTCGCTAGCGTCTGGTGATCGCCCGTATATACATTGTCTGAGGGTCAATGAGCATGCACTGTGACAAAGGCTTCTAAGCCTCGGGTTCTTGGGTCCCGTGCCCCCCAGTTCTTGGGTCTGGGCCCCATTCTGCACTGGAGGCTTTCCCGAAGGCCCTTCTCCGGACTTACGCTGCCAACGCTTAGCCGGTTCAGTAGCCTTGGTACTCCCCTTACTCTGCGGGTCTTGTGCTTCTTTACGCCCCAGGGTTTTTACACCCCAGTATCTTGATCCTGCTTCAGGGACTCGTCCGTCTGGGCTGTTAGGGCGGCGATGAGGTCCAAGACAGCTGCCGCGCTCTCCTCGCTCATGCGATCTCCCAGCTTCAGTTCGCAGAATAGGTGGTGCAGCAGAGCACGCGGGATCGCATATACCGCCTGAGCTGATCCCATTCCTCGCGTGCTGGATGCCGAGACCCCTTCCTGCGCCGTGTTCTCGTGTTTCCCCAACGTAGCTCGCGCTGGGCATGGTGTCGTGTGGGTACACTGCAGCAGGGGTACTGACAGGGGGGCGTTAGTCCATATATGAGTAGGCTTCATGTATGGTGTCCCATATCGGCAGTAAGAGGTGAGATGGGGATCGGGCAGACCCTTCATCACGGATCGCGTATGCAGTCCCCGCAGCGCGTCACCTGCCGGGTTCTCAATGAAGAAGTACGACGGGTCGTAGTACTCGATGATCTGCCGGGTACGCTGCACTCGTCGGTCTGCCAACGCCAGGTCTGGCACACCTCTAGTCTTCGCCTTGCTATACTCCTTACAGGGCGGGCTCGCCCATATCACATCGAAGTAGTGGCGCGGGTACAGCTTGTAATTCCAGTGGAGTATGTCCTCCGTGCATGTCGCTTGCCACTTAGGAAGTATGTCCACTGTCACTACCTCACAGCCATCAAACTGTCTCTGGAACTGTTGCTCCACCGATCCAGTCCCACAGAAGAGAACCAGAATCCTCACTGGGTGCTGCGCCTTTGTGAGATGGGGCCGATACACCTGGCTAGCATCCTTACTGTGGACCCTGGGCGTGGGAGGCCTCATAGCTACCAGCTGCGCTCTCTGCTCCTGCTGCTGGCCATGCGTCTGCCTTCCTCTTCTTCCAGAGGTCTTATGCAACCTCCCCTCCTCCTCCTCAAACACTCTCAAGGGCTCCAGCCTACCACCTTTGCCCTCCAGGTCCTCCCTCGTTCGCCACTGGCTGTGACTATGAGGTAGTCCTTTCCATTTGGTGAGCCATTCCTGCACCTGCCCTCCAGCCTTGCCTCCCAGCTGCCTGAACCGAGTCCTCAGTATACGCTCCACCTCGCGCTCCTCCTGACCCTCGACCACCACTGGCGGGGGCGCCATTTCCTCTCGCCTGCGCACAAAGTGGTTGCTGCCTGACTGGACAGGGGTGAGCCGATCAGCTGTAAACACGTCGTGCACTTTCCAATGCACAGGTAACTCCAACCGGTATGCTGACGGGGCTCCCCGGTCCTGCTCCGGTAGCTCCTGCTGTCTATCACTATACAGGCATTCCACAATACGCAAAGGCCCGTGACGCAGCTTACGCAGTTTGGGTTGCAAACCTCGGTCCCCGGGTAGAGTCAGATGCTGCCCTTCCACCCACACCTGGTCATTCACCTTCAGATGCTGCAGTCTATGCCGTGCGTCAAACTGCCCGATCATGCGCTGCTGAGCCATCTGCAAGTTAGCTCGCGCCTCTCGCAACTGTCGCGCAAACTGTCTTGCCAACTGCTGCGCCGTCCCACGCTTGTCTGCCGCTGCACGCCCTCCCCGGCGCTTCCTCGATCCGCCTTCCAATGCCGCGTCTATGAAGAAGTCCAGCTGCGTTGCTGGGGCGTGCCCGTACACCAGTTCAAACGGTGAGTGACCAGTAGCCGCGGATACTGAGTCGTTAATGGCGTACTCCACGGGGGTTACCCACAGGTCCCAGTCCTCCTGGTTCTCAGCCACATAGCACCGCAGCATACGCTCCACCGTGTGGTTGCTGCGCTCAGCTTGCCCGTCACTCTGAGGGTGATAGGGGGTGGTGCAGGCTACCTTAATTCCCATCAGCCGCATGAACTCCCGCGCCATTGCATCTCGAAATCGAGGGTCACGATCACACACGATCTTCATAGGGGCACCATGCAGCTTCCATACTGTGTCCATGAATAATCTGACCACCACCTCCGCTGAGCTATCACTGTATGACATGGGCACCACATGCACCATCTTGCTCAGTTTACAGGTGAAAGTAGTGAAGGCATTCACCCCCCGCTGAGTCGTGGGAAGACCAGTCACAAAATCGATGCTCACTACCTCCCAGAGCCTGCTCGGTACCCTGTGCGGCTGCAGCAATCCCATGGGGTACCCCTGTCGGGGCTGCGTCTGCTGACAAATCACACACGTCTTTACCCACTCAGCCACGTCCAGATCCATCCGCGGCCACCAAAAACGCCTGCGAACACGGTCCAGTGTCTTATCCCTGCCAGTGTGCCCTGCCGCCGGCGCCTCATGAGCCTCCCTGAGCACCAGCTCTCGCAATGGTGAGTCTGGGGCCAACACTACTTGGTAACGCCCCTCAGCCACCCTCCAAATGATGTCACTGACTAACCGAAAGTGCTCAGTGCGGTGATGCTGGGTGCTCAGCAGCTCCTGTTTCAGGGTCCGGAGATACTCACTACGCCTATGTTCTGCTCGCAAGGCTCGTAAGAACACCCCAGGTTCCACTACCCCCTCTTCATCCCTCACTTTGGCTGCCGTTCCTGACAGAGTGATTGCTGGTTGGGCCACAGGCCTTCCGCTCGCTGTCGCTCCCTTGGGTCGCTTCTGGGGCCTGGCCAACACCACCAAGACAGGCCACGGAACTGGCAACTCCTGCAGCCCCGAGCGATGACCTCTCTCTTCCCCGGGCGAAGTAAACAGACGGTTAGGCTCCTCGTGCTCGTTCGTCCTCTGCATGACCTCCACTATCTCCATACCAAATTCTCGCAGCAGTGGCCTCCAACTGGCCTGTGGGAAATCTGGCAACAAGAACAGGGCTGCTGTATGATAAGGGTCCTGCTGTGCCTCACGAGCGTAGTGTCTCAGAATGGCTTCAATGCTCGTGTTAGGATCCGAGAAAGGGGGGTTACACCAGACGATGCGACCCCTCCACTGCTCCTTCAAACAGTCAGTCCAAAAAGTAGCCACTTGCCTGTTCTGTCCCATCAGATCGCAGCACGCATCCACCTGAAATGGTCCTCCCAGGGTTCGGGCAAACTTACTCTGCAGTCTTGCGAACTCCGAGGGGATCAGTTTCCAATCCTGCTTGTCCACTAAGGGCTCTCCTGGTCGGACCTTCGGGCCCGCCTGCTGCTGTTCCGCTGCCGCTGCTGGCTGTTGCTGCTCCGCTGCCGCTGCTGCTGGCCGCTGCTCCGCTGCCGCTGCCGCTGGCCGCCGCTTCTCCCTTGCTGTTGCCGCTGGCTGCTGCTGCTCCACAGCTGCTGGTTGCTGCCCTTCAGCACGTTGCTGCGCCCGCGTAGTCATGCCTGCCAATGCGGGTAGGGCTGCCATCTTGGCCACGGTGTCCGACGCATCTTGCCACAGGTCCGGGGTCTCTGCCCACCAGAGTCCATTGAGCTGCGTCAACTTACCCACCACCACCGGCGAGCTCACTGGGGGAAATTCCTCGCCGTCCTCTTCAGAACTGAACTCCACATCCAGTGGCGAGGTCGGGTCTTCCTCCTCCACAACCTTCTTCAGCGCTGCAGACACCTCCGCCTCCTTTTCCTTCTCTGCCGCTGACTTCCCCTTGGCTCCCGCAGCTCTTCTACCTTCTTCTGCAGAAACAGGCTGGTCAGTGCTCCAGTCCACATACCCCGCCTCCTTGAGTCCCTCTCTCGCTGAGGTCTGCGCATAATCAGGCCTCCGAGAGGCTGCGTCAGGTACCACTAAGGTACGACCGGGTACGTGCTCCATGGCATGCACGCCCACCTCTACCAGGTCCTCATACCACCTGGCTTGCCGCCGGCTGAGCTCGCGGCCCGGCGCGAAAAGCCACTTCAGAGGAGCGTGATCGCCCATGAGTCGGAACTCTGTGAAAATGAGATAGTGTCTCCAAGTCTGGGTTGTACAGTGGTGTATTGCAGCCAACTCGCGTTCCCCTGCGTGATAATTCTGCTCCGCTGATGAGAACTGCTTACTCTCGAAGGCAATGGGCTGCAGTCCTCTTCCCAGATCCTGCATCAGCACACCGGCCAGCGCCACCGCACTGGCGTCTGTCTGTACTACAAAAGGGCTAGTACCGTTATGGGCTGCCTCTTGGTCGGGCAGAATTAAGGTGGGCGCCGAGGTCAGCGCGGTCTTCAGCCGCTCAAAGGCTCGCTCCTGCTCTGGACCCCACTCCCACGGTACCAAACTCTTCGTCAACTTGGTCAGGGGATGCGCCAAATCGGAAAACCCCTGGATATACCGCCTGTAGAATCCCGCTAGCCCTAGGAACTGCCTTACATGCTTGACGGTTTCAAGCGCTGGCCAATCCCTGACTGCCGCCACCTTGTCCTGCTGCGGCCGGCATCCTGCGCGATCGATCACATGCCCCAGAAACCGTACCGACCGCTTGAAGCATCGCAGCTTCGACTCCTTCAGCTTGACCTGATTTTGGCGACAGGCCTCCAAGACTTGTCGCAGATGGTCCAGGTGTTCTTCGGGGCTTCGGGAGAAGATCATGATATCGTCAACAAAGACCCGGACGAACGACAAGTGCCCCAGGTAACTTTGCATCATTCTCTGCCAGCACGAGGGGCTGTTAGACAGCCCCATCGGCATAACTAGCCATTCATAAGCCCCAAACGGCGTAGTCATAGCAGTCTTCTCCACAGCGTCCTCCTGCATAGGTACCTGCCAGAACCCCCATAGCGCATCGGCGGTGGAGAAGATTGTTGCCCCCTGCAGGTCGTCGATGAGAGATTGTACGTCCGGCAGAGGGTACCGGTCCTTCACCGTGATCTCATTGATCTGTCGGTAATCGATCACCAACCTCAGCTCCTTCGGGTTGGACGGCTTGGGCACCATTAGCACCGGACTGCCCCAGGGTGAGGACGAGGGACGGATGTACCCTTTGGCTAGGAGTTCATCCAGTTGCTCGCGGAGCTGTCGCAACTCCTCCGAAGACAACTTGTAACACCTCTTATGCCTCGCCCCATCTCGGTACTCCGGGTCCAGGCGCAACGGGGACTTGTACTCGCGGTCCGTGACCCCCTTCGGCAGCTCCATGCCAACCACGTCCTCGTACTGCTTCTTCAGGCGCTCCAGTTCCTCCCAGATCCACTGCGGAACCTCGTCAGCATCCTCTTCGTCGGGCGGTGCTGGCTTGGTTGTCTGCTTGGCTTTGTCGTCCTCGCCTCGGCTCCGCTGCATGGCCTCGTCATCCTTGCCGCCGCTCTGCCCTGCCTCAGGTACCGCCGGTGCTGCTGGCGTTTCTCTCTTGAAACAGCTATACCCTTCGCCTCGCTGCTCCCCGTCTTTCGCTACCACCGGCGCCGCCGTGGCAGCACGCCCCCTGCGCCGCCTCCTCCTTGGCATGGTATCGCGCTGCTCCTGCAACGCCTGCGCTGTCCTCCACAGCTGATACGCCTCATCCTCCCAATCCGGCTCTAACCCTTCTGCATGGTCCCGGGCCGCCCCCTCCCTGCGCTCCCGTGGCAGCATCTGAAAGGCTTCCCACCGAGCTCGCACTGGGTATGGCCCCCAGTCACGCACAGCTGGGGGAGCTGACGTGGGGCACGTCACCGGGCGCACTGCACAGACCTGCTCTTGCGCTGCGTCATCCGCATCAAGGTCGTCGGAGTCTGAGGAGCTCGTATCGTAAACCAGGGTCGCCATGCTCGCCTCTGTGCCCTCGCTGTCACCGTTCTCTTCTCCTGAAGTTTCTTCCCCCCCCCTCAGGTTAGCGAGGTCACACTCTGATGAAGCGGATGAAGAGGTCTCTGATAAGGCGTTCGCGGCGTCCAGAGGGGACATCGGGTCGTCAGTGGCCTCCGTCTTAAAGGTTCCATCGGGCGCCAGGTACATCATGAAGGCCTCCTGCCCACTGTTCTTCAACGCTCGCAGGTCCTTCCTAGCCTGTTTAGTACCGATCAGCTGGGCCTCTACTAGCCCCATGGCCTGACCCTTGCCAGAAGCTGAGGATCCTGGGCTGCACCCTGCAATAACCACCTTCTGCGACCCGTGGCCAAACTGCACGCTCCCATACTGCGAGTAGTCGAAGGTGACCCGTCTCTGCGCCCTCAACCAGTCTCCGCCCAACACCACATCCACCCCCAGGGCCAGTGGCATTACCCTCAACGTTACTTGCTTAGCATAGCTCCCTTTTCGAGTCTCAGCAGTAAGCTTTGGCCGGATGCAGGAGTTGGCATCATACACCGTCCCGTCAGCCACTTGCACCCGCATGGCTTTCTCATGGACTGTTGGCTGAAGCTTGAGCTTCTTAACAGTTTCTAGAGACGTAAAGCTAGATGACGCACCAGTGTCTATGAGCACCTTCACCCGCACCTTCCCGATCCATGCCCAGAAAATCATCAGGGTCGGTCCTCCAGCGTCCATGGCCGCTAGGGCATGCTCATCCAGCCATTCCCCCCAGCGCCCAGCTCCTGCTTCGATTCCTACTTCTGGCCTAATACTTGCCAGCTTGTGCAACCCCGGTTCCTCACCTCGTGGGTTTAACTCCTCCTCGGAGTTGTCGTCCGGCAGATGGTAGGTACCCGCCTCCGCCACTAGCGCTGTCCAGCGAGCCAACCTGGAAAGATGGTCCTCGGGCGCTGGGTCATCCGGCCACGGCGCGGGTCTTGCTGCAGCCACCTCCTTGTTGACCTTCATGATCTTCCGCAGCTGCTCAATCCGGTCCCTTACCCGTACCATTGCTGCCCTGACTCTGTGCCCATGCACCTTTGCCTCCTGCCTTCTGCGCGTCGTAGTCATGGCCGCTTCCCACGCCTCTGGCCTCCTGCGCTGCGTACGCTGCTGTGCTCGTGACAAAACTGGCGGTTTTGCTCTGTCCAACTGCCTCCGCAGAGCTCGCCCAAAGAGCTGCCGTGGCGTGCCCTCCTCCTTGAAGCGCACCTTCCTGGCACCTGCAGGTTGCAACGCCCGCTGGTACACCCCCTTAGCGCTAGGATGCCCTTCACTTCCCCGTCCAAACAGAGGGAACCTGATCTGCACTTCCGTGGGGGTGGAGGGCTGCGCCGGTGCTACGCCTGGTTCTGCCATCCCTGGAGCCACCACAGTGATCGGGTGCGTCCTCGTCAGCCATCGCCTCACCCGTCTCATCCTCTCACTTTCCTTCTGCGCCGGCCCCGGCCCATGCCTCATGCGATGGTCCTCCCTGAAATGGGTGTTCCACCGGTAAGGCTGGCTCTGCCGCCCTCGCTCTGGTCTCCTCCACCCCAGAGCCCCGGTCCCGCTCCTAACAGCTGAGGCGAAGAGCGGAGTATTCCCCTCGCCTGCTGGGGGACCTACTGGCGGCCGGGAGAGGGACTGGCCCCTGTTGCCTCTCCCTCGCCAAAAGATGGCATACGTTCCTGAACCAGGACAGCGAACGTCTCCTCAATCAAGTCAGCGCACGTGCCCGCGTTCTCAATGGTCTCAAACGCCTCGTCCCAGATGCACTTTACCCATGCCGCCTTCTTCTGAGTGTCGTGCTGCTGCGGGCAGTCCCTGGCTAAGTGCTCCTTCGACTTGCACTTCCTGCACCCCGTGTAGGTGGAGGACCCTGGTAATTGTCTGCCTTCCACAACTACCGGTGGGGTCGCTGCTGGCAGAGCAAAGCACTGCCCCCCAGGGCTCTCCTGCTCATCCCAGCTCTCAGTCAACACCGCCAGAGGGAACGGGGACTGCTCTCGGTTTATCTTCAGACTGGTTGGGTCTCTCCTCTCCTCCTGCGTTGCTTGTTCCACGTATTTGCGGAGCAACTCTGCCTCCCACCCAGCAGGCCCTGTCATCTGATTAAAATCCACCTTCCCAATCAGCTCCTTGTGAACTCTGGAATGCAAATCCGGAGTCAGTCCACTAAGGTAGATTCCTGGAAGAGCCGCTTTGCTGACGGGACCGGTGACTCCAAACTCATGCAACAGCTTAAGGAGTTCAAAGGCTTCCATCAGAGCGTGATGAAAGGTCCGGGCGTTTCTCCCAGCGTTCCTGCCTGAGGCCTGTCGAGCTCGGGCCAGCATACTGGGCAAGATGCTGAGGTGAGCATCGCTCAGGCATGAGCGGGCCAAGGTACCGATCAAATCGCTCATGGAGTGCATCTGGTTAGCTACCACCTTCTGGTTGAGCAGTCCTTGAGCAGATCCTTCCACTCTGTCACGGACAATCAAGCGTAACTCTTCTGCGACGGTGGTGACGGTGGTGTTGACAGCATCCGCGTCCAGGTTATCGTCGCGAACCTTCTTCTTGCTCAAGGCCCTTTTTACCTGCGGCTCCCGGAAGTAATCCTGCAACTCCCTCATCATCAGCTTCAGGGGTGCTAACATGTGACCTGCTGACTTCTCTCCTGAGGCAACGTTGTCCAGGGGGCACGTATAGATTGTGATGTGCTCCCTGAGTTTACGCAACGCGGTCAGCAGTCTGTCTTCAGCTTCCAACTCCTTCAGCTTGGCATACTCCTGTCGCTGATCTGGGTCTTGTCCAGGTGGCCTAATTGGAGGGTCATTTACCGGTGGGTCTGGCTCGCATGGGGGCTGCGAACCCAACTGCGGCTCCGGCTGCTGACGCGGCTGCTGTGGTGGCTGCTGTGGTGGCAGTGACGGTACAGTTGTTGGAGGGACTGGAATGTGTGGCAGTTGCGCCAAGGCACCTGCCCAAGGAGGTTTAGTGCACTCTTGGCATAGGGGCACTTGCACGCAGGTTCTATTTGAACCTAACATGGCGTCCCAGATTGACCCAGAAGTGATCTGGACCTGTCCTGCTGGGGATTTCAGCAGACGACCACACCGACTGCACCCTGCTCCTTCGGGTACTGTGTGACCAGTGTCGCCTATGAGCTGCATAACTGGCAGAATTAAGGACTCGTGTACTCGGTGATGCTTCGCATGCCCGTAACTCACTGCTAACTTAGAGTAGCTAGCAGCTAGGGCGACAGCCTCCTCCACTTCCCGGCTATGTGTCCGCACATGTTCCCTGATGCTCAGTTCCACGACGATGGGAATGGAGGGGCACTTCCATTCCTCCAGGGCCAGCCCCTGGCTCGCTGCTGCCTCCAGTTTCAGAGGTTTCACTGATGAGGCGGACTGCGAAGCTTCTCCTCCTTCAGAGTTGGAGCCCCTGACTCCTGAGCGATTGAATATCGCTAACTGCCACGCGTTCTCTGCGCTCAAGGTCGGGTGCAAGGCTCTTATGTGCTCGTACCATACTAGCTCTGGGTCCTCTGGTGATGGGGCACACGCTGGAGGGGACTGAGGGCTGTCCTTCTTCTGCAGAACTGACCTCTGCGTGGCCATCATGGCCTCCCAACCCTCTTGTTCCCAACGCACCACCTCCCCTGATGCCACCGCCTTTGCAATTGCCAGCTGCCTATCCTGAGACAGACACTCAAAGGCTTGCTCCCTCAGGGCCTTGTCCTTCAGCAAGGTTCGCACAGCCATCTTAGGCGAAAGAGACTTTTCCTCCGAACTCTCCGACTGGTACTCCTCAGCAGCCACTGCCTTCCCCTTCTCCTCTGCTGATATCCTGCGCGACTTCTTTCCACTCTTCTTCTTCTTCTTCTTCTTCTTCTTCTTGAACTTCCGTCGCCCTCTGCCTCCACTGCTGCTACTGCTGCTGCGTGGCTCACGTCCTCTCACCGGGGATACTGAGCTCTCGCTGGACGAGGATCCCTCACTACTACTGCTGCTGGGACCTTCTGAGAATCCTGGCGGGGGAACCAGTTCCTTAGCTGCTGGTGATGACCGTCGGTCGGTTGGCTCTGTGAGTCCTGGCGGGGGTGCTAGTCCCTGCGGCTGTTGCTCGACTGGCTCAGAGAGAAGCACATCAAACGCGTTGTCATGAGCAGCGCCTCCCTCATCCTTCACCTCCCGACTCCTCGCTCTACCGAAGTTCACACCAGCGAAGAACTTTACCGGCACACCTCCTTCGTGCCTAAGTGCTCCATGTCTCAGCATGCGTGCGTACTCCTTCGGACTCACTTGTTCCTTCAGCTCCTGGAGGGTTGTTGGGGTAGCAAAGAACTTACTGAGGGAACTGTGGCGAGTACGGGGCTCTTTTCGAAACCACTGCTGAAAGCGCTGTACCTCCTCCCTGGAGAGTAACGCCAACTGACATCTGACTGGAGTACTCGTTTGGCTTCCTGCGCTCTCTCCGCTGTGATCACTCCATAAGGAAGTATTGTCCTCTGTCCAACGCAAGACCCTCGCCTTCTGATGCTTTCCCTTCCCACGGCAGAGTCTACCCAACACCGCTTGCTCACTCTTCCACCACAACCCCGTCGACTGCTGCACTGCTGAGTGCTGAAGGTCCAACCTGGCCTCAACTGGAGCTGGCCTGCCAGGCTCTGAATTCTGCGTACTGACCGGCAGGTCCTCTGGCTGCAGGCTCTGAGACTCCCTCAACTTTCTGATAGAAAGTGCTCCTGCTCGTAACTGCGGCCCACACTCTTCTAGGGCCGCTATCAGTTCCGTACTGGCCAGATCTGTGGGAGTGTGCATTGGTTCTGGAGGTGCAGCAGGCTCTGGCAAGGGCGGAAACTCCTCTGCGCGCGTTATTAGTGCCGGAAGTACTTCAACCGGCTGCGTAGGTGGTACCTCAGTTGGTCCTACTGACAACGCGTCTGGCGGGGGAGCCCACCCAAATGTCGCATCAACTGGAGAAATAGCTGGACAGGTCACCGACGCTAGCTCTGCTGCGGCTCGTGTCGAAGGCTCTACTGGTGGTGTCTCCGGCGATACCTGCTGCACAGATGCCGCGGTTGGAGACACCGCTGGAGTTACGCCAGAAGGTGATCGGGCCGCTGAGACTGAGTTAATGATGTCCCGGCTGCGCTGTATCAGTTGCAAAGTGCGTTCCGACAGCTGCGTAGCGCGCGCTGTACCTCCCCCCCCCTCAGAGCTGCAAGGCGCCGTGAACGGAACCGGCACAACCGGCTGCGGGGGCGGCACCGCCGGCGACACAGCCGGCACCGGCGAAAGCGTTGCCAAAACAGCCGGCACCGCGGTCTCCGGCAAAATTTCAGAAGAGCTGGAAGCAGCAGACGGCTGTGCCAAAGCTCCCGACGACAAGCCCGCAGATCCTGCAAAACGGTCAGAGCACACCGGCAGAACAGGATACGCAGAGCAAGATTGCCCGGAATACGCAAATTCAGGAGCGCCAGAAGCAAAAGGCACCGGAGTCACCGCAGCGGCCACGGCTAGGGCAGACGGTTCCTGCGATTGAAACAAGGCCCGTGGCGGTAATTGATGCTGGTAACCGTACTGTAATTGCTGCTGCTGGGCTAGCCAACGCTGGTAGCCCAATTGCTGCTCCAATTGCTGCTGTTGCAAAAACAGCTGCTGTTGTTGAAGTTGCAGCTGGTCCAGAGGCGTAACCACCGACGCCCCGGAGTACGAAATTGCGGGAACACTGTACGACTGCAGATCCACACGCGGCGTCCCGTCAAAATTCAAAGGTCGCTGCAAATTGCCCGTCGATTGCGCCAAGAGCTCAGCTTCCAGAGCCTGGTGCTGCTGCGGCAAGGAGTACGACGCCTCGGGCTGACGATAGCTCAGAAACGGGGCTCCCGATTGCGGCACTGGCGGCGGAATTCCGAAAAGCGTCGCCGTGTCAGACGCCGATTGCGACAACAAAATTTCACGAATCTGAGAAGTAGCCGCAG
>Ga0209771_1001910_pt1 | contig 13067 bp, 9 predicted proteins | sample SaaInl59LU_5_DNA_FD_184639 | JGI IMG/M metagenome (GOLD analysis project Ga0209771, IMG submission 184639) | Marine microbial communities from expanding oxygen minimum zones in the Saanich Inlet - ESP_59LU_5_DNA (SPAdes) (version 2) | ecosystem: Environmental > Aquatic > Marine > Intertidal zone ...
CATCTCCATTACAGGTTATTTGGCTATATTGTCCCAGTTGATTCGGTAACCGGCAACAAACTTTAGTCCCAATCAATATCTGTAAATTATTGTTTTAGTTGTAAAAAAACGAAAAATATTGTGCAACCGCACAAATTTAACGGCCTTGTGTAATTTTATTACGTAACTCTTACAAGAATTGGCGCCAGAGCGCATGCAAAGGCAACGAGAACATTAGACTAAAGTCTAATGCCATATGCGTGTAACTAATATGAATCTAGGTAGATGAGAATCGATATCATCTAGGTTACTACATTAAATTAAAGTGTTTAATCAGAGTATTAGCGTCTGATGCATCAAAACCCAGGAACATCCTCTTAACAGACCTCATAAAAATAAGAACGCTAATAAGTAATACCAGCCACTAATCAAGACGCAGACGAATCTTTTGGGTCGTTTTAAGGGCGTCATCAAATTCACGTTCGTCTATCTGCGCACTCAACTCTAAATGCAATGCACTTAGGCTTGCGGCCTTCAGGGCAGCTTGAATCTGATCTAGAGCAAGCGCAGCACCGCGCTTATTTTGCGCAATCAGCAAGGTCTCTAGTGCAGCTATTCCCTTTAGCAGTGGATCACTGACCTGAGGTGCCTTGATCGGCTGAGTGTTGCCCTTGTCGAAATATTGACGAATACGATTGAGCACAGCCTCATCTTTGTCGCGTAAGGTCTGCATGAGCTCACCCAACTCATCTAATTGATTGTTCCTAAGGCGCTGTTCAAGTTCAGCAAACTGTTCTGATAGCGCCTGTGAACCCAGCATCGCGCTAACGGATTTAACATTATGGGCAATATCACAGGCAGATTTCCAATCACTGTCCTTAAGGGCAAGGTCAATGCGCTCAACTACATCAGAAAATCGCTCAAGATAGTCAGCAAGAACCTCTTCTATGTACTCGTCCGGATCAGCACAGGATCGCTCCATACCTATCACGGGGTCTATCTCAGGCACTAACCCTTTGATGAGTTCCTGCACCTGCGAGTCAAGCTGATTAATGCCCGGAAAGAGTTCAGCCAGCATGGTATCAGTCTCATTCTGCTCTAACTGCTCTTTATCGTTCACTAGGGCACGTATCATAGATTCATAGAGTTCGCGGCTATCGATCGGTTTAGAAATATGGTCGTTCATTCCGCAGGCAAGGCTCTCTGCGCGTGCTTCTAGCGATGCATGAGCGGTCATCGCGATGATGGGAAGTTTTGCAAAACCGAGTTTACGCAGTTCACGGGTTGCCGTCAGACCATCCATACGAGGCATCTGTACATCCATAAGAACTAGATCAAAAGGTTCTAATTGAACGCGTTCAATCGCCTCAACGCCGTCTCCAGCAAGATGAACAATTAGACCAAACCGCTCTAAAAAGGCGGTCGCGACGCGTTGGTTCATCTCGTTATCTTCAACTAAAAGAACGGACTTTCCGTGCAGCGGTTTTGTATTAGGTGCATCCTCTGTACCTGGCAAGCTCGACCGATGTGACTCATCAATGCTGGGTTTATCACCCTCTTCAAAAGGTATTTCAAAATAGAAACAGCTACCTTCTCCTAAGGTTGAATCAAGTTGCAACTCACCCTGCATAAGTTGGACTAAATCCAATGAAATGGTAAGACCTAAACCTGTACCGCCAAATCGACGAGTGACTGTTCCATCAGCTTGTTCGAATGGATGAAAGAGTCTCTCACGTAGCTCTTCAGAGATACCCGGCCCGGTATCTTGAACACTGAATCGTATGGCTGATTCACCTGCCTGTTTGACCGCCTCTAAACGCAATACAATTGAGCCTTGGTTGATAAATTTAATAGCGTTTGACAGCAGGTTTAATAGTACCTGCTTCAATCGTGTTGGGTCGGCTCGCATGAATGGGGGTAGGTTAGGATCTAACTCTAACCTGAGTTCCACACCCTTTCGCATAGCGGGAACACTGATGGAATCTAAGGAACTTTCAGCCAATCGTTTTAGGTCAAAATCAATACGTTCTAATTCAACTTTGCCCGCTTCAATTTTGGCATAATCAAGCAGATCGTTGATAACTCTAAGCAGACTCTTCGCAGCCTCATTAATGGACTGGAAATACCCTTTACCCGCCGTTATGCGCTGATCTTCGAGCGCCAGTTCGGACATCCCAATAACAGCATTCATGGGTGTGCGTATCTCGTGTGAGATATTGGCGACAAACTCTGATTTAGCACGGTTAGCTAACTCAGCCGCATCACGTGCTTTAACTAAATCGGTCATTGTAGACTCGAATTTTCGATTACTCAGGCGCAGATTATTCAGAATCACAAGGTTACGGTTCGACAGCCCCGCGATCACAAAGAAGGTCACCATAAATGACGCCAGGATAAAACCGATCAGCATCAGCACGCTGAAACGCTCTTCTGTTGCCAAATCAGGCAGGGGGATTCGGACGACCTGAATCCCTCTTACGTCGCCCACCTGCCAGTCCCGTCTGGGCGAATCTGGGTGGGTATTATGACAGCCAACGCAGTTGTCAGTGAGGCGAAGCGGCACCGCTAAATGGAGTGTATCTTTGCCATTCAGTGGCAGGTACTCTAGATAATCAGCCTGTCCGCCAAGCACGCTTAGTTGATTCAGGGCGCGGAGCTCAAACTCTCCAAGTGAATGATTTACGCGCCAAGGAAAGGGGTAATTACTGACGATATCAAAGAAGATCTCTTGGTTTTGCGAGCTTGCGTAGTCGGCAAGATCTTTAGAAAAGGTCGCTGGAACCGGAAATGCCTTCTCTGTTTTGTGATAATCGTGAGTTACCACGATATCCGAACCGTTTAACCGCGGGAGAAGCTCCTCAGAATAAAAACTACGCATTTGCGACATTAAATTTGCGTATGACCTCGCTGTATAAGCCAAGGTTGCCCGTTCAACATTTCGCGTATGCCAATAACTGATTGCCAGTAGACCCGAGGTAATCATGACCGCTGCAAGTAACATTACAGCTATAAGTCGCCGACTTGATTGGGTACTGATCACTGATCTTGCTCCGCTGCACGGATGTAACGCTCCGTGAGACTAATCGACGCATACCATATGGTTGCAGCAACGATTAATCCGACCAACATAAGAACCAAAGCAAACATAAACTTAAAGTCACGCAGCGCATCGCGCGCATTATTTAGCACGTCGGTTCTATCGGAGTAGACCTCAGCAACACCTATGACTCGTCCAAAACTGCCCGAACTGGACGCCGATGGAGAGCGAATGGGAACATAGCTTGAAACAATATCGCGATTGTATATCGTGCCGTTATAGCCTGAGAACTCAGTACGAAGTTGTGATTCAGAAAAATTGTTGCCGTTTAGGGAACTTGTAAAGCCTATATCATCGGAATAGTCTGACCCGAGTTGTTTGGGATCAGAGGAAAAGATGGTAATCCCATTCAGGTTATAAATTTTCAATTTTAAAAAATTGGTACCTACCATAAAACTTCTAGCGCGCTGATTGAAATCAGCAAAATCCGACTCGTTCAAAACGCCAGGTTGATTATTTAAATCAGCTGTTAGCGCCAAAGGCTGATCAAGTGACCCAAACACTTCGTTGATAAATAAGCGCGTAAGATCAGCGTTAGCGGCTTCACTAGCGTCCAGCACAGCACTCTCTTGCAGGCTTTTTATTTTATCCAAAACTACCTGATAAGCCGCTACAGAAAGTGCGGCAAGCAACAATCCACACAGCAGGTAAAACCTAGATATTTTTGCGATGGCCATTATAATTTTCTTAGCTAAATTTAAGATATTGTATCTGTTCGCAAACCGGTTGATAGCACGGAGATCCGAGCTAGTTTAAAAGTAGTCTTAAAATAGCTTCAATGCCAATTTTGTCCTGACTGTCTTAACTGTACGCTTTAAGCATTGAATGTGGTGAGATCATTTGATCTGTCTTTATCACAGGGCCTAATCAGGCTAAAAACGAGGAAGTCTCCTGTGCTAACGCAACTTGAACCCGCCATTAAACAGTACCTGTTCGTGAGTGCAAACTATTGGATATTTACACTCTCTGATGGCGCCTTGCGCATGCTGATTGTGCTGCACTTTCACACACTGGGGTACAGTCCTTTAGATATCGCCTTACTGTTTTTGTTTTATGAAATTTTTGGCGTTGTGACTAACCTTTTGGGCGGCTGGCTCGCTGCTCGAATTGGTCTAAACCGCACGATGAACCTTGGTCTTAGTTTGCAGATAACAGCACTGGCAATGCTACTGGTACCGACAGAGCAGTTAACTGTTGTGTGGGTTATGCTGGCGCAAGCCCTTTCAGGGATCGCCAAAGACCTCAATAAAATGAGCGCTAAAAGCTCAATAAAGCTTTTGCTGAAAGCGGACGCAGAGCAATCACTGTTTCGTTGGGTCGCCTTCTTAACCGGTTCCAAAAATAGTCTTAAAGGCTGTGGCTTCTTCCTTGGGGGCCTCCTTCTGTGGTGGATAGGTTTTCACGGGGCTGTTTTAGCCATGCTGCTAACCCTTAGCTTCACGTTAATGCTCAGTCTGTTAAAACTTCGAGGTGATCTAGGCCGAACACAGTACAAACCTAAATTTAAAGAGCTGCTATCTAAAAGCCGCAACATCAATTTACTCTCAGCTGCACGATTTTTTCTGTTCGCAGCACGAGATATCTGGTTCGTTGTGGCACTACCGGTCTACCTGAGTACTCAATTAGGCTGGAGCCATACACAGGTTGGGAGCTTTCTTGCTCTTTGGATTATTGGGTATGGCATCGTACAGACACTAGCTCCTTGGGTGACTGGAAACACAAAGGCGCATGGGCCTAAACAATCACAGGCGTTTATCGGCTCGATATCGCTCATGGTCCCACTGATTTTTATTGGGCTTCTATTGCCCATTAGTGATGCCCCCGAAGAGATACTAATACCAGGCCTGTTAATCTTTGGAGTGTTGTTTGCTGTCAACTCATCGATTCACTCATATTTGATCTTATCATTGGCTAATCGCGATGCCGTCTCTTTAGATGTGGGCTTCTACTATATGGCTAATGCCGCTGGCCGACTAACAGGTACTCTTTTGTCTGGTTGGCTTTACCAAGCTTACGGATTAGCTATTTGCATCGCTGCCTCTGCTTTTTTTGTTCTAATCTGTACAGTTATTACGAGCCAGCTTGAAATTGACGGTTTTGCAAACCGCAATTGATCGATAGACTGTGTGGCCGGACATATCCTAACCTTCCAAGGAGCCCAACGTTGAGCGCAGAACTCCCCTTTACCCCTCCAAAAAAAGCCGGTGATCTTCGCCGCGTAGGTTCGGTCCTGGGTGCAGCCTCTGGCTGGTTTATCGAGCAGGTGAGTCAAGCGTCTGAAGCGCCCATACTGATTCTGTGTAACGACTCTGAAAGTGCGAGTCGCTTACGACGTGAGATTCGGTTTTTCGCCGGAGACCAGCTTCCTGTTTTGCTATTTCCAGACTGGGAGACACTGGCCTACGATAGTTTTTCGCCACACCAAGACATCGTTTCACAGCGACTTGAGACACTCTATCGTTTACAGGCAATGCGCCGTGGGGTGCTCGTCGTACCTGTAGCGACTGCTATGCAAAGAATCGCGCCAAAGGGTTTTGTTGGCGGCAATGTGTTCTGGCTAGAAGCCGGCCAACGATTAGATCCCGATCAGATGCGAGCACAGTTAATCGATGCGGGTTATGCTCTGGTCGATACCGTCTACGAACATGGTGAGTTCGCCGTTCGCGGCGCGATTATAGACCTCTACCCTATGGGAAGCAGCCTGCCACTGCGTATTGACCTATTCGATGATGAGATAGATACGCTTCGCTCTTTCGACCCTGAGACGCAACGCTCAATTGAGCAGGTAGAACGCGTTCGAATACTCCCCGCTCGTGAACACCCGTTTCACAAAGAAGCTATCGACCAGTTTAAGTCCAGGTGGCGCCAGCGATTTGATGTCGATTACGGTCAGTGTTCAATCTATCAAGACGTCTCTTCAGGTCTAGCGCCCGCCGGGATTGAGTACTATTTACCGCTCTTTTTTGAACACTGCGCAACGCTGTTTGATTATTTACCAAAAGAGACCTTAATTGTGCAGCATGCCGGCATGCATGCAGCAGCGAAAGCATTTGAAACCAGTGTCCGCAATCGTTTCGAAGAGCGACAGGGTGATATTACCCGTCCAATCCTTTCACCGGAGGAGCTTTTTTTAGCGGCCGATACGCTCGCGAGTGAGTTAAAAAAATGGCCCTCAATTCGAATAAGCCCTGAGGCAGAAGAGATAAAGCCTGGACGGGACAATCTCTCAACAGAGCAGCCACCCAATCTGAGTACGGCTGCAACCGCGGCCGAACCATTAAGGCCATTAGCAGATCTGATTAGCCAATCGCAGGATCCCGTATTGATCTGCGCCGAGTCAGCCGGTCGCCGTGAGGCTCTGCTGACACAATTACTGATGATGGATATACGCCCCAAGCTTTTCGATAGCTGGCAAAGCTTTACCAAAGACCCTGCATCTATTTCGATCTGTGTAGCGCCGCTTGAACGTGGCTTACACCTACCCGGAAAATTTCAGCTGATATCAGAAGCTCAGCTCTTTGGTAACCAGGTCTTCCAGCGCCGACGCCGTGACAAGGCTAAAACTGATGCCGATCAGGCGGTTAAACATCTATCGGAACTGACAATCGGCAACCCTGTTGTGCACCTAGAACATGGTGTTGGACGCTATCTGGGGTTACAAACGATCGATATCGACAACTCCCCCACTGAATTTTTGACCTTGGAGTACGCTAAAGGGTCCAAACTTTATGTTCCGGTTGGGTCGTTGCACCTAATTAGTCGCTATTCAGGCGCCAGTGATGAAAGTGCGCCTCTCAATAGGCTTGGAACTGAGCAGTGGAGTAAAGCGCGACGCAAAGCGGCTGAAAAAGTGCGCGACGCAGCCGCCGAGTTGCTCGATATTTATGCCCGGCGCGCTGCACGGGTTGGTTATCAGTACGAAATTGATGATGCCTTATACGATCAATTCTCTCGTGGATTCCCGTTTGAAGAGACACCCGACCAATATATGGCAATTGAAGCGGTTCGCCGTGATATGCAGTCACCTCAACCAATGGATCGATTGGTCTGTGGTGATGTGGGTTTTGGAAAAACAGAAGTGGCAATGCGTGCCGCGTTTATTGCCGCACAGGCCGGCAAACAAGTTGTGGTGTTGGTACCGACTACATTGCTGGCACAGCAGCACTTTGAAAACTTTAGCGATCGATTTGCTGATTGGCCGGTCAAAGTTGAGTTGATCTCTCGCTTTCGTAGCGGCAAACAACAAGACGCAATTCTCGAACAGGTCAAAAAGGGGCAGGTCGATATTCTGATCGGAACGCACAAATTGATTCAGGGTAATATCGAGTTTCCTGATCTTGGCCTGTTAATAATTGACGAGGAGCACCGCTTCGGTGTGCAACAAAAAGAGCGCTTGAAATCACTCCGCTCTGAGGTAGATATACTCACACTCACGGCTACACCCATTCCACGCACACTGAATATGGCAATGTCGGGCATGCGTGACCTCTCGATCATCGCAACACCACCGGCACGTCGCCTGTCGGTTAAAACCTTTGTACGCGAGCACGACACACCTCTGATTAAAGAGGCGATACTGCGAGAACTCCTTCGTGGCGGGCAGGTTTATCTGCTACATAATGAAGTGAAAACCATAGAAGAGACCGCAGCTAAGATCCGCGAAATGATTCCAGAGGCCCGTGTTGGAATTGGCCATGGGCAGATGCGCGAACGTGAACTTGAGCAGGTCATGAGCGACTTCTACCACAAACGTTTTAACCTGCTTGTGTGTACCACCATTATTGAAACAGGCATTGATGTACCTAATGCAAATACCATTATTATCGATCGCGCGGATAAGTTTGGCCTCGCACAGTTGCATCAGTTGCGTGGTCGCGTGGGTCGTTCACATCACCAGGCATACGCCTACCTAATGACCCCCCCCACCAAATCGATGACTAAAGATGCGCTCAAGCGTCTAGAAGCCATTGAAGAGGCGAGTACCCTTGGTGCCGGTTTCACCCTGGCGACCCATGATCTTGAGATTCGCGGCGCGGGTGAGTTACTCGGTGAAGATCAGAGTGGGCAGATGCAGACAATTGGTTTCAGCCTCTATATGGAGATGCTTGAGCAAGCCGTTGAGGCCATTCGCGAAGGTAAAACACCGAATCTAGACAAACCCTTGCGTGGCGGATGTGAAATCAATCTTCGTGTGCCGGCACTCATACCTGAGGATTACCTTCCCGATGTACACAACCGTTTAATTTTATACAAACGTATCTCTAGCGCTCGCTCTAACGAGGAACTGCGAGAACTGCAGGTTGAGATGATCGACCGTTTTGGACTCTTACCGCTGGCAGTGCAAAACCTAATGCGCCAAACCAGCATTAAATTGCAGGCGCAAATGCTCGGTATCGATAAGATCGATGTAGGTGCAGAGGCGGGTCGACTTGAATTTGGTGAAGAGACTGATGTCGATCCGTTTACACTCGTTAAACTGGTGCAGACCCAACCAAAGGTCTATAAACTCGATGGCGCTACTGCGTTAAAGTTCTATCATTCAATGGCGCAGGCTGAAACTCGATTCCAAACGCTGGAGAGTCTTCTTAGCCGTTTGGAACCGACAGGAGAAACAGGATGAATGTAAAGCAGATTGCCCTAGGCCTTATGTTGGCAACTAACGTGCTAACTGCGTATGCAGAAGAGACACGGCTTGCACTCGCGCCGGAGCTGAAGAACCAAGAGAACCTCTATACTGTTGAAGTCGTTCTATTTAAACAGAAGCAACCGGCCTACTCTGAAGAGTCGCTCACAAGCGAGCAGGTCGAAATTGACTTCACCGATGCACGCTTGCCGATCCCCTACGACGGCATGCCCTTAAGTGCCAATGAAGAGCTCGAAAAGAGCCAATATGCGCTCACCAACGAGACGAGCCAGTTAGAACGTCAAGGGTACGAGGTGCTCTACCACAACGCCTGGTTGCAACAGTTTAACCCCTACACAAAAAGCACGCTGATGGTCGTTGACCCACTGGGTAGCTTTGAGGGCACACTGCGAATAGATCGCCAGCGCTTCTTGCATGTCTATCCGGATATCCACCTGTTTACAGCCACTGGCGCCGAACAGGCTGGACAGACAATACGAATGCAAGAGAGCCGACGCATGCGTTCAGAAGAGCTGCACTATATCGATCACCCGGTACTGGGTATGCTCGTGCTGTTTAGACCTGTAGCCGATGCAGGTTAGTGTCGCGTTGCCCATTCACAATTAAAAATACCGATATCCTAATGTGTGAACTTTAATTTGCACTCGGTTCGGGTGAACTGGCGAGGTGGACTGTTGTCGTTGGATAAGCGACCTGTGCCCCCTGCTCGGTTATCTCTTTCATTATCCGAATTAGCACATCTTGTTTTATCTTGTGGAATTGAACCCAGTCGGTCGTCTTGGTAAAGGTGTAAACCAGTATATCAATTGATGATGGACCGAAGTGGTTTAGGTTTACAATCATCGTCTGCTTAGTGTCAATTTCGGGGTGTTGCAACAGCATGTTTCTGACACCGTCAACGACCGCTTCAACCTGCCCAGCATCATCATAACGAATACCTATATTCTCGTAGATGCGACGGTTAGTCATACGTGAGGGGTTTTCTACGGCAATATTGGCAAAGGTAGAGTTTGGAACGTACAAAGGACGTTTATCAAAGGTACGAATTCGCGTTAGGCGCCAACCTATGGCCTCCACCGTACCTTCTATCTCTTGATCGGGTGAACGAATCCAATCACCTACTTTGAACGGGCGATCCATGTAGATCATCAGTCCTCCAAAGAAGTTAGCCAGTAGATCCTTTGCGGCAAAACCGACAGCAAGGCCACCAACACCACCGAAAGCAAGAATACCTGACACACTGACGCCTAGGTTTTGCAACAGAGCCAAGGCTGAAAATACCAGCACCGTAAGACGCACCAGCTTAGCGATCGCATCTGCAGTGGTTCTATCCATACCTGCCTTACCGGTCTCACCCTGAACTAGCCGCGCCTCAATGCGCGATATCAGTCGAATGAGAGCCCATGCAACCAGCAATATAAAGGCGACCGCGCGAAACTCATTGGCCATTTCGAGCTGTATATCATCCAAGGCACCGGCCGCAATCTCTAGCGAGATACTCAGCCCCATTACCCAAACCAGAACAGATAAGGGGCGGCGTAGCGCATCGACAACGACTTCAGTCCAACGCGTATGGGTATTACCCAGTAGCACCACAATTTTCACTAAAATGCGATTTAGGATGATGCCGACCAGACCTGTAAAGATAATGATCAGCAACCCTTGTAGGGCCCATGAGTAAGAGATAAGCGATGGAAAGAGCTTAAATACGGGGTTGAGCATCCAACTCAAAATGGCATTCATCATGTTTATGCTCCCAAAACAGCTGCCAAGGTTCTAGCACGCGCTAAACGCTCTGGATCAGGCTGACGTTTGGGACGTGCGCGCATACGAGCAATGCGATGTGATGCAGCGCGATCACTTCTGCCCAGATGTTCAAGCACTTCATTCGCGGCAGCAGGTGCGTTACAGACCAAGACCATATCGCAACCTGCCAATAGAGCGGCGTCAGCGCGCGCCGCATAGCTACCTAAGCTTGCAGCACCTTCCATACTCAGGTCGTCACTGAATATTACACCATCAAAACCGAGCGCCTCGCGTAGTTGGCGTTGCAGCCAAAACTCAGAAAAACCAGCGGGTTGCGAGCAGACACGCGCATACTGAATATGCGCAGGCATAACAGCGTCAAGGCCTCGCTTTATAAGACCTGCGAAAGGTTTAAGATCGCTCGCTTCAATTTCAGCGAAGCTGCGATTATCAACGGGTAGACCATGATGGGAGTCGACTTCAACATAGCCATGGCCAGGGAAGTGTTTACCTGTGGCTGCCATGCCTGCCTCGTGCATACCTGACATTAGTGCGCCGGCCAACTGTTCAACAGCGTCTGGAGAGTGACCAAATGCACGATCCCCGATTACCTCTGACTGACCATAATCAAGATCAATGACCGGTGCAAAGCTCAGATCAATATCGTATTCACGCAATTCAGTCGCCAATAACCATCCGAGCTCATGGGCTTCAGCTATGCTACGTTTGGCATTCAGTTGCCAACGTTGACCTAAAACGGCCATGGGCGGCAAGCGCGTAAACCCCTCTTTGAACCGCTGAACTCGCCCACCCTCCTGATCGACAGCAACCAGAAGGTCTGGACGCAGTTGACGTATACTGACCATCAGCGTGCGCAACTGCGCAGGCGACTGATAGTTACGCGCGAAAAGTATCAATCCACCGACCTCTTGGCGGCGCAATATCTGAGCCTCTTCGGGCGTCAATTCTGTACCGGCAATATCAAGCATTAGCGCGCCGCTAGTCATCAGTCATCTATCCTTACTTCAGTGTTTTGATCAACGCGATCGAATAGCTCTAAAAGATCCGAGTTGCGCATGCGAATACACCCATGCGAGCGGGGAATTCCCATGGGTTCGGTATCAGGTGTACCGTGGATATAAATATAGCGTCTAAGGCTATCAACGTCGCCACCCCGATTACGTCCCCACTCAAGGCCCTGTAACCAGAGTATGCGCGTCAGTATCCAGTCGCGATGGGGAAACGCTTGTGCCAATGTATGCGAGTAGATTTCACCGCTTGACCTGCGACCAACGAACACGCGATTAATGGGTTCGTTGGCACCAATTTTAAGCCGAATACGGTGCAGCCCTCTTGGTGTGCAGCCGCTATTATTCTGTTCACCGGCACCGGCTAAGGCGGTTGAAATCGACCAGCAGGCCTGCTCTTTACCCGATTCTAAAAGTATCAGCCGCTGGTCAGAAATCGATACATGTAGCTGCACAACACTCATAGTCTAGCGGGCCCAGAAACGACTCTGCGAAAGGCGCGACCAGAGTTTGCCTATGCTCGCATCCAGTACATTGACACCAAAGCTTTGTAAACGCTCTTGCAGCGACAGCTTGTACTCATATTTGACCAACAGAATATCCGCCTCATCGACAGCACGAAACAGGTAGTCATCGGATGTCTCAATCGCATCGATTAGCCCCTTATCTAACGCGCGACGACCGAACCAAACTTCACCGGTTGCAATCGCTTCAATATCTAGATCGGGTCGATATTCTGATACGAACTCTTTAAACAGACTATGGGTATCTTCCAGCTCTTCAATAAACTTCTGACGTCCCGCTTCGGTGTTCTCGCCGAACATTGTCAACGTTCGCTTATAGTCCCCTGCTGTCAGCACTTCATAATCGACATCATTGCGTTTTAGTAGTCGATGGAAATTTGGAATTTGAGCAACAACACCAATAGAGCCGATCAGAGCAAAGGGGGCAGCGATCAGAGTGTTGGCGATACACGCCATCATGTAACCGCCGCTGGCAGCGACTCTATCGACACAAACAGTCAGCGGTATGTTACGTCTGCGGATGCGTTCCAACTGTGAGGAAGCGAAGCCGTAGCTATGTACCAAACCACCCGGGCTCTCTAGTCGAAGTACAACCTCATCTTCAGGTCTTGCGACACTCAGAATTGCGCTAACCTCTTCACGCATAGCATCAGCATCTGATGCATGTATATCGCCATCAAAATCTATGACAAATATACGTTTACGGTCGGCCTCTTCTTCGACACCCGCTTTGGCCGCTTTTTTACGCTCTTTAGCCTCAGCTTTGTCACGCTTTTTCTGCTCTTTGTCGATCTGCTTTAGACGAAATTCATCAAAAACTGCGTCTTCGATAGCGTGTTGCATATCTTCAAAATGATCGTTAAGCGAGCGAACTTCTATTTCCCCTTCGGCCGCCTGCCGGCGCCTTTGAGCGACTGTGCTTATAACAGCAATGATAATCACTAAGGCAAGCACAAAGGTGACGACCTTTGCGAAGAAAAGCCCATATTCAATAAGAAATTCTGTCATTCGTTCCTCAATAACTGGTGTCGATAATAAGCTGGCCCTAG
>Ga0209771_1001911_pt1 | contig 13066 bp, 9 predicted proteins | sample SaaInl59LU_5_DNA_FD_184639 | JGI IMG/M metagenome (GOLD analysis project Ga0209771, IMG submission 184639) | Marine microbial communities from expanding oxygen minimum zones in the Saanich Inlet - ESP_59LU_5_DNA (SPAdes) (version 2) | ecosystem: Environmental > Aquatic > Marine > Intertidal zone ...
CATTGATCAAGAAAGAGGTATTTGTTTGATCAAAACCTCTTAAAGAAATTCTTGAATCTCCGTATCCACCACCTTGCTTGGTAGCATAAACTCCAGGCGTCTTGTTCATTATTTCAGGAAATTCCATATTCCCTACTTTTAAAGCAATTTCACTTGCGGAAATAGTAGAAACTGCAATAGGTGTTTCTCTCACTTTAGCAATGTCTATTACTCCTGATGAAACTATAATTTCATCTAATTGTGTAGATGAAGTTGCTAACTCAATTGACATGCCATTTCTTGCGGCAACCTCTAGGGCTTGGAACCCTAAATAAGAGATAACCAATACATCTCCTGAGTTTGCGGTAATGGTAAAGTTACCGTCAAAATCTGCAGTTACTCCATTGGTAGTTCCCTTAACAAGTACACTTGCACCTGGTAATGGATCTCCTGTAGAGCCATCTGTTACGGAACCACTAATAGTCCCTTGAGCGAAAGCAATTGTAGACACCAATAGGGCTACAATCATTACAAACATTTTTTTCATTGTTGTTTAATTTTAGTTTTAGTTTTAAAAACAGTGCAAAAATGCGGATAATTTAATGTTCCAACATTAATACAATGTTAAAATTTTACCAAAATTAACATTCTTTTGGGAAGGTTCCCACGCAACAAGGAAAAGTTATTAGAAGTTATAAACGTAACTATCTGGTATTTAGCTGTTAAATATTTTTAACAATAGTTGTGTGCTAGGATCGTGTTGCCCCTTAGTGATCCCTACTATGTCTGACAGAATATTGGTGGCCAATTGTTTTCCCAATTCTACCCCCCATTGGTCATAGCTAAAAATATTCCAAATTACACCCTGCACAAAAATCTTGTGCTCATAGAGTGCAATTAGCGATCCTAAAGTTTCAGGGGTGAGTTGGTCTATTAATAAAGTATTGGTAGGCTTATTCCCTTCAAACACCTTAAAAGGAGCTACCTTTTCGGCTAAAGCAGGATCTGTTCCTTTTTCTGCAAACTCCTGATCTACTTGTGTCCTTGTTTTACCGCTCAAAAGGGCTTCTGTTTGCGCAAAGAAATTGGCCATAAGCTTATTGTGATGATCTGTATCTCCATGAAGGGACTTCTTAAAACCAATAAAATCTGCTGGTATTAATTTTGTGCCTTGGTGCATTAATTGAAAAAACGCATGTTGGGAATTGGTGCCTGGCTCTCCCCAAATGACCGTTTCAGTCTCATAGGAAACCCTGTTTCCAGCCCTGTCAAAACACTTTCCATTGCTTTCCATAATACCCTGTTGTAGATATGCAGAAAATCTACTTAAGTATTGGGTGTAAGGAATAATGGCTTGTGTTTCTGATTTGTAAAAATTGGCATACCAAATACTGATCAAAGACAGCACTATTGGAATGTTTTTTTCAAAAGGTGTGTGTTTAAAATGCTGGTCCATTTCAAAAGCGCCGCTAAGCATTTCTTCAAAATGATCATAACCAACCGCCAAAGCTATAGAAAGACCCACCGCACTCCAAAGAGAGAACCGTCCTCCTACCCAATCCCACATAGTAAATACATGAGCCGGCACTATGCCAAAGTCTGAAATTTTTTGCGTATTAGTAGACACAGCAGCAAAATGCTTGGCCACATCTTTTTGAGAAGCTGTCTGCAAAAACCAATTCTTTATGGTAGTGGCGTTTGAAAGCGTCTCTTGAGTCGTAAAGGTTTTAGATACCACCACAAATAGGGTGGTCTCTGGATTTAATCCTTTGAGCACTTCTTGAACATGATCCCCGTCTACATTACTAACAAAATGCAGCTTTAGATGGTTTTGATAAAATTTTAATGCCTCTACGACCATGGCTGGCCCTAAATCGGAACCTCCAATACCAATATTTACAACGTCAGTAAAAGCTTTGCCTGTATAACCTGTTTTGACACCATTAATAATGTCATTTGAAAAAGCCTTCATCTGTGCTTTAACCGCATTGATTTGAGGAATAATGTTTTCCCCATCGACATTTATTGCAGTGGCACTTTTATCTCTAAGTGCCGTATGAAGAACCGCCCTAGATTCCGTTTCATTAATAGCGGTTCCATTAAAATAATGTGCTATAGCCTCACTTAAACCTACTTCTTTAGACAGATCAATAAGTAAATCCATGGTCTTTTTAGAAAGGGCATTTTTAGAATAATCTATGTAGAAATTATTCCATTGAATGCTAAAATCTTTGGCCCTATTGGATTCTGATTTAAACAGACTTTTAATGTCTGAAGTATTGTCTTGATTAAAATGGTCTTGTAATGCAGTCCAAGCCTTAGTCTGAGCTGGATTAATTCTGGATAATGACATAATAGTTTAATTGTTCGCTATAGCGTCTAAAGATTGTCGGCTAAAATTTATATTGTCTATTTGCTCTTTCATAGGAGCAATTTCTACTAAATACTGATTTAAAATGCTTTTAGGTAATGGTTCTGCGGCTGGAAGCTTTTCTTTTAATGGGTCTACCTGTCTGCCGTTTTTCCAAAATCTGTAACACACATGAGGGCCTGAGGTATTTCCTGTCATTCCAACCCAACCAATAACGTCGCCTTGCTTTACGTAGTCTCCCTTTTTCACTTTTTGGGCTTTCATATGTAAATATTGGGTACTGTATACATTGTTGTGTTTAATTTTCACGTACTTTCCATTGCCTCCTCTTCTAGTAGACTCTACTACCCTACCATTAGCGGTTGCCAAAATTTCTGTACCTACTGCTGCTTTGTAATCTGTCCCTTTGTGAGGGCGTACTTTATTGCCGTAAAATGCAATTTTCCTTTTTAAATTGTATCTGGAACTAATTTTAGCAAAATTAACTGGCGCTCTTAAAAATGCCCTCCTTAGGTTATTACCATTTTCGTCAAAGTACTCCACTATTTTATTCACTGTATCCGGCATATGCCTAAACGCGTAAAAGGGCTTGCCATTATGCTCAAAATAAGCAGATTCTATAGGTCCAGCACCCGCATAAATTGTATCATTTATGAATTTTTCTTTGTAAACAACCTTGAACTTGTCTCCTTTTTGAAGGCTAAAGAAGTCAATGGTCCATGCGTAAATAACCGATAAATTATTGGTTACATCATAGTCAATTCCTTGATCTAAAATGGCTTCTGAGAGCGAAGATGTAATTACTCCTGAAGCTTCTCTAGTAACGTATTTTACCGGTTTTTCTTCTTTGTATACATGAACACCATTCGTGAAATCTATCACGGCATAACGAATTGCGTCCTGCTCATAGATAAAATATTGTGTGCTCTGGAGACTGTCCTTAGACTTTAGTAAGGTGTAGGGCCTTCCAATACCCAGTCTTCTTACGTCAAAGACCTCTCTATACTCTTTGGAGATACCATAGATTTGAGCGTAACCTATATTATTTCTAAGCATAATTTGCCCAAAAGTTTCATTCTTTTTAATGGTGTCTCTAATAACCTCAAATTGATTAAAATTAATCCCGTAAAAAATACTGTCTTTAGGGGCTATTTCCTGCGCGATTTTTTGAGGGGTATCTGTCTTACAACTCACCAATAAAGTGAACGACAATAAAGACCATAATACAAAGGATTTGTGATTAAATTTCATGGGGTAAATATACTAGTCCATTCTTATTTTAAATTGGTTTTTTAAACCATTGTATGCTTCTAAGTCTGCTTTGATAGAACCCACGGCTAAATCTGCTTCAATCCTAATGGGAATTTTATTCAAATCATTTGAAATCCATAGGCTAATACTTTCTTGGGCTTTAAATACTCTGCCGGATTGCACATAGGGCCTAAACTTTAAACAAGATACTTTTCCGAATTTTGTTTTAAGGACTTCTGTTCCTAAATATTCCAACTTAAAAGGGAAGACGCCGTCGTCGTCGTACAACATACTAATGACCGTAAAATCTCCTACTTTTAATGTGTCCGAATTAATTTCGTTACGCAAAAAATAGAAAGCAGAAATAATATCTTGTATCCCTTTTTGAGTGTCAAATTCAAAATCTTTACCATTTTTAACATCCTGCATATAGGCCTTTTCATTTTCATGATCAAAATCTACTTCCAAATGCATGGTTGTACCGCCCTCTCTAACTTTCCTTATAAACTTAATTGGCTCATTTCTTTTTGGGGTGAAAAAACTTTCATAGGTGTCGTCTACCTTAAAAAATATACTGGCCCACCCGGTCGTTTTTCCTTTGGCTACGACGTGAAATAAGGACTTTTTATCTAGAGTTGCCTTGGTTAAATGTAAAGTCGCATAACTCGCATTCAAAAAACCATAATGAAGTCTAAACTTTAACCATTCACCGTCTTTGAAAGCCACAGAAGAGTCCTGAGCCATTAGGTTTCCATAAAAACCCAAAAGGAGACAAAAAAGAATGATTTTTTTCATAACTAGATTTAGGGTAAAAATAGAAAAAAGGAATGGCTTTAAATTCCCCTTCACAGATATTTAACCATATTTTATTTTTCAAATAGATCTAGGGGGTGTTTGAGGGAGATTTTTAACCACTTATGCCCCTTTTGAAACAAAAAAAAAGCCCAGTTTTAAAACTGGGCTTTTCTTAAATAACCAACCAAACTTTAAATGATGAAAAACCAATACTTAAAGTTCTAAAGGGAACCACCCCTTTATAACACAAAGGTAATATATTCCTACGCTAACACAAGTTTTTAAACCACTTTAACTCAGGTCTTAACAGTAATTTATCTATTCTAAAGATTTTTTAATAATTCCTTAAGAATAATTGCTGTTTAATACCACTAATACAATTGAAATTAACTGAATTTAAGAGCGTTAAAAAGGAAATCCAAGGGTGAAGAAAACGCTCCCATTCCCGTTCAATGGCGATTTAGTATACATCATTTGCACTGGACCTATAACAGACTCAAATCCATAGCCCAACCCGTAACCAAAATACGAAGGGGCTCTTTTAAAAGATCCAGGCCTTAAAATGTCATCGGTCACTTTAGCAATATTTGCCGCTAGCATCAAATGATTTTTAGGGGCTATCTCAAAATCTACTGTAGCCTTTACCTTTAAAAAACTATCTCCTGGAATCGCAATAAAATCATAGCCTAAAAAAGGAATGAAATTATTCGTTTGGGGTGCCCCAAGGCCCCCAAGAGCAAAATCCAAGGATTTAGTTCCCGAACTACCAGACTTAATTCCCACCTCTGGAGCCAAAACAAAAGACCAATTTTTAGCAAAATTTAGGGCGGCTATTGCCTTTGATCTAAAAATTGAAAATGGATTGAATGTTCCATTAAAGTCACTAGATAAAAAATAGGTATGAAAATCGGTCTCTAAGTAAATGCCTCTAGAAGGAAAGAAAAAATCATCTAAAGTGTCGAACCTTAATTGTCCATAAACACTGGCATAGTGACTTTTTTCTAAAGTGAGTACCGAATTGTTATTTGTCTGGGTGCTTTCTTGTAAAAAGGTGTCGCTGCTGTACTTAATCCATTTATGCTCTAGGCCAAGTGAAATAGAGAATGCATTCTTATACACCGTTTGAAGATAGAATTGATTGGTGAAATCTGTAAAGTCCATATTCACCGTATTTAAATTAGGGTCATCTGGCAGCCTGAAATTTTTTTCAAGTACCTTATAGGGTATGTCAAAATTAAAGTCGTTTAACTTACTTCTCAGTCCAAAACTCCAATTAAACCCTTTGTCCACATAATAATCTATCTGATACCTTAGATAGTCTCCAAAAATGAAATCCAAGGAAAGTACGTCGTCTTTTCTCAAAAAATTCTTTTGGGTGATGTTTACCAAAGCAGCGCTTTTATACAATTTGTCATAATGCGCCCCAAATCTAATATTGGTCTTATTGTCACTTTCTCTCAAGTTTAAAATTAAACCCAGACCAGTCGTTTTTTCTATTAACTTATACCGAATGGTATTAAAATTATTTGTAGCTGCTAAATTATTGATCCCTCGCTTTAAATCTTCAAACTTAATCTGATCACCCTCTTTAAACCTAAGCTTCCCTTTTACATAATCGTCTGAATAATTCACTATGCCATTCACCTCTATATAGGTGATATTTAAGGTATCTTTTCTATAAGTGTTCCATAAAGGTGTTTGATCCTTAGGCTTGCTTTTCGATTGTTTTTTAGATAGCTCCAGCAATACTTTTTCTTTTAATAAAGCAGCACGGGCACCTTCGGCGACAATTTCCATACCCCTATCGAAATCTATTACAGAGTAGGGTGCCATATTTGGCCTAATGTAAATATCCGTGTCATTGGACTTTTTTTTCATAGCCTCTACGGTCCTAAAATTGTTAATCTGTAACAAGATATCCGTTGCAGAACCCAATGAAGCTCTACTGGAAAGGTCGTGTTGAACGTCTACACCTACAATAAAATTTGCTCCTAAGGACTTTAGTTCTGTGATGGGATAATTATTTAAAACTCCTCCATCTACTAGAAGATTTCCGTCTAATTCCATGGGTTCAAAAAGAGAAGGAAAGGTTCCAGAAGCCATGATAGCCTCTGGAAGATACCCATTGTCTAAGCGAATAGCGGTGCCATTTTCTATATCTGTTGCCATACAAAAAAAAGGTATGGGCAATTGGTTAAAATCTCGTACGTCTTTTACATGATACAACAGTGAGACTAATTCGTTGTATACCTTTTGGCCACCAGAAATAGCTTGAGGGAAAGAAATTTTATACCCATCAAATGGTAGGCTTATTGCATAGCGTTCTGCGTCCTCTTTTTCATAAAAAGTCTTACTTGACCTTGAAAAATCATCTTGAATAAGACTGTTAAAATTTATTTGTCTAAATATAGAATCTAGCTCATTTGCCCTGTATCCTGAGGCATACAAAGCACCTACAATAGCACCCATACTTGTCCCAGCAATATAATCTATTTGAACCCCAGAATCCTCGATTACTTTAAGCGCTCCAATGTGAGCCAAACCCTTTGCACCACCACCGCTTAACACCAAACCAACTTTAAGTTCTTTTGACTGAGCTGATGATTTTGTATGCTCAAAAAGCACCGTTTCTACATTTGCAGTATCTTGGGCATAGCCTTTTGCCAGGACAAAAAACAAGAAAACCGTGAGACAAAAGTGTCTTGGAAAAGAATATGAAAAATTAGTGGAAATGTTCATACAAAATTCGAGCTTTAGCAGGTCCAACCTGATCAATCAAAGCATCTAAGGTAGCTTCTTTTATATTAGCCACCGTTTTAAAATGCCTTAATAACTGGGTAGCCGTTTTTTCTCCAACACCTTTAATGCCGTCTAATTCAGATACAATAGCCCCTTTACTTCTAAGATTTCTATGAAATGTAATCCCAAACCTATGGGCTTCATTTCTCAATTGTTGGATCACTTTGAGAGACTCTGATTTCTTATCTAAGTATAAAGGTATGGGGTCTTCTGGGAAATAAATCTCCTCCAAACGCTTGGCTATTCCAACAATGGCTATTTTCCCTCTCAGTTCTAATTGGTCCAATGCTTTTAGGGCAGCAGACAGTTGCCCTTTTCCTCCATCTATAACAATGAGCTGTGGCAAAGAACTGCCTTCTTCTTTGAGTCTTTTATAGCGTCTGTAAACCACTTCTTCCATAGAGGCAAAGTCATCTGGTCCTTCTACGGTCTTAATATGAAAATGTCGGTACATTTTCTTATAGGGCTTAGCGTTCATAAATACCACGCAAGCAGCTACAGGGTTGCTTCCTTGAATATTTGAATTGTCAAAACACTCTATGTGTACTGGAAGTTCTGAGAGTCTAAGGTCTTCTTTAATTTGTGCTACAATTCTCTTTGAGTGACGCTCTGGATCTACCATTCGCATCTGACTCAGTTTATCTTGCCTGTAAAAACGTGCATTGCGCTCTGATAGGGCCAGCAATTTTTGCTTGTCTCCCAGTATGGGAATAGTGGCTTTGAGACCCTCTGGCAATAACACTTTAAAAGGCAGAATCACTTCTTTTGAAATAGAATTAAAGCGCTCTCTTAAAGAAACAACTGAAAATTCTAGCATCTGTTCATCTGTTTCCTCTAGCTGTTTTTTTATTTCTAAAGTATGAGAACGAATAATAGCACCGTGAGAGAGCTCTAGAAAATTCACATAGGCATGGGTTTGGTCTGAAATAATACTAAACACATCTACGTTGTTTATTTTAGGATTCACAATAGTAGATTTGGATTGGTAACCCGCCAATACTTCTATTTTTTCTTTGACTTTATGGGCCATTTCAAAAGCCTCTTCAGAGGCATAGCGCTCCATTTCGGTCTTAAAATGCTTTATAGCCAAGGATAAATTTCCTTTTAAAATATGCCTTATGGCCTCAATATCTTTGGTGTATGAAGTTTCTGATTGTAAATTTTCACAGGGGGCCTGACAATTTCCTAAATGATATTCCAAACAACTTTTATACCGCCCTTCTTGGATTTTTTGATAAGAAAGGTCATAGTTGCACGTTCTTAAGGGATACAATCCCTTGATGAGCTCTAAGAGCACTTTCACCATTTTTTTATTGGTGTAAGGCCCATAGTATTCCGAGCCGTCCTTGATGAGTCGCCGGGTTAAAAACACCCTAGGGAACCGCTCTTTCTTAATACAAATCCAAGGGAAGGTTTTGTCGTCTTTTAGAAGAATATTATACCTGGGCTGGTATTTCTTAATGAGGTTGTTTTCTAAAAGTAGTGCGTCTGATTCTGTAGGAACTACTATATGCTTAATCAATACTATTTTCTTGACTAGCAAACGGGTCTTGGCAATCTCGTGTTTTAAAGTAAAATAAGAGCTGACCCTTTTTTTAAGGTTTTTAGCCTTTCCTATATAAAGAATCTTATCTGATTGGTCGTAAAACTGATACACCCCCGGAGTTTCCGGAAGGACGCTGAGTTGTATGGAAATACTGTTGGCTGTCATAGGTGCTTCTCACAAAGGTAAAACAGAAAAAACGATCTAAACTTTATTTTATCTGTATTTTTGAATCACCTATTGACTGTCTCTATGAATAAAAAACAGCTCAGACCGCTATACCTAGAAAAAAGAACTGCATTCTCTGAAAAGGATATAGAAGAGAAAAGTCAAGACATTGCCAATCAGTTGCTTCAATGTCCTATTTGGGAGGCCACCTATTACAGCCTCTTCTTACCTATTCGTTCTAAATATGAAATAGATACGGAGTATATATTAGCGCTACTTCAGGGGAAAGACAAAGAGGTCTGCTTACCTAAAATGACCACTGACATAGAAATAACGCATTTCTTACTCACAGACAACACTTTAATAAAACAAAACACTTGGGGTGTTCCCGAACCACAGAACGGATTGCCCGTACCTAATAGCGAAATAGATGTAGTATTTATCCCCTTATTGGCCTATGATAAAAAAGGGCATAGGGTTGGATACGGAAAAGGCTTTTACGATCGCTTTTTGTCTAAATGTAGGCCTGAAACCATAAAAGTGGGACTCTCTTTTTTTGAACCTGAGGCGCTTATTGAAAACTTAGACCCCACAGACATTCCTTTAGATTTTTGTGTAACACCCCATCAGGTATACAGGTTTGTCTAGTCTTGTGGGAAAGCCTTTTTATTAAAGAACAACAGCAGGCCAACACCGGTACTGATTGCCGTGTCTGCTATATTAAATACGGGTTCAAAAAACCGCAGTGCTTTTCCTCCCAAAACAGGTACCCAATCCGGCCATATAGTGTCTATAAGAGGAAAATAGAGCATGTCTACTACTTTCCCTTGAAGTAATTGACCATAGGGTTCTTCTGAAAATAAGGTCGCTACCTGGTACATACTGTCATTAAATAATACACCATAAAAAACAGAGTCAATAATATTTCCTAATGCACCTGCAAAAATCAAGGCCTGGGCCATTTGTAAAAAGAGCGGCACACCTTTTTTTACGGAGCTCACAAACCACGCACCAATCCCCACAATGGCAAATAACCTAAAAACGGTGAGGGCAATTTTCCCACTCACATCTGAAATAGGTAAGATATCACTGAGTTTTGCTCCCCATGCAGCCCCTTCATTTTCTATAAAAAGAATTTGAAATCCAGAAAAAACTTCTACAGACTCCCCTAAAAAAAAGTGTGTTTTAATATAAATTTTAACACATTGATCTAAAATCAATAAAAAATAAGCGAGAAGGAAGGGTTTTTTAAACATCATAAGTACTTAGACGGCTAAAATAAACATTATTATTAAAACGAAACTAGTCCTTTATGAGCACTTTAATATCTCCATGAAGGGATCTCAGCACAATATTTGAATCTCCTGAGGGAATAGCTAAAAAGTCTAAATGTCCATAAGTGGTTTTAGCGTCAATGACGCCTTTTGTTTGGCTTAAAACAATGGGCGCTCTAAGGGTATTTACCTGAACTTTGTTTCCTACTTCTTCTAAAACACATAATCCATCTTTGAGTGCTATCTGAAGCTTCTCGAAAATACCTTCAGCATTTATTTGGGTATTTCCTCCAGCTATAAAGACTTCTAAATGCGCTGGTATTTCAACAGCCAAATCTACCGAAAATATTTTATGGGCACTGAGTTTGTCATTGGGAAGTTCAAAGGTGGCTGAAAGGTCAGGGCCTATAAATAGGGTATTCCCTTTTCTGCTAAAAACGATCATTTGATGTGGACTATACTCCCCATTTAAACGGGCAGTAACGAGAAGTTCCTTAGAGGGGGATGGTTTTAGACGCAGTGTATTGACTTGCTCTGCCAACACATGGATTTGTGTAAGAGAAGGATCTTCTAAAACTTTGGATAAGGTCTTTTGTGACCAAACTGTCTGAAGGGCTAATACCAGAAATAATAAGCTGTGTGAGCCCTTCAAAAAGCAATTACTTTTGCATGTTCTTAGCTTCAATACTCAGGGTAGCGTGAGGGACCAATTTTAACCTTTCTTTGTTGATTAATTTTCCGGTAACCCTACAAACCCCATAGGTTTTATTCTCAATTCTCAAAAGCGCGTTCTTTAAATCCCTGATAAACTTTTCCTGACGAATTGCCAATTGGGTGTTTGCTTCTTTACTCATCGTTTCAGACCCTTCTTCAAAAGCCTTAAAGGTTGGAGAAGTGTCGTCTGTACCATTGTTACCATCATTCATATAAGAACTTTTCAAAAGCTCTAAATGAGATTTCGCTACTTCTATTTTTTCAGAAATAAGCACTTTGAATTCTGCCAAATCTTTATCTGAATACCTGTTTTTTAAGTCTGTGGCCATACTAGTTTTGTTTTTCAATAAATAACACTGAACGCACCTCATCAAATTCAATCGGCAGTCCTTCTTTAAGCGTCGTTTCTACCAAGATTTCTGTCGCCAGTGTTTCAGTTTTAATATATTCTAAATTATCTAATAATGCCGAATCTATAAAGGGATCTTTTAGAAATTTAATAACAATTTTATCTGTCACTTCAAAACCGCTGTCTTTTCGTAAGTTCTGTATCCTGTTAACCAACTCTCTAGCAATCCCTTCTGCTTTTAAAACAGGATTTATAGTAGCGTCTAATGCTACTGTTAAAGGGCCTGAAGAGGCTACCAACCATCCTTCAATATCCTGAGAACTAATCTCCACATCTGATAATTCCAAATTAATTTTGTTCCCATCTACAAGTAACTCAATACCGCCATTCAGCTCCATTTCGTTAATATCTTTAGAGGTTATGGATTGTATTGCCAAAGCAACCGCTTTCATTTTAGGCCCAAATTTGGGGCCAAGAGTCTTAAAGTTAGGCTTGATTTGTTTCACTAAGATATCAGAAGAGTCCTCTAAAATTTCTAACTCTTTTACGTTCACCTCAGATAAAATTAATGAAGAAACCGCTTTTAAATCTGATGCTTTTACTGCAGCAGAAACTGGCACCATGATTTTCTGAAGGGGCTGTCTTACTTTAATTTTTTCTTTTTGTCTAATTGAAAGCACCAAAGAGCAGGTATTTTGAGCCAATTGCATTTTACGCTCTAAATGGGTATCAATAACAGCAGAATTGGCCTCTGGAAATTGCGCCAAATGCACACTTTCTTTTACATTAGGATCACATACGCTAGCTAGATCTAGATATAACCTGTCCATAAAGAAGGGTGCTATAGGAGCAGACAATTTAGAGACTACTAACAAACATTCATAGAGCGTCTGGTAGGCAGCAATTTTATCTGGTCCGTATTCTCCTTTCCAAAAACGCCTTCTACACAAACGAACATACCAGTTGCTCAAATTTTCTTGTACAAAATCTGAGATGGCTCTCGCTGCTTTGGTGGGTTCATAAGCTTCATAAGCGGCTTCTACCCTGATGATTAAACTATGGAGTTCTGAAAGCACCCAACGATCAATTTCAGGTCTGTCTGCCAATGGAATCTGGGGGGCGCTGTTGTCAAAATGATCCAGATTGGCGTACAAACTAAAGAAAGAGTAAGTATTGTAAAGGGTGCCAAAAAACTTGCGCTTTACCTCTACAATCCCATCTGGGTCAAACTTGAGGTTGTCCCATGGATTGGCGTTTGAAATCATATACCAGCGAGTGGCATCGGCCCCGTGGGCCTCAATAGTGTCAAAAGGATCAATGGCATTGCCAAGACGCTTAGACATTTTCTTGCCGTCCTTGTCCAAAACCATCCCGTTAGAGACTACATTTTTATAAGCCGGTCTGTCAAAAACCATCGTTGCAATGGCGTGAAGGGTGTAAAACCACCCCCTGGTCTGGTCTACCCCTTCTGCAATAAAATCTGCAGGAAAGGCCTTGTTTTCATCTATTAATTCTTTGTTTTCAAAGGGATAGTGCCACTGGGCATAAGGCATAGCACCAGAGTCAAACCAAACATCTATTAAGTCTGATTCTCTGTACATAGGAGCCCCTGTACTAGACGTCAAAACCACCTGATCTACAATGTTTTTATGTAAGTCAATGGTAGCGTAATTCGCTTCTGAATTGTCCCCTACTTTAAAGTCTTCAAAAATATCTTTAGCCATATGTCCCGCAGCCACAGAATTCGCCATAGCGGCTTTGAGTTCTGCTACCGAACCAATCATCACTTCTTCTTTCCCGTCTGCCGTTCTCCAAATAGGGAG
>Ga0209771_1001914_pt1 | contig 13049 bp, 19 predicted proteins | sample SaaInl59LU_5_DNA_FD_184639 | JGI IMG/M metagenome (GOLD analysis project Ga0209771, IMG submission 184639) | Marine microbial communities from expanding oxygen minimum zones in the Saanich Inlet - ESP_59LU_5_DNA (SPAdes) (version 2) | ecosystem: Environmental > Aquatic > Marine > Intertidal zone...
CCACCGTAGCGTTCAAGTGCTTCCATTGTATCTGGATCACCACCAGCTGCTAATTCTGCTGCTCGGCCTTCGATAATAGATCTTGCTTCTGCATCGTCTATGCCAACTGTGTCTTCGAGTCCGAGTGCATCAGCTATGCCACCGCCTAGTGTCGGTCCTCCATTTACAAATACATTAGATGCAAATGGAGTGTTACTGTGTGTTACTGCTGGCATTATTCTGCTCCCGGACTATAATCTGTTGCGGGCGGAGGTGCCGTGCCTGCACGATCAATTGCCGCCTGCGCTTCTGGTGACCTTGCTACAATTTGTCCTGTGGCAGGATCAACTAAGTCTGCATTAGGATTGGCATTCTGAGATGCTGTTTGTCCTTCTGGTCTTGCAAACGGCCAACGTTTTTTTGGTGCCGATGCATCTGGTATTCCATCTGGAGGACCAGGAGGTGCTCCAGGCTTATCTGCCTTGGTTGCTTCGTCTTTATAACCTAGCTGTTCACCTAGCGCAAAAGGTGTTACTATTGTAGTAGATCCACGCAGTCCATCATCCGGTCCAGCAGTTCCTTCAGCTTCCCAGTAGTATTGTCCACTTACTCGTATTAATACTTTGAGCGTGGCAGGATCTTGACCAAGGGCTGTAAGTATACTAGTTCGTTCTGCATCTAAGTCTGCATTACTGTCACCAGTTGCTGCTGCTGTGCCGCCGCCATTTGTAGATGCGCCACTGTTGACTGCTCCTGCAACTGCTGCTGCTGTGTTGCCTACTGCTGAACTCATAGTAACTGCAAGTAATGCTCTTTGAAAATCATTAAGTACATTATTAGTTGCAATTCCACTCTCTGGATCAGACTGTAGAGTTTGTAACAATCTAATGTCATCACGTATGCCTGTGAGTGCCGTAATAATCCGGTTGTACTCCGGAGTCATGTCTAAATGTTGATATGGAGCTGCCATTATGCGTTATCCCTCGGTGCCATTGTGTCTACTAGATACTTTGGTGCGCTTGCAGTGTTTGTTGGTCCGCTACCGCCCCAATATCTATTTGAAAGTATTCCTGATATTACGCCGGCTTGTTGACCTTTCCAAGCAATGTCTACGTGTACATTACCATTGCCCATATAGCCATTGCCCATTCCTACCGCAGTTGCACCAGCATTTTTACATTCTTCTACAAATTTTAATAAAATAGCAAGTTGGGCTTGATTATTAGTGTACAGTCTAGTGCCGTCACCGTCTAATACTCTAACGTCCGCAGCATAGCCTTTGTCGTGTCTATTAGAACCTGTACGGTTAACTCCGTTGACGCCGCCTTCACTTGTAGGAACTTGGCCACCACTAGTAATTACTATATCGACCCCAGCTGCTGCGCCTGCTGTTTTAAGTATATTCATAAGTTCTGCTTGTATTGGTAAATTACGTTTTCCAGAGTTCGCATATGTAACATTGCCTACACCTGATCCGCTTGCAAGCGTAATTTGGTCTTTAGGCACACTACCTTCATAATAAGTTGTGCCATCTTCTCCCACAATAGCTGTAGATTCTCCGCCGCCATAGCCTGAGGTTTGAGAGGTATATTGATTGCCTCCTCTAAAGCCGCCCGGATTAGTTGTGCTGTTTCTAACTGCGTTATAATTAGCAGAGCTAGTGTTACCTAAGTTAGTTGGATTGCCGACTTCGGCATTAACCATATCAAGTATGCCTGACTGTTGTAGATTAACATAATCTAGTGCTGCTTTTGCAATATTAGCAGGGTTGTTAGCAACTGTGTCAGCATTACGTTGATAGATGCCTTTGCTTCTATCGTCACCTCTGTCTGTAATGATACGCAAGTCTGCTTGTATATCTTCAAACAAACTTGCTATTTCTGCTAGACATGCTTTGTGTGCGAGGTCATAGTCAATGTGTACGTGATCCGGGGGACTACTACCCGGATTAGTATCAACGTCTGGATGTGTAACAGTAGTTTGACCTACTCCTTCAGATCCACTGTTTTCAAATATTTTTGCGCCAGCTGATGACATTTACGTTCCTCGTATTATACTAGTATATTTATCCGAGAAATTATGCCATCTGAATGTTGCTGGTACTTGCAGTATATTGTTTTGCAATTTCAGGTTCGGTCTTTGCAACACAACTAACAGTAGTTGCTAGAATATCAAACTTTGCATCAGGACTTACACTGTACATATATGGTGCTAGACCTAAGCCTTGCTGTTGCATAATTAATACCATAGGCTTTTTAAGTGTAAACTTTGTTGTTGTTTCTTCTTCTAGACGAGCAACAATTTCTTCGCCTGAGCTTAGTTTTAGAGACACTGTGTCTCCGGTTTTGTATGGAGTTTCGATTAGCATTATAGTGTGTATCCTGTTCCGTTGTATCCTGTTTCTTCTAAGTAAGTAACCAACTGATCCTTACCGCCTATTGATTTTCCGCTTACTTTAATCTGTGGGAAAGTACGTGCTCCAGGGAACATTTCCAGTACTTCCTCACGAGTAAAATCTGTGTCAAGTTGAAAGTATTTAAATGGCAACTCTCGCATTTCACATAATCGTTTTGCTGTTTCACAATGCGGACAAGCAGGTTTTCCATAAATTTCTATCATAAACTAAATCCTTTAAAAGTGTCTGTGCCGACATCTTGTTTGGTGCCACCACTAACGTATGATGTAATTTCTGTTTCTTGCGGAGCAACTTGTACTTCGCTTCCACTAATCCATTTCTGTGTCCACGGTAATGGATTAGTCTTTGTATGGTATGGACTTTTTAGATTTACGTTAGTCATTCGACGTGTACAAATCCATTCAATGTATCCACTCAACAACTCTGTGTTAAGTCCAATCATTGATCCGTCTTTAAACAAATACTCTGCCCAAGCCTTCTCTTGATCAACTGCTTCTACAAACATCTGAACGCATGCTTCTTCTGTTTCTTCTGCAATCTTTGCATAGTCTGGATCATCTTTCTTGAGAATCTTTAGCAACATCTGTGTGCTTGCTAGGTGCAAGTTCTCGTCACGTGCAATCAGTTTAATGATCTTAGCATTGCCTTCCATTTGCTTCATTTCTGCAAACGCCCAGCTACATGCAAAGCTCACATAAAAACGTACACCTTCAAGAATGTTAACACTCATCAATGTAAGCCACAACAGTTTCTTTAGTTCATAAAGATCCACAACAATCTTCTTACCGTTAACGGTATGAGTGCCCACTCCCAGCAAGTTGTACCAGCTGCTCAACTCAATTAGATCATCGTAATATTTTGAGATGTCACCAGCACAATCTGCAATTTCTTTGATGTCTAGCATCTCGTCAAAGATTTTACTTGGATTGCTGTACACGTTACGAATAATGTGTGTATAACTACGACTGTGAATAGTTTCACTAAACGTCCACGTTGTAATCCAATTCTCAATCTCTGGCAAACTTACAATAGGAGCAAATGCTTCTACAGGTGCACGACCTTGTACACTGTCTAGTAGGATTTGACGCTTTAGATTGCTTGTAAAGATATGACGTTCGTGATCACTAAGAGCTTTAAAGTCTTTGCTGTCTTTGGTTACATCTACTTCTTCAGGACGCCAAAAGAATCCTAGTTGCTTGTCCGTAAGACCGTCAAAGCTTTTGTATTTTAGTGTATCATAACGCTGAATCGTAGGTCCGCCAGTTGGATCTAGAAATGCTAATACTTTAGTGTGGTCTGCTTTATTTTCAGTGTTAAAAACGCTCATATGTATCTCTTACCCTTGTATATGTGTATCTTATAATACAGTGTAACATGCCCCGAAAGGCATGTCAAGTATTAAATTGTGTATCAAATTGTACACGATTCGCAATCTGCATCGTCAATTTCAACGACTTCAAGTTCGCCCATCATCTTGTTTACATCGACTTCGCCTTGTCCGTCATTGGTGTTAAAGTAATACAACTGCTTGCCGCCTAGCTTGTAGAACATCAAAAGATGCTGCAACATTGTGCTCATTGGAATCTTTTCATCTTCAAAGAAGATTGGATTGTAGCTAGTATTTACACTAATGCCTTGATCGATGTACTTCTGTAGTACAGCCATAATCTTAATGTAACCTTCTGGGCTTTTCTGATCCCATAGCAAGTCGTACTTGTTCTTTAACCGCTTGTACTCAGGAACAACTTGCTTGAGTACACCATGCTTGCTCTGCTTGATACTAATTAAACTGCGAGGCGGCTCAATTCCGTTTGTAGCGTTAGCAATCTGCGCACTCGTCTCAGCTGGCATAAGGGCCATTAGTGTACTGTTACGAATGCCTGTAGCCTTTAGCTGTGCTCGTAGTGTATCCCAATCCATACGCTCAACATGTGGAACCAACTCATCTAAGTCTTTCTTGTATGTTTGGTTAGGTGTAATGCCATGACCATATTTTGTTTCCATGTTGCCACTTGGTGCACCAAACTCTGTTGCAAGATCTGCACTTGCTTTGATTAAGTAGTATGACCAGGCTTCTGCCCATTCATCTACGAGTGCAAGTCCTTCTGGTGTAATGTTTTGGTACGACAAGTCATTTTTAGCCAACCAATATGCAAAGTTAATAATGCCAACGCCTAAAGGACGGCGCTTCTCTGTAGATAACTGTGCTGCTAGTATTGGATAGTTCTGATAGCTTAGTAGTGCATCAAGTCCACGTACTGCCAAACGACATACACGCTCAAAGTCTGCTGGAGTACGAATGTTGCCCCAATTGATTGCACTTAGTGTGCATAAGCTAATCTCGCCTTCTGGATCGTTTAGATCTTTGAGTGGCTTGGTCGGCAAGTCGATCTCTGCACACAAGTTGCTCTGTTTGATAGGCGCAACGTCAGGAAGGAATGCGCCGTGCTCATTAGCATTGTCTACATTCTGTAAGTAAATACGTCCTGTGTTCTTGCGCTCTTCCATAAAGCTGCTAAACAGTTCACTTGCTGGAATAGTTTTCTTGCGTAATTTTGTATTGCGTTCTGCACGTTCGTATAACTCACGAAACTTGTCTTGATCTGCAAAAAATGCATCATACAATCCGGGTACATCTGCAGGCGAGAAAAGAGTTATATCGCCGCCTGTTACTAGTCTTTCATACATCAACTTGTTGAACTGTACACCGTAGTCCATGTGTCTTACACGGTTCTCTTCTGTGCCTTTGTTGTTCTTTAGCACTAACATATCTTCTACTTCAAGATGCCATACTGGATAGTAAATAGTTGCTGCACCGCCACGCACACCGCCTTGGCTGCACGATTTTACTGCTGATTGGAAATGCTTGTAGAAAGGAATGATCCCTGTGTGATAAGCGTCACCTTTACGTATAGGGGAGCCGATAGCACGTATGCTTCCGCCGCCAATACCAATACCTGCTTTTTGTGAGACGTACTTAACAACAGCGGCAGCAGTAGCGTTGATGCTGTCAAGACTGTCATCGGTTTCAATGAGTACGCACGAACTGAACTGGCGCTGCGGGGTACGCACACCGGCCATAACAGGAGTAGGCAGACTAATATCGTGCAAACTGATAGCATCGTAGTATTCCTTTACCCATTGTAAACGAGAATCAACTGGATAGTCTTGGAAAAGACTTGCTGCAATAAGGATGTAACACATCTGCGGCGTTTCAAAGATCTCACCACTTACACGATTCTGGCACAGGTACTTGCCACGTAGTTGTTCCATAGCAACATAAGTTAATGCATCATCACGCTCGTGCTTAATGAATGTATTAATTTTATCCCACTCGTCATCGCTATATTTTGTAACAAGTTCTGGATCATAGAATCCACTTTCAGTATTACGGTCAACTAGTTTCTTAATATGCCACGGTTCAAATCCGCCGTACACTTCTTTGCGTAGTGCATAGTTTACAAGGCGTCCGCCTACATATTGATAGTTAGGAGTTTCTGCGCTGATAAGATCAGCGGCAGCTTTGATTAGTGTTTCTTGAATCTCTTTACTAGTTACTCCATTGTAGAACTGGATCTGACTCTTAAGTTCTACTTCGCTCGGGCTAACGCCGGTAATGTTTTCACAGGCATAAAACACAACTTTGTGTAGTTTGTCAATGTCTAGAAGTTCTTTTTCGCCGTCACGCTTGGTAACTTGAATCATGTACTTTGTCCTTTTAATTGTTTAGTTAGGTATTTATTGTTGCGTTGGAAGAGCATGTATTAGTTCAGAACGTAAAGTATTCGGCAATTCGCTTCTGTGTACATGTGTATCTCCGTTGAATCCGACTACAATGTCGTCTACATAAAGCAAGTAATATGTCTCCGAATTTTCATTGTCTCGTGTAATATGTATCTCATATGATGCTTGGGATAAAACATCAGTTAACTGCAAGGTGTAACAAATTGCAAGAATCTTAACAAAGGAACAATAATTATTTTCCTCTAACAGTTCCCACGGATCAGGCCAAGAACTTGGAGTAAAAGGATCAGCAGCAAACACACATTTAGGTGCTCGATTATAGAAGTCTATCGTTTCTTGTATTGGATCGCTAGCTGTTTCTAAGCCGTTACGAAACTCTCGCCAGACTACCAGTCTGTCTTCGTATTTTTTTTCAAACATTAATTTATCATTTTGTTTACGATTTTGTTTTCACTTTGTAGTGCATAGTAGCAGTATCGCTACTAGTTAAGTTTAACATCATGATAGCTACACTGTCAACCGAATTATCTGCATCTTCGTCATAATTTTGTGCATTAAATCTTAAATTTTCTGCATATATGCTGTTGCCGGTATAATTGTAATCATCTGAAAAAGTAAATGTATCATTTTCTGGATCAATTACCAACGTCATCGTTCCAATTCTTGATGCTGCTACCTGAGTACTTTTATAAACATACTCTATTTCATATCCTTTAGCAGTGTCCGCAGGTAGTTTAAATAATTTAGACCAATCTTGTTGTCCTATTGTAAGCTTGTGTGTTGTTGCAAGGTCTGTAATGGCAGGACCTTCGACTTCGGGATAATATGCTACATTATTTTTATAAACTTCATTATATCCTAATTCTTGACTGCGTTGGAACCAGTCTCCAACGCTGCTATTCCCAGATACTACTGCAAGTTCTGTGCCAGGGGATTCAACGTCTAGTGGACCAACAAACGCAATAACTGGATGTTGATTAAATTGTGAAGTGCCACCTTGATTGCCAACTTGATAAAACTTGTTATTACTACTAATATTGTTTTTTCCAGTAAAAACTTTTATTGCACTTGTGTAAATCTCATTGAATGTTGAGTTTGTGATTGTGTTGTTAATAGGACCAGTCTCCATGCCACTATTACCAGGAATTGTTCCTACTCCAAATGCTAGTCCTTGATACAATGTATCAAACGTGCATTCATTCCAAATGTTATCTTTGATATCATTATCTGAATATACCGCAGTAGCAAAATTCTTTATTTGAACATTATCAAAAGTATTATTATTCGAACTAACTGCTGTACTTAACGAAGTAATTTTTATTCCAACACTAGTACTAACAACTAGATCTCCAAGAGAATATCCGCCTGATAACAAAATATTTTTAAACATGCTATCTTTACAACTGATTAGCTCTAACGCAGGTCCTTGTGTAGTATTAATTGTTAAGTCAGAAACACTAAGGTTTCTTGCTTGATTCAATGTTGTACTATCAGCATCATCTGCATATATTCCGGGGGTACTAGTTTCATTTATTGTCTGAAATGCGGTATGATTTCCGGCATTGATAATGGTCTTGTTAATACCTGCGCCGCGTATAGTAGTATAAGGAGGCAGTTTAATAGTGTCAGTGATTGTATACTCGCCTGCTTCAAATATAAGCTCTACCCGAGCTCCTGTTGTACCTTTGTTTGATGAATTGAGATATAACTGATCGACTGCTCTTTGGATTGCTACTGTTTGATTTGTACCATCGCCTGCTGCGCCAAAGGCACGAATACTTATTCTATCATCTAGTCTTGCTTGTAATGTACGCAATACAGGATTGTTGGCTGAATCGCCTGTTTGTACGTTAGTTCCGCTCTTATATTGATAAGTGTTTGCAAATTCAAATAGATTGTCTGTCTCGCTTAGTAGTTTAGTATTGCCTACATACGGTGCGCCTTCTGCTACACTACCATTACCAATGTACAACTCCTGCGAGTCAACAGCCCAACCAAATTCTCCGCTAGCTAATTGCGGTAATCCACTGCCTGCGTTCTTTTGTCCTCTTCGAACTTGAATTCTACTGATGGATACTACGGCCATGCTAATACTCCTACGTTATATTAGTAGTATTTAGCCATGTTTCTCATAATACATTTCACAACGCTTCCACCATTCCTGCGACCAATCATCAAATTCATCTGGCCATAAGTCAAACTGCTGATACGTTTCACCACCTAGTTCAATTGGATCGTCGCCTCGGCTACACATAAAGATATGGCCTTCACGTATGTTAGTACCATGTATTTCATTGTGTCCTAGTGCATAAGCGGTCATTTGCAAATAGTAGTCTTCAACCCACTCAGGCTTTTTTGGCTTGTTGGTCTGTTTAAAATCCATGATACAGGGCTGGCCTTTGTACTGTCCTACTAGATCAGTTGTGCCTGCAAAGATACCTGGAACATAAAGTGGAACTTCGCTACCCCAAATCTCATCTACGTGTACCATTGCTTCGTCACGGATGACTTCTGCCATGCGATATGCCTTTTTAGAATAAGGATTGCTGCCTGGATTATCTGTCCACACACCATTGTCTACATAATCCTCAAGATACTTATGCATACGTGTGCCTACGCCACTTGCTTCAGTTACAATCTCTTGTGCTTTAGCTTCGCCCACACGCTTTTTCCACGCAATAAGATGGCTCATGTCCTTAGTACCACTAAGGATAGTTGTAACGCTTGCTACAGGAGGTCCGCCTGGTGCTGCATAACGGCGCTTGCCGTCTACTTCAACACGTTGTAGTTTTTCGTACTTGTACTTCTCAATAATTAAACTCAATCTTCAGGCTCCTTTGGTAGGTCATAATCGGCTTCCCATGCAGCTTGACCAAATGGATCGTTATTCATAAAGTAAGGACTTACGTCTGAAAACGGATCATCAATGCCTTCAACTGAGATTACTTCGGGGATTAAACTTGTCATCATTTGTTCAATGCCGTGTTTAAGTGTCATTGTACTACCTGCGCAACCACTACAGGCTCCACTTAATTCCACAAGTACTGTACCATTTTCAAAGCTAACAAAGTTTACTTCGCCGCCATGTTGTGCTACCGATGGGGTTACATACTGTTCCATTACTTCTGTAATGTTCTTAACTATATCTTCGTACGATCGTTCTGTCATAAAAAAGCTCCTATTAGTGTATATAATAACACCAAATAGGAGCTTTGTCAACCGTTAATTTAAAGTTCAGCGCCTACATCAGTAGCGTTCTTGGCCATGTTACCCACAGTGTCACTTGGTGCTCCTGGGTTTCCAGGTACTGCGCCTGCAACATCATCTACTTCACTTTGTTTAAACTCAATCTTGTCTTGATCAAAGTTAGTTACAAGTTGTTGTATTTTGGGATCTGCATCGTACATTGCTTTAAAGCTTTCGTAGTCAAAGTTGCCCTTGCCTTGATTGCGCATGTATTTGTCTAGTTTTTTCATGGATAAAGCAGCCACGCCGGCTGCTTTCTGTTGTCTTAATAAAGCGTAGATGGCACTGCCATCTACAGCTTCATTTACTTTTTTTTTGAATGGTCTACTGACTCACGCTTTTCACGTCCGCCTAGCTCTTCGCCGCCGGCTGCTGCATCTGCTGCTCCAAACTCGTCATCTGCTGCTGGCTCTGCCATGTCCATGTCTACTTCGCCGTCTACTGTTGGCTCCATATCCATGTCTGGCTCTTCAGCACCCATAGTATCCATTGGCTCACCTTCGCCAGTTAGCATGCCTACGCCGCCTGTTAGTGCAATACGTGTTGTTTCCATTACGCCATACATTGCTTCTAGTGCTGGCTTAACTGCTGCTGTAAATGCTTCAGCTTGCTCACTACCCATTTCGTCACGAATAGCATCAGCTAGTTCTAGCATTGACTCTGTTTGCATTTCAGCAGTATCTTCCATCCAACCAGTAACACGATCAACCATGTCCTTAGCTGCCATTACTAGTTCTGCTTTGTCTTCTTCGCCTTCGTTAAGCGATTCAATTGCTTCATCAATTGCAATACTTACATCGTCACGCTCTGCAAGTGCAGCGTTAAGTACGTCTAGGAACAATTTGTTCTTAGTATGTCCTTTTTGCTGAACAGCATCAAAGCTTTCAGTTGTTTCTACATTAAATACCTGAGTACGTAGTTTGTTACGAGCATCTTGTAGTTGCTCTGTAGTAAACGCATCAATGTCAATCTTTGAACCAAAGCGTTGTGCTAGGCTTTCATTTAGTTTTGCGGCCGTTAGCGGCTTTGAAAATTCTCTAATTTGCATTTTATTCTTCCTGTTGATAGGTGTTCTATAATATATTTATCACTTAACAAAAAATATAACGATCTAAAAGGCTACGCACACGCTGTGACTCTTGAATAGCAACATCTAGTCTAGTTTCTCTTATTTCTCGCTTATTTTCATCAGTTGTATTACGAATTGAGTTTCTATAGAATATCGCATCGTTGTAATGTTTTAGCATTGTGTCATCAAATTCCATTGCAGTTTCAGTAATGTCGATTCCTTGTGCAAGATTTTTAGCAATAGCAACTGCTGTTGTTTTAAAATATGTTCTTACAACTTGACGATTTTCTTTAGCGTCATATATCAAGTAGCCTTTAGGACTCTTACGTATAATGACATGCTTGATCCTAATACTATTTCCTCGTTGATGAGGGATAGCACTATCTTCAAGTCCTCTATTAACAATTTCTTCAAGATCATTTAAAAGCTTTTCAGTTGTCATTCCGTATCACCATTATCGTCCCATTGTGTTGTACTTTACTTATTATACTTTTACGAATTAGATTATTGATAATGGTTTGTTCCCGCTCTGGAAATGATCCAAGCGAGCGAGGCTCATCGATACTAGCCAAGAGATTCTTTTCCTCATTGGTCTTATAAGTGTTTTTAATGATGAGCTCGTTAATTTTCATTTGATTGATTGTAACTGCTGTTGTAATGTTTTCAGCTGATCTTGTGTAGCTTTAATTTGTATCTGAATTGCTTTCTTTTGCTCTTGCTTGGCTTTTTGTGCTTCGGGACTATTAGGATCTTGTGTTCCCATTTCTTCACCAGGCTTAGGTGCAGGTTGCCCAGGCTTTGCAGTTGGAGTGCCTGCAACATTTACCGGAGCTGCGGTAGCAGGTGTTGCTGTGCCTTGCTGATCAGCAGGTATTCCTAATTCAAAGATTTTCATATTCTTGCACCCCTACGTTTGGTCTTACTTATTGTTCTACGTCCAGTATTTAATCTTCTTAGCTTCTGACTTGCTGGATTTGTTCTTTTAGTTCTAGTACTCTTTGTACTTATAACCGATCCCTTCTTACGTCTAGTTTGTTTGAGTGTATTAGACGCTTTCATATTCTTAGGAGCATTACATGTTGCAGGCTTTGCAACAATGCGCCCTTTACGTGTACCAGTTGTGCAACGATACTTGCGAACAGTTTTGTTTCCGCTCTTACCAAATATAGTAGTAACACCTTCAGCAAATTCGTAATCTTCGCTATTCCATGTAAGTTCACGTAAAAGCATCTGTTACCTCTTGCGGTTAAGAGCTTGCACTCTTTTACTTGCTGGATTAATGCGTTTGGTCTTCTTGGCTTTGCGGATCATTCTGCCGCCAAGTCTAGCTTTAGTTTTCTTTAAATTTTGTCGCTTCTTGATGTCAGGTGCTGCAAAGCACTGTGCCATCCTAGCAACAACTCTATTTTTGCGGGGACCACCAGAACAACGATACTTGCGAACAACCTTCTTTCCAGAACGTGCCCAAGTTTGACCTTCTTCAAGGTTCTCTTCTGTTGGATCAATAAAAAACTCACGTAATAACATATAGTTATTTATCGTGAGCGACTGGTTAGTTCATTAAAAGTACAACAACTATTGACAGAAGTCCTGTTACTATTGTGCCTGCGGCACCAATAATAACCTTTGTCATCGACTGTTGTCCTGCGCTGATTGCATTATGTAACGTATCAATTTTCTCTTCTACTTTGGAAAGGCGTCCTTCTAAGACATCATAGCGTTGCGCACACAAGTCTACGTGTGCTTCTAGATTTTCTCTTTCAAGTTGAGTAGTTGACATTTATATTCTCCGTAAACCCTGTATTCTCGTAGGGTAGTTAAGTAAACTCTAAGTTAGCCTTGTTATGTGATTATAAATGCCTGGTAGTTTTAATGCTACAAAGTTATTTATCGTCTATATTAAAAATTATGTTAGTTAAAGCTGTATTTTTGGTAAGAAAATGTGCATTTTCAAACTTTGCAGTTTCATCTAAGTTAGTGATAATTGGAATTAAATCAAAGTCATTTACTAGCGTATCGATATCTAATGCATTTTCATATTCTATATCAAATACATATTTCCAAACATTTTGTTTGGTCTTAAATGAAGTGCCCAACCCTAGTTTACTAGGTATTTCTTTAACAACTTCAGGTTTGCTCACATACGTTGGATTGACTCTTAATCCAATTGTTTGCATCACAGTAAGGAAGTTTTGCTGTTGCCGATGTTGTTTTGGATCTTCACCTCGACGGGCGCTGGTCTCAGTTATGTCTACTAGCGTATGTAATATAAATCTCATACAGTATTTAAGTCATAAAAAAAGAGCCACTTAAAAAGTGACTCTTTAGTGTGACGCCTGCCGCGGTTAACGACCGTATATCACGTTCCTAAGGTAGTTAGGATTTAGTCTGTGAACGTTGCAACTAGTGCTGCTGTTACACCTGTTACACCGCGGTATGCTGCGCCAGGTGTTAGTACGCCTGTGCCTTGTACTGCAACGTGTGCAACGTCTGCAGTTGTGTAAGCAACGCCTGCAATGCTTACTGCATCGTCTGTGCCTTTTACGCCACCAGCTGTCATTGCTTCTACTACTGCATTAAGATCAGCAATTGCTG
>Ga0209771_1001915_pt1 | contig 13043 bp, 14 predicted proteins | sample SaaInl59LU_5_DNA_FD_184639 | JGI IMG/M metagenome (GOLD analysis project Ga0209771, IMG submission 184639) | Marine microbial communities from expanding oxygen minimum zones in the Saanich Inlet - ESP_59LU_5_DNA (SPAdes) (version 2) | ecosystem: Environmental > Aquatic > Marine > Intertidal zone...
ATGGTTTTTGCTTTTGCAGGTGACTCAACTATTACTAAATTCTTCGCCATTCTTAGGATTTTTGAGGTTACAAATGTATATCAAAAAAAATATATGAACCTAATTTATAAGCAAATCAATCTAAATTTAAGCTTCAAACAACTATAAATTGAGCCTTACAAACTATGTAATTTTATATATTTTAATAAGAATTTATTTTTACTTCAAATTTAAATTAATCAAATGTTTTTTATATAATTTGCTTTAGAATTAAAATTCTTATTAAAAAATTAACACACTGTCAGATTGTCATAATCTATAAATTAATCTATCTTTGCGTCTACCTTTTAAAGAAAAGGCACAAAACTTGACCTATGGTGTTTTCAAAAAATTTATGGAAGAAACAATAGACGAAAGCAAACAAGGAGCAGCTTTAATTTTAGAGCAAAAAGAAAACAATTCAAAAAAGCTATTTATTGAAAGCTATGGTTGTGCTATGAATTTTAGCGACAGTGAAATTGTGGCCTCTATTTTAGACCAGCAAGGCTACAATACTACTACTAATTTAGAGGAGGCAGATTTAGTATTGGTTAATACGTGTTCCATTAGAGATAAAGCCGAACAAACCGTTAGAAAGCGTCTAGAAAAATATAATGCTGTAAAACGCATAAACCCTAAAATGAAAGTTGGTGTTTTAGGCTGTATGGCAGAACGCTTAAAAAGCAAGTTCCTTGAGGAAGAAAAAATAGTTGATCTTGTTGTTGGCCCAGATGCTTACAAAGATTTACCAAATCTTCTAACAGAAGTAGAAGATGGACATGATGCCATAAACGTTGTATTATCTAAAGACGAAACTTATGGAGATATTTCTCCTGTACGATTAAATAGTAATGGAGTAACTGCATTAGTATCTATTACACGTGGTTGTGATAATATGTGCACCTTTTGCGTTGTCCCTTTTACACGTGGCAGAGAACGTAGCAGAGATCCGCAAAGTATTATAGAGGAAGTAAACGATTTGTGGAACAAAGGCTATAAAGAAATTACATTACTTGGCCAAAATGTAGATAGCTACCTTTGGTATGGTGGAGGATTAAAAAAAGATTTTGTAAAAGCTACAGAAATGCAAAAAGCTACAGCTGTAGACTTTTCGAAATTACTTCAAATATGTGCCGAAGCGCAACCTAATATGCGTATTCGTTTTTCTACTTCTAATCCTCAAGATATGAGTTTAGACGTCATAAAAACAATGTCTAAATATGATAATATATGCAACCATATTCACCTGCCTGTTCAAAGCGGGAGTAACCGAATTTTAAAAGCAATGAACAGATTGCATACTCGCGAGGAGTATTTTACATTAATAGATAATATTCGCCAAATTATTCCTGATTGTGCAATAAGCCAAGATATGATTGCTGGTTTCCCTACTGAAACCGAAGACGATCACCAAGACACACTAAGTCTATTAGAGTCTGTAAAATACAACTTTGGCTACATGTACTCGTATTCTGAAAGACCAGGAACACTTGCTGAACGAAAATTTGAAGATAATATTCCGGAAACAATAAAAAGTAGAAGATTAAGCGAGATTATTGCGCTTCAATTAAAACACAGTGAGTTTAGAACACGAGAGTTTTTAGGAAAAACTATAGAAATATTAATAGAAAAAGAATCTAAAAAATCTAAAGACCAATGGTCTGGAAGAAGCCAACACAGTATTGTTGCCGTTTTCCCTAAGGAAAATTACAATATTGGTGATTTTGTAAAAGTAAAAGTAACAGATTGCACAAAAGCGACACTAATAGGTAAAGCTGTTGGGTATTCAAAAAAATAATTAAACACATACTTATGAAAAAATTAATTGCAATAGTATTCACCTTAGTCTTATTTACTGGCTGTGAAAACGAACCTTTAGATAGCGATTTTAGTATTTTAAACAATCCTAATATCCCTACAGACCCAAACGATCCTACAGATCCAGGAAGCGGTAGTACAGATCTTGCTTTATCGGTTTACGAATTAGATACAGATATTAGTTTTACTTTTTTTGGAGTCCCAATTCAAACCATAACAAATAGCGATATTACTATTACCAACAACATAATTACTTCTAGCAATATTTTGTTAACGGTTGCAGGAAGTCCTCCAGCTACAGAAAACCAAACGATTACTAGAAATGGTTTAGGACAAATTATTAGCGATATTAGCACAACACCTTCTGGCACTGTAACAAACGAATATTATGTTACATATTCTGGTAATGATATTTCGCAAATAACCTATAATTATTATGACTTAGAAGACCCTACTTTTGATGAAGAATATATCTATAATTTTATATTTAGCGGAAATGAAATTACAAGAACAGAAGTAGGATCTACAATAGAAACCGTTTTTACTTTAGATAATTCTGGAAGGTTAATTAAAAAAGAATCTTTTGATAGTTCTATAAGTATACAAACCGAAGAATTAACTTACAATAGTGATGGTAATGTATCCAATAGTGTGCTTTCAGGAGAAAACAACAGTACAATCTCATTTGGTTACGATACTTTCAACAATCCGCTAAAAGTAGTTTACGACGAGCAATACTTACTAAGTTTTTTAAGCGACGAATATGATGATGAGGTTGGTTCTCCTATTGCACAATTTCATGCTACAAAAAACTGGAGCAGTATAACTATAGATGGTAATACTTATAATTTTATTTTACAATACGATGCTGGTAATAGAATTTCCACAAGAGATATTTCTTACAGTTTCGATGGAGGATTCTCATTTGTAATTAATGAACGTTTTAACTACGTAAATTAAAGTTTAGTAAAAAAGAATATGGAATCTATTCAAGCAACAAAACAACGTTTCGGGATTATTGGAAATAGTGCCACATTAAATCGCGCTATTGAAAAAGCAATCCAAGTATCGCCAACAGACATCTCTGTATTGGTTACAGGAGAAAGTGGTGTTGGTAAAGAAAGTATTCCAAAAATTATTCACCAACTCTCTCATAGAAAACACAGTAAATATATTGCTGTAAACTGTGGTGCAATACCAGAAGGCACTATAGATAGCGAGCTTTTTGGCCACGAAAAAGGAGCTTTTACAGGTGCTACAGCTACACGATCTGGTTATTTTGAAGTTGCAGATGGTGGTACTATTTTTTTAGACGAAGTTGGAGAGTTGCCATTAACTACACAAGTTCGTTTATTACGTGTACTTGAAAATGGTGAGTTTATAAAAGTAGGTTCAAGTAAAGTACAAAAAACTAATGTACGTATTGTTGCTGCTACAAACGTTAACATGTTCGAAGCTATTAAAAAAGAAAAGTTTCGTGAAGATTTATACTACAGATTAAGCACTGTAGAAATAAACCTTCCTCCTCTTCGTGAGCGACAGGAAGATATACATTTACTCTTTAGAAAATTTGCCAGCGATTTTGCACTAAAATACAAAATGCCAACTATAAAATTAACAGAAGAGGCTATTCAAAATCTTATAAAATACCGTTGGAATGGTAATATTAGACAGTTAAGAAATGTTGCTGAACAAGTTTCGGTTTTAGAAGAAAATAGAACTATTTCTGCAACTACTTTAAACGGTTATTTACCTTCAGCATCTAACAACCTTCCTGCAGTAATAAAAACCTCTAAGTCTGAAAGTGACTTTAGTAGCGAACGTGAAATTTTATACAAAGTTTTGTTTGATATGAAAGCCGATTTAAATGATTTAAAGAAGCTTACCATGGAGTTAATGAAAAACGGTAACGTTAAAGATGTGCAAGAAGACAATCAAAGTTTAATTGAAAAAATTTATGGTGAAAGCACTTCAGAAGACAATTTAGAAGACTTACAAGTATTAGCTATTCCTGAGAAATCTGAGGCCACCAAAAACCATATTAAAGAAACTAATGATAAGTATCATTTTGCTGAAGAAATAGAGGAAGAAGAGACCCTATCTTTGCATGATAAAGAATTAGAACTCATTAAAAAATCTTTAGAGAGACACAGTGGTAAACGAAAGCTAGCTGCCGAAGAATTAGGAATTAGCGAACGTACACTTTATAGAAAAATTAAACAATTTGATTTATAATTTTTCGTTATTTTAATTTCATATCAAGTAAAATAGTAAATGAAATACTCAAAACATATCCTTTTATTAGTAATTACACTTTCACTCTTTAGCTGTGGATATTATTCGCTATCAGGAACAAACATTCGAGACGATGTAAAATCTTTTCAAGTTAATTACTTCCAAAATACAGCTGCTCAAATAGAGCCAGGATTAGATAGAGATTTTACACTTGCATTACAAGATTTAATTCTAAATCAAACCAATCTAGAGCTAGTTAATTCTAATGGAGACTTAGTTTACGAAGGTGAAATTACAGAATATCGTATCTCTCCCACAACAGCAACAGCAAATAATACAGCAGCACAAAACAGACTGTCTGTTAGTGTTCGTGTTCGTTTTTATAATAAAAAGGCAGAAGACGACGATTTTGAAAACAACTTCTCTTTCTTCTATGATTACGAAGGAGGTGCTCTACTTTCTGGAAGTGTAAAAGACACTGCTCTAGATGAGATTTTCGAACGTATTACTCAAGATATTTTTAATGCATCTCTAGCGAAGTGGTAAATGAATCAAACTGATTTTTTAAATATAATTAAAGCACCTCAACACATTAACAAGTCTCAAACCCAAGATTTGAAAAATGTAATTGAAGCTTTCCCATATTTTCAATCTGCAAGAGCACTCCATTTAAAAGGCTTAAAAAATGCCGATAGCTTTAAATATAATAGTGCCTTAAAAACAACTGCAGCCTATACAACAGACAGAAGTATATTATTCGATTTTATAACTTCAGAAACATTTACTCAAAATGAAATCTCTAAATACATCAAGCAAAATAGTGGTCATTTATTAGATATTAATGTTGATGCAGAAGACATTTCTATTAAAAAACGTGTAGTTATAGACACTATCTTAAAACAGCAAATTGAAGACACAAAAGACACTTTAGATCCAGGATTATTTCAATCTAAAACAGAAAATCATAATTCTAAAACTGAAGCATTACAAAAAACAGAACATGTTTTAAATCTTGGAAAACCACTTGAATTTAATAAAAACGAAACCCATTCCTTTAACGAGTGGTTAAGCTTAACGCGTTACACACCTATTAATCGTGAAGAAAAATCGTTACAAAACGAGCCAAAAGAAAATAAAACTAAAGCGTCTAAAAGCAAATTAGCAAGAGCAAAAAAGTTTGAACTTATCGAAAAATTTATTGAGGAAAGCCCAAAGTTAAGCGCTAAAAAAAAACCAGCATCAAAACAAAACATTGCTAAAGCACAAATGATACAGCCTGAAGCCCTTATGACAGAGACTTTAGCACGTATATACCTTGAGCAAAAAAACTATACAAAGGCAATTCAATCTTATAAAATATTAAGTTTGAAATATCCAGAAAAAAGTGGTTTCTTTGCAGACCAAATTAAAGCAATTAAAAAATTACAAGAACAAAATAATTAAAGGAATAACATGTTTACAATATTATTAATTTTAATCGTAGTGGTAGCTTTTTTACTAATAGTAGTAATAATGGTACAAAATCCTAAAGGTGGTGGATTATCTTCCTCTTTTGGTGGAGGTGGAACTCAACAATTAGGTGGTGTAAAGAAAACAACAGACTTTTTAGATAAAAGCACATGGACATTAGGTGCTATTTTAGTAGCATTAATTTTGGCGTCAAGTTTAACTATTACGCGAAATGGAGTTGTACAAGACTCTAAAGCCTTAGATCCAGATGCTATTACTACTCCTGTAGAACCTGCAACTACACCAGCTACAGACGATTCTACAAAAACAATGAATACTGAAGAGTAAAAACAATATATATCTCAATAAAAATGCCAGCTTTTCAGTTGGCATTTTTTGTTTCTATTTGTTCCTGAGTTTAATCTGTAAGTTTGTCAGTTACATTCTAATGGCACATTTTTAGCTTAGTTAATTAATAGAATAATACATAACCGTCTTATCTGTATAGATTAGGACATAACAACAATAACAATGAGTAAAATAAACATTAAACCACTAGCAGATCGTGTACTAGTTGAAGCACTTCCTGCTGAAACAAAAACTGCTTCTGGATTATATATTCCAGATAGCGCACAAGAAAAGCAACATAAAGGTACTGTTGTTGCAATAGGAAACGGAAAAAAAGACGAACCACTAACAGTTAAAGTTGGAGATACTGTACTTTACGGAAAGTACTCTGGCTCCGAAATAAAATTAGATGGTGTAGATTATTTAATGATGCGTGAGGAAGACATCATGGCCATTATATAATTCTGTCGTTACTGCGAAAGCAGTACTCTGTTTTACTAACAAATAATTTCAATTAATAAAATTCCTGCTTCCGTAGGAATAAAAAATAAAATTTCAATTATGGCAAAAGATATAAAATTTGATATTGAAGCTCGCGACGGTTTAAAACGTGGTGTAGACGCATTAGCAAATGCAGTAAAAGTAACCTTAGGACCAAAAGGGAGAAATGTAATTATTAGTCGCTCATTTGGAGCACCTATAGTTACTAAAGATGGTGTAAGCGTTGCAAAAGAAATAGAATTAGAAGATGCTCTTGAAAATATGGGAGCACAAATGGTAAAAGAAGTTGCCTCAAAAACTAACGATTTAGCTGGAGATGGAACAACAACTGCTACTGTTTTAGCACAAGCCATTGTAAAAGAAGGCTTAAAAAATGTTGCAGCAGGCGCAAATCCTATGGATTTAAAACGTGGTATCGACAAAGCTGTAGCTGCAATAGTAGAAGATTTAGGCAAGCAAGCTAAAGAAGTAAAAAATTCTTCTGATAAAATTAAACAAGTCGCTTCAATCTCTGCTAATAACGATGAACTTATAGGAGACTTAATTGCCAAAGCTTTTGGTAAAGTTGGCAAAGAAGGTGTAATTACTGTAGAGGAATCTAAAGGAACAGATACTTATGTAGACGTTGTAGAAGGTATGCAGTTTGACAGAGGTTACTTATCGCCTTATTTTGTTACTGATAGTGAAAAAATGATTGCAGATTTAGAGAATCCTTATGTGTTGTTATACGACAAAAAGGTATCTACAATGAAAGACTTACTTCCTGTATTAGAACCAGTTGCACAAACAGGAAAACCTTTATTAATTATTGCAGAAGATGTAGATGGAGAAGCACTAGCCACTTTAGTCGTTAATAAATTACGTGGCTCTTTAAAAATTGCTGCAGTAAAGGCTCCAGGTTTTGGAGACAGACGTAAAGCGATGTTAGAAGATATTGCTATTTTAACTGGTGGAACAGTAATTTCTGAAGAACGCGGCTTTACACTTGAAAACGCTTCTATTGAAATGCTAGGAACTGCAGAACGTATTACTATAGACAAAGACAATACTACTGTTGTTAATGGTGCTGGAGACAAATCTCTAATAAAAAATAGAGTCAACCAAATCAAGTCGCAAATAGAATCTACTACTAGTGACTACGATAAAGAAAAACTACAAGAACGCCTTGCTAAGTTAGCAGGTGGAGTTGCGGTGTTATATGTTGGTGCTGCTAGTGAGGTAGAAATGAAAGAAAAGAAAGATCGTGTAGACGATGCTTTACATGCTACAAGAGCTGCTGTTGAAGAAGGTATTGTTGCTGGAGGTGGTGTTGCTTTAGTAAGAGCCAAAAAAGTGTTAGAAAAAATTACTACAGAAAATTTAGATGAAACTACTGGTATACAAATTGTTGCAAGAGCGATAGAATCTCCTTTACGCACCATTGTAGAAAATGCTGGTGGTGAAGGTAGTGTAGTAATAAACAAAGTTTTAGAAGGCAAAAAAGACTTTGGTTACGATGCTAAATCTGAAACTTATGTAGATATGCTTAAAGCTGGTATTATAGATCCTAAAAAAGTAACACGTATTGCATTAGAAAATGCAGCGTCTGTTGCAGGAATGATTTTAACTACAGAATGTGCTTTAATAGACATTAAAGAAGAATCTGCTGGTGGTGGAATGCCAGGCGGAATGGGTGGAGGCATGCCAGGCATGATGTAATGGCGAATCGCCAGAGATAAATTAAAAAAACGCTTCTAGATTGATTTCTGGAAGCGTTTTTTATTAAGGTTTGTTTAATGCAATGATAAAAAATCGTTTCAATGTTTTTTATCAAACGTTAAACGAAGTTAGCTTATTTTATTCGAAAAGTCAATTCAGTTAATTAAACCAAACTGCATACTTCTGTCTACGTAGTTCAAGAGCCAAAGCTTCTTCTATTTTAAGTGCTTCTGTTCTTGTAGCAATTGGATCTATATGGTTGTACAAACTTGGTCTTAAATACATACCATACTTTTCTACAATATTAGAAGATAGCTTGTATCCTTTTTTATTTCTATAACCAGTTTTGTGTTGTGTAAACCGTTCGTTTGGTGTTTTACTTGTCATGCCAACATACAAACATTGCAACACACCATTAAATTGTGGGTTTGCATTACGAAACTTAGTGTTTTCTGTAAACACGCGTTTCGATAATTCTATTACATAAATTCTGTAAGGCATAGTGTAAATATAAAAAAGCCTGAATGTACATTCAGGCTTTATATATAATTATTCCTTTTTAGTTATTCTTTTTTATGGTCTTCTTGCACTTCTTCGTCGCGATATTTACAACAAGGATGTACTGTTTCGTAGGCTTCGTCTGTAGCTTTTAATGTTTTAGTATCATGGCCAACTGCTACAATACTTTTTTGTATGGTTTCAAGATTTGTTTTACGCTCATCAAAAATTAATTTTAATTCATGCGATTCTACATTCCAAATGGCAGATTTTACACCTTTGGTATTTAAACTTGCTTTTTCAATTCGTTTTTTACACATTAAACAGACACCATCTACTTCTAAAGAAGCGCGTTCATTTTTGTTTTGTGCAAAGCTTGTTAATGTAAAAAGTAAAACGAAGGTTACTAGTAAATTTTTCATATGTAATTTATTTTAAATGTTTGGTTATTATTATCGTTCTTGCATTTGCAAGAATTGGTTATTTAATTTTAAATCTAAGTCCTGCAAAATAGTTAGCTCCAAAAATTGGGCCATATACAAAAGTAGTATCAAAACTCGAACCAAAAGGATTATCTGCCGATACTATTGGGTTCTCTTGTCTGGTGTTGAATATATTTTCTCCACCTAAATATACTTCAAATTTTGGAGAAAACACTTTAGTTACTTGAGCATTAAAAGTCGCTACAGTCTCAGAATACTCTGGTAATTGGTATTGTATTGGGTTATTTTGTGTAGATGATAAACGTTGAGCGCCTAGCCAATTATAGGTTGCATCAAATTTCCACTGTCTAGATTCGCCTTCATCTACTTCTGTTTCATAAGATGCATTTGCAAAAAACCGATGTTTTGGAGTTAATGGTCTTTCTAAGTTACCAGAAGTATATTGCGTTTTAACATCATAGTTTTTATAGGCCAAACGCGTATTAAAATTATTAAAAGGCTCGTAATGTAATTCTACTTGAAAACTATTGGCATAACTCTCTCCAGCTAAATTATAAAAATTTACTTGTTGCGCGTTTTCATAATCGACTACCACTTGGTTTTTAAAATCTGTTCTATAAAAGTCTGCTATCACCTCTCCTTTTCTTCCAAATACTCTAAAACCTTGTAAAAAAGACACGCCATAATTCCATGCAATTTCTGGATCTAAGCCGTAAATTGCTCCAGTGGTATTTAAAATATTTATGTTTCGTGATGTTGAAAACAGTTTTTGGTTTTCGGCAAAAATATTAGCACTACGTTTTCCTCTTCCTACAGATGCTCTAAACACTCCTTTTTCCCATGTGGTATAACGCAAATGCAAACGAGGTGTTACAAATGTGCCTAATAAATTATGTCTATCTAATCTTAAACCTGCTGTAACATTTAATTTATCTAGGTTAAAATAATTATACTCTATAAAACCACCAATAGAATTTTCGGTTCTATTAAAATCTGTTGTATTTACTAATTCATCGTAATTATCGTAAGTATAACTTATACCAGTTTTAATTTTATGTCGAGAATCGCTTATTATAGTATTATAAATTACATTAGCATATAAACTATTATGCCTAATATCGTATCTATTTAATCCAAAATAAGAGTCTTGTTGGTGACCACTAAAAGCGGCTTGAACACCAATACTTTGCCATGGTAATTCTGCATTAACATAACCTAATTTAGCACTAACCTCGTAACGCTCGGTGTCAATTTCACTTCCCCAATTATTGGTTGTTAATTTATCTGTTTCTGGATTAAAATCTATTTCACCAGTTTGTTTATCATCTTTTAAATATTTTAAATTTATAAAACTTACCAGGCCTTTTTCTGGATTAGTATATTGCCAACGGTTCATTACATTAACCTGATTATACAAAGGCATATCTAAAAAGTTATCGTTATTTACATCGTGTTTTGTGTTTAAGGTACTGCCGTGTAAATAAACTCCTGTTGTCCATTTATCGCTAACTTTTGTATTAAAATGCGTGTTTAACTCTAGACGTGCGTTACTTGCTCCATAAAGGTTTACAAATAGTTTATCGTCTGTTGTAGGTTTTACTAATTCTGCATTTATTTGTCCTGCAATACTTTCGTAACCATTAACAACACTTCCTGCGCCTTTTGTAATTTGTATACTTTCTACCCAAGTTCCAGGAATAAAACTAAGTCCAAAGGCTTGAGAGGCACCACGAATAGATGGAATGTTTTCTGTGGCTATTAATATGTAAGGACTTGTTAAACCTAACATTTTTATTTGTCGAGTTCCTGTAACAGCATCTGCAAAATTTACATCTATTGAAGGATTGGTTTCAAAACTTTCAGACAGGTTACAACAAGCCGCTTTTAAAAGCTCATCGCTACTAACGTTAATTACATTCTGAGACGATAAATAAGAAATTGAAGATGGTTTTTTTCTTGATGTTATTTTAATTTCATCAAGTTCGCTTGTTGGTTTTAAATAATGTGTTATAGTTTTTGGGCTAGAAATTAATAATGTATCTGTTTTATAGCCTACATAACTTATAATTAGTTTGTTATACTCTTTTTTATAAGGAATTGTAAATTTTCCATCAAAATCTGTAACATCTCCAAATGTAGTTCCTAACCAAATAACGTTAGCTCCTGGAAGTGGTGTTTTACTTGCGTTATCTTCAAAAACAGTGCCTTTTAATTCCGATTGAGAAATCGCAAATAATGGCAATAATAGTATTATATAAATTATCTGCTTCATTATAAATAGGTATTAGTTAACATAATAATTGCCATAACAATCATAATTGTGTTCTCTATAAACGTCGCCTTCGTCATTGGTAATTTAAGTGCTGTTCCTAAACACGCACATTGTATTGCTTTTTTATCTAAAAGCGTTTTGGTAACGCCAATAGTTGTAATACCCAGAATAATAATAGTTATTATTAAAGCCATTGGAACTTGAATACGCATTAAAAAAAGCATTCCTAAGGCAAGTTCTAAAAAAGGATAGGTTTTAGCATAGAACGGGATTTGCTTTGCTAGAGGATCGTACATTTTAAAAGATTCTGGAAAACCTTTTAAGTCTAGGATTTTAAAAAAACTAAAAACAATATAAAACAAACCCATAAAATCGAGCATGAAACTACTCCATTCCCAATTTTTATAATGCATTAAAATGGAAGCTGCAGTTATGTAACCAAAGATTATAAATAATGGTTTTAATTGTTGAAGGTCACTTTTTTGTGCTTCAATTTTAGAAGTTTTAAAAATGTTTTCTTGTTCTTTTTCTGAAATTAAAAACTTTTCTGGTAGTGCTTCCTGAAGCGATATAATTGAAATGTATTGAGACATTTCGACTGTTACTTCTTGAGCCTCAAGATCTACAGTCGCTTGAGTTATGTTTGGTAAAGCTTTCAAATGTTTTTCTACTGAAGCTTTACAACCATTACAGGTCATTCCTGTAACTAAATATGTATGTATCATTGTATTTTATTTAATAAATTATTTCGTAAACTAATGTTTCCGAGTAAGCGAAAACTAAAGAAATAATATATTAAATTAAGAAGGTTTCATCTAGAACTTGTATGTCATAAGTGAGGTTTGGAGGAACATATTCCTGATGCGAAACAGTTTGTTTAGGCAAGCCTATAACTAACGAAGCATAGCTATAAACATGAGATGTAAAAACGATTTGTAAACTAAAATTTAAATCGTCAAAACTATTTACTTTTAATTTATCTTGACCTTTAATTACATCTATTTCATTTTTACAACAACCTTTCTTAGTTGTTGTTTTTTCTGTAAAATCTCCACTACAAGATTTTGCTTTTGTAAAAACAGCAGTGTCTATTAAATTAGATCCACAATAGTGAGACTCAACAGTAAAAGACAGTGTTGAGAACAACACTGCAAATGCCATTAAAAAGGAGAAACTTCTATTTACTAATTTAATTTTCACACTACAAAGTTAATTAAATTTTAAACAGCTAGCTTTAAGTTTTAAACTTTAACATTAATTTAAGCGCTTTTTCTTTGATAATAAAAAGCAGGAAATAGCAACAACAAGAGTATGGGTTGGATTAAAAACCTTCTAATATTAAAAAACAAGTAGTAGTCTTCTTGTTTTGGATTAAGAACAAAGTATAAAAACAAGCCTAATAGAATTACATAAAACATGATATAAATTAATGCCGAAAACTTAACGACGCTATTATCTTTAAAAAACACATATAAAATTACTAACGAAATTAATGTATTAATAACATACCTTAAGGTAGTTGAAAGTGTTAATTTTAAAACTTCGCGTCTTGGAGAATCGAGATACAAATAATCACTCTGAAAGAATTTTAAATAAGGATCGTAGAACAATTCATCTTCAAAAGCACGAATTAATAATAATAATAATAATAATCCAAAAAGCAAAAGGAGCCAGATATATTTAATAAACTTACTCATTCTTTTTACAAAGATTAGAAAATTTATTCACCCAAAGCATCCATAATAAAAAAACTATCCCATAGA
>Ga0209771_1001916_pt1 | contig 13032 bp, 17 predicted proteins | sample SaaInl59LU_5_DNA_FD_184639 | JGI IMG/M metagenome (GOLD analysis project Ga0209771, IMG submission 184639) | Marine microbial communities from expanding oxygen minimum zones in the Saanich Inlet - ESP_59LU_5_DNA (SPAdes) (version 2) | ecosystem: Environmental > Aquatic > Marine > Intertidal zone...
TGGTCATATAAAGAGGGAGATTAATTTTATTTTAAACGAATAAAACGCTTGGTTTTTTAAATTACTTCAACTTATTTAAGAAAAAAGTGGACTGTTCACAATCAAAGGGAGCATTAGCCCTATAACTACAGCCGACAACACCATGACCCAGTCCCGGACTGAAAATCTAAAAATAGTCTGTCCTACAAATCCGAAAAAGAGGACACAAAAAACAATTATAAATTGTCCGAGTTCTATGCCTAAAGCGAATTCTAACACTGATAACAGCGTGCTTTCATTGGACCTCACTAGCGACTCAAAAGCGTCAGCAAATCCTAAGCCATGAATAAATCCAAAAAATAATACTACGCTAAAAAGGACTATTGGGTTGGAATATTTAGATGATTTTCCAGATGTGAATATATTATACAGTGCCATAACAATGATCGTAAAAGGTATCAACCACTCTGTTACATTGACATTTAGGTTTACGATATCATAAACCCCCAATAACAAGCTGAGTGTGTGGCCAAGTGTAAATGAAGACACTAGTAAAAGGAGACGTTTCCAATCCTTAAAAAGATAAGGGATGGTCAGGACTACTAAAAACAGGATGTGGTCATAACTTTTAAAGTTGACAATATGGTAAAGGCCTAATTCTAAAAATTTCAAAAAACTATCTAACATTGTTGAGTTGGTTTATGCATTCAAAGTTAATGAAATAATTGATTACATATACAGGCAACTGTTAAATTATAAGGCGTTAAACCCTTCTAACCCACACTCCAAAAAGGCTTTATACTCGTCTTCATCTGGTGTGTATCCAACTGGAGCATTTAAAACGGTTTTACCATCTGGACTTACTAAAACATAGTAGGGTTGTGAGTTGGATTGGAAAAATTGGGTTTGAAAATGTGCCCATTTATGGCCATAATTTTCTAAGACGCGCGCGCCACCTCCAAGGCGTTTTACTGTTAGTTTTTGATCTTCGGGTAGTTCTTGTTTATCGTCAACATATAGAGAAATCAATACATAATCGTTTTCGAAATAGGATTTAATCGCTGGTTTTGGCCAAATATGTTCTTCCATTTTACGACAGTTAACACAAGCATAGCCCGTAAAATCAAGTAAAATTGGTTTGTTTACTTTTTGAGCATAAGCAACCCCTTGTTTTAAATCTTTGAAACAGTCAAAATTATTAGGGCAGTCGTTTGGATATAAGAAACTGTACCCTACTGGCGGCGCCAATCCACTTAATAATGTAAGGGGCATGAATGTGTGCGTTTGAGTATTGACTCTAAAACCAGAGCCTAGGTAGAGTACAAAAGCTAAAACAAGGAAGCCAGAACTGACTCTAAAAAAGGATAGCTTTTTTACGGGTGAATCATGCGGGAATTTGAGTTTTCCGAAAATATAAAGTGTAAGCCCTGCAAAGACTAAAATCCAAATACCTAAAAAGACTTCGATTTTTAATACACCCCAATGTTTCACTAAGTCGGCATTGGATAAAAATTTGAATGCTAAGGCAAGTTCTAGGAAGCCTAAAACTACTTTTGTGGTGTTGAGCCATCCTCCCGATTTTGGAAGTGCTTTTAGCATGTTTGGAAATAGCGCGAATAGTGCAAATGGTAAGCCAAGTGCAATTCCAAAACCACCCATTCCAGCGGTCAATTGCCAAGCACCGCCATCTGCAGAAAGTGAGCCTGCAAGCAACGATCCCAAAATAGGGCCTGTACAAGAAAAGGACACAATAGACAAGGTTAATGCCATAAAAAAGACCCCTAATATGCCGCCAAAGCCTTCGCCTCTGCTGGTCGAGTTTGTCCAAGTGGATGGCAAGGTGAGTTCGTAATACCCAAAAAAAGAAAAAGCGAAAAACACAAAAATGACAAAGAATATACTATTCAGCCAAACATTGGTTGAGATTTCATTCAGGATGTCGGGATTAACTGAATCTAAGAGATGAAAGGGAATGCTTAGTGCCACATATACCAATACAATAAAAACCCCATACAAAATGGCTTTAAATATGCCTCCTTTTTCATTGGTATTCCCATCTTTTTTGGTGAAAAAACTAACCGTCAATGGGATCATTGGAAATACACAAGGCGTTAGCAGCGCTAGTAATCCACCCAAAAATCCTAATCCTAAAATTGTCCATAATGAATTGTTTGATGATTTAATATCTTGAGATAAAGAACTCGATTGTGTACTGCACTCCACTGTGGTTTTTGAAAAAGAATCTGGCGTCATTCCATACAGAAGTTGATCAGCATTTTCAGTGAGTTCCAAATCAGAGATTTGAGTGCCTCCTACAATCGCAATACCGGTTTCAGCAGCGTACTTAAATGTAAATGGGTTATCTGGTTTATAGGTGCATTTTGTATCATCGCAGGTCATAAAATCAATATTCCCAATGATACTAAATTCGGATGATTTTACCTTGATACGTTGCTTAAAAATGGCTGTATCATAATACTTTGAAACAACCATATCAAAAACAGGGTCATGTTGAGTAACTTTGTTTATTTCGGCTTCTGTTACGGCTTCAATTAATTCAAAATCAGCTGAGGATTCAAATGAAAAAACAGTTGGCAACGGCCCACCTTCTTCGACAAACTGTGAGTAAAGTGCCCAATGGTGATCCATCTTTGCGAGAAAAATAAGTTCATATTCTGTCTCTGAAATTTTTTGTGAACCAAACTCCCATTTCACAGGATTCAAGATTTGTGAAAATCCCGAGAGACTGATTACAAATAATACTAAAGATGCTAATTTTTTCATAAGATTAGTAGGCTTTTGATGCGCAATTTAATGAAAAATTACATTGCAGTTCAATAAGTAAATGTTAATATTCTGATTGTTGAAGGCACACAAAAAAACCCCAACCAAAATTGGTTGGGGTTTTGTGATAATGTAGTGTAGTCCTTATTCTTTTGGCAAATTTCTTTCGTATTGTGTTACTCTTGAAATTTTTCCATCTTTGTTAAAATAGAACCATTCTACAAGTTCTTTTTCCCAGACAGTACCATCAGCAAGCACTCTTTTTTCTCTAGAAAATACCGTTACTCCAGATTCTGTATCTGTATTTTGAATTTTTAAGGGTACAATTGAATATATTTTCCAGGAAAGTTCTACGAAACTATCCATAAGTGATTGAAACACTTCTTGAGATAACACCATTGTATTACCATCAGAATCTAAAAACTTAGCACCTTCTGCAAAAGCTTCACTACACCCTGATGCATCTTTATTATTGTAGTCTGCTACTAATTTTTCAACCGCTTCTACCTCGCCTCTATTTGAAAACACTAAAGGTCTTCCTGACCATTCCGACTCCCCATCTCCGATAAATTTTCCACCATAATTTAAGCCAAAATTACTTGATTTCAATCTGTTAGACCACTGTCCAAAAGCCATCACTTTATTGTCTTTATCAACAGTAAAAATCTCCATTAAGTTAAGATTTTCAATAGAACCATCTTTGAAGTTTCTATCTTCTGTAGACCATGCTAATACCATAGTGTTTTCTGAATCTTTCATCTTCACAGGAATGATCATATAAGGATCCATTGAAATTGTTTCCATTGACCCTAACCACTCTGTAGACCATTCTGAGGCTCTTTCCGCAAATTCTGTTGTGTAATTAGACATCAGTGCTGCAGCATCTTTTGCGCTGTAATCTTTTGCGATTTTTTGGACGGTTGCTACAGAAGCATCACTTCCTATGACAAATGATTTTCCGTTGTTTTCTCCTTCGCCTAAAAATACTCCTGCAGATTGTGCAGTTACAAATAGACAGGAACAAAGCGTTAAGCTGTAAAGTAATTTTTTCATTTTAATTTTTTATTAAATTGGTTAATGCAAAATACTTGCGTAATGCAATTTAATAAAAAACCAACAATATCTGTTGATTAAACTGCTAAAAAGTTTTTTCGATATTTGATATATGCTAATTGAGATTTTTTGATAAAATCGTGAGTGGTGAGATTTTCAGTAGTGTTGAAAAACTGAGCGGACTTTGGTCCAAATTTCTTTCTTGAATTTCGCTTACTCCAGTTGATCATTTCGTGAACTACAGAGAACATATCAATCCCTTTTCGCGTAAGATAGTATAGTTTGGTTTTTCTATCATTTGGAAGCTTAGTGACTTTGATTAAACCATATTTGATCATTTTATCTAGTCGATTACTCAAAATGTTTGAAGCAATTTTTTCGGGGGATTTCATGAATTCAGTAAATGTTTTTTTACCTAAAAACAGGTCTCGAATGATAAGTAGAGACCATTTGTCGCCAACAATATCTAAAATATTCACTAGCGGACAACGGGATCTGTTGGTTTTCATAACTTGGTAGGTTTGTAGATTGGGTAAAACAAACTTATAATGTTTGGTCAGAAAATCATCAATTTTAACAAATTTTTTACATAAAAAGAAGAGCCAAAACTCCACCTTGACTACCATATAATTCAAAAAGTTAGAATTAGAACGTAGTAATCGAATTTATGCTTGGCTAATTATGTACAATTCGTATTCTTTAGAAAATTAAACGGTTGAATTTTATTTTTTTCTTAATTTTACATCTATGAAAAAAATTACAATTCTCATCCATTGCAAGGATCAGTCAGGTATCATTGCAGCAGTAACCAATTTTATTGCATCCAAAAACGGAAATATTGTCTATATCGATCAACATGTTGATCAAGAACAAGAGGTGTTTTTTATGCGCTTAGAGGGAGAGTTTGATGCTGAATCTTACAACAATACAGACTTTAGCACCCAATTTCAACAAGAAATCGCTCAGAAATTTAATATGAATTGGGAGCTCCATACCGCAGCCTACAAACCAAAAATGGCCTTGTTTGTCTCTAAGTATGACCACTGTTTGTATGATATTTTGGGACGGTATAAGTCTGGAGAATTGGCTTTAGAAATTCCAATGATTGTTAGTAATCACTTAGATTTAAAACCGATTGCAGATAGTTTCGGAATTCCATTTTTTCATGTGCCCGTTACAAAAGACAGCAAACCCGAAGCCGAAGCCAAACATTTGGCATTGTTATCCGAACATGATATTGATTTTATTGTGTTAGCACGTTATATGCAAATTATACCTGAGGGATTAATCAATACATATCCACATAAAATCATCAATATCCACCATTCCTTTTTGCCAGCATTTGTAGGGGCTAAGCCTTACCACTCGGCATACAAAAGAGGGGTTAAAATCATAGGAGCAACCTCACATTATGTCACTGTAGAACTCGATGCAGGGCCTATTATTGAGCAAGATGTGACACGTGTATCTCATACCCATTCTATATCTGACCTTGTATCTAAAGGACGTGATCTAGAAAAAATAGTGTTATCCACAGGAATCAAATTACACCTTGATCGCAAAGTGATGGTTTACAACAATAAAACCGTTATTTTTTCTTAATAAACCAATAACTTAAATTACAACTAGTATGGAACAAAACAACCAACCCACCATTCAAGTAACTGCTTCAGGAAAAGTCGTAGTTACAAACGCAAAAGACATCCTTTTGCTGGATAGCGAAGGACAGCCAATCGCAAAACGCAACCGGTTTTCGCTCTGTAATTGTGGAAAAACACAAGATATTCCTTTCTGTGATGGTGCTCACAAAGGGTAATTTATTTGCATCAAAAAAGCCACTACAAAATGTAGCGGCTTTTTTGATTTTTATAGAGCGCTTAATTATTCCCCTTCTGCAAGAACACGTTCTGTAACATAGAACATTTGAACTTTTCCATCAACGATAAGTGCGTCATGTACTTGACCTAGTTTCACTTCTTGACCTTCTACCGTTAACGTTACACTATGACCAGAAGTTACCCATTGGCGTAATTCGCCCTTTTTAGTGGTAAATTCATTTTCTATTAAATAACTTGTTTTCCATTTTGGGTTGGCATCTGCAAACCACGTTGTTAAAAATGCAATATGCGCATCTGTACCATCTATAATTTGTCCTGTTGGCGCATAGGCCTTAAACCCTTCGGCTGCATTTAGACTTTTAATTGTTTCTAAGTCACGCTCATTGTGTGCTACTATATATCTTTCCCAAATGGCTACATTTGATAAATCTCCACTATACAATGGAATTTTGACGCCATCATCACTTACTTCATATCCAATTGCTTTAGGAGTTGCTTCAGGACAAGGTGCTGTTGTACATGAAATTAATACGGCTGTCATTACTAGGGCTAAAATTGATTTTTTCATTTTAAAATTGATTATTGGTTAATGTTACTTGTATAACAAAAGTAGTGAAATTCCACCAAAAAGCACCCCAGTTTTGTTTACTTAAGTGGATTTGACTACATAAACAAGGGGAACTTGCCGTTACAAGAAACGGATTCTTATATATTTATTAGGGGCGCATTTTAGGTCGAAGTACAGGCCTTCGTGGGTTAATAAACTGCAGCTATATAAAATTCTATTCCACATCATACTGTTTTAGGAGAAATTAAAACCCACAACAAGACTCAATAAAGACTGATCTCATTTCCAGTTTTGACCTTTGAGTTGCATAGCGGCTTTGAGGATATCTTTTTGACTGATCTGCCCAACTAACTTTCCCTTCTCTACAATTGGAAACCGACGTCTTTTGGCGGCTACAAACATATTAGCAGCATCAAAAATATTCATATTTCCGTCTATAGTATCTACATTATTGGCCATGTGTTTTTCAATCGTTAGATCTTGCATTGGCATATTATAATACCTACTTTCACTTATTTGCTTTATACAATCGCTTTCGGAAATAATTCCAATTAATTCGTTATTATCGTTCACTACTGGGGCTCCCGAAATACGATGCTTAATTAGGGCCTGCATTACATTTTCTATTGATTGGTTTGGAGTAAATGTGATTAAATTGGTGGTCATATAATCACTAACTTTAAGCGAAGTAGTATCCGCTTTTGATTGTTGGCGTCTGGCGCCTTGAAAACTTTTTATGGGCATGACATCTAGTTTAGTGAAAAATAAATATAACTAAAAAAAGTGGAGTTTCCTAAAATCCGTCTTTTCCCACTACTCAAAAACACTTTGATTTTGAGGGTATAGAACTCTTTCCCAACTCAACAGCTAATTCGAATCGTCTAAATTATTGTCGTAGTAAATTAATTACAATCCAAATGAAAAAACACTTCTATTCCAACCATTTTTGGTGGTATCAGTATCTTGATTTTATAAAGCTTCATCTTTAGAACTAGAACCTACAAAACAACGTTAAAGGGGGAAGTTATACCTATGGTTTAGTTAGTTGTAATATTATAGAGTTGTGGTTTATGGAAATCCAGATAATGATAAAAAGGCAAGAGCTGCTATTCCGGTAAAAACATACATACCTCCTATTAAGCCCACTGTTTTCAAAATTGAAAACTTTCTAACTTTCACTTCGTAAATTTCACTCACAGAAATTTTTTGTGGTTGACCTTTTTTCTCTAAAATCATTGTTTGCTTATTTTTCGAAACTAATCTACCTTTAATAGTTTTCCCTCCAACTCCCAAAACCTCAAATTTTTGATTTTTTTCGGCTGCAATAGTATTGTAATCAACTGTTTTGTAACTAAAACAACTTTGAAATAAAATTGAAAATGAGAGTAAAAAAATAAGTTTTTTCATTTTTTAAGGGTTGTTATATAATACCTATAAATATAGAACTATTAATTGCAATTCACAATGCTAAAGTTTTTTAGCTCATTTATATCTAGATTGAAAAGGGTGATATGCCTATGGTTTAGTTGTCCTTACACTTACTATTTTAGTGTAAAGATTTTTATTTATGGTTTAATTTATTAAATTGGTGGTAAAATAAAATACGATGAAGAAACTATTACTCTTATTATTGATTGTGCCTGTGTTGGGATATGGGCAGGTGTTAGACAAAAAGGTGGCGAGAATTGCAAAAAAAAATATTGAAATATTTTTAAGCCCTAAATATAACTCAAATGAACCAATTATTATTGTTGCAAAAAAAGGCAATAGAAAAGTTTCAGATAAAGATGATGGGATAGCCAACTATATAACGAATGCTTTAATGCAATTCGGAAAGGATGTAATAAATCAAGGTGAGGGAAACACTCTTGAATTTACAATTAAATGGGCAGCTGCTGACGAATTAAAAAGACTATCAGCTACGATATACAACTCTAAATCAAGGGTCGTAGGTACAATTACATACAACGGACCATACATCCCAAACAATCAAATGAATATTTCAAAAGCTATTGCTTATAAGTTAGTTAGTAACGAATAAATGTAAGTTTAACCTACTTAAGAGGTTTAGAAATAGCAGAAATTAAAGAGGAGGATATGCCTATGTTTTAGTAATCAGACTAGCATCAGCAATTAATTTTATACGGGGTAATCAAATACAGCGCCCCGTTGAGTTATTTTCAATATTTCTAAACTGTTGATGTGATTTTCGGGGGTTAAGCTGTTAACTTTTCTGGTAGATACTTAGTTAGCAAACGTTATTATTGATTAATTACTTTTTATAAATTTTAATGTATTTCCGCCATCAAATTTCAAAAAGTATATTCCATTTGTTAAGTTTTGAATATCTATTTTATTGGTGCTACTTACAACGCCATAACTCATTTCTTTTCCTTGGACATTGTAAATTTTATACTTTTCTGTTTTGGTTAATCCTGTAATTTGAATTGAATTTGATGTAGGATTAGGGTAAACATTTAATTTATTTAAATAAAACTGATTCGTACTTAATACTTCTGCAGAACCGCTAACTTTTAATACATAATGATTTTGTTTAGTCGTTAATGTACTAGCATTTGTTGGATTTGTTAAATAACAAGATGCAAATGTAGAGGATAAATATGAAGGTGCACTCTCTCCAGAATCATTAGAGCCAATAAAAAATCCTGTAGAGTTATATTCAGGAACTCTAATCGCTACTACTAAGATTGGATATACACTCGCATCTACATTAGCACTTATAGGTACAGATTTTATAGTTTCAGAATCCGAACTTTCTAAAGGAACAGATACTGCCTCAATCTCAGTTAATGTCCCTAAAGGAAAAGAGTTTGTTCCAAAAATAACTGCTTCAACTGCAAATCCACCTGACATATTAGAAATAGCTTCAATTCCGAAGTCAACGGAGTTAACTTGAAAACTTGGACGACATCCATTTCTCCTTACTTAATAATACTTAAAAGTAACGAGTGTAAACTTCCTTTAATTTTGAAGGAAGTGGCTCGATGATTCCTTGGTTTTTAACTTGTGTTTAACGGTAAGTATATGAAGCGTAGCGAGAAAAGAGCTATGGTTTCATATACGTTGTTATGCACTTTTATTGTTTATCTCAATCCATTTATGTCATATCGTGACACAAAATTCCAAACCAATTCAGATGTGTTTTGACCTTGAAAAGTTGCGCTAAACCAAACATGGTCTCCTCCAATATATTTGTAATGCTCAACAGAAACTGAGCTATCTCCTTGGTCATAGACATAACGTTCAATATTGCTGTCACTTGTTATAGTAGGGGTTAAAACTGTATTATTGAAATTAATCCAGTGGTCTAATGTACTTTGTGCAGAGTTCCAGTCATTGTTCCCATTATATGGTAGTACTCCATCAGATGTTCCGTGAAGATGTACTACCGGCATAGGGTGATTTGTAGATCCCGTACAATCTAACATTACTCCAGAAACGGATGCTACCGCAGCAAATAAATCACTTTTATAATTCGCAAGGCCATATGCCATCATACCACCGTTAGAGTATCCTGCGGCATAAATTCTCTCCATATCTACATTATACTGAGATGAAATCTCAGTTATCATGGATTCAACAAATCCAAAATCATAAGCATCACTTTTATTGTCTCCTCCTAATGGACAAGCGTTCCAATGAGATAAACCATCTAAACAACTACCTTGAGGATAGATTAAAATAAAAGTGTCAGCTTCTGCCAATGAGCGCATATCTGCTTCTTGCATATAATCACTTGCACTACCACCAAACCCATGAAAATTCAGCATTAGTGGAACAGAAGATGTTCCATCATATGAATTAGGTATGTATAAAACATATTCTCTATTGACACCATCGTGAACTATGGACTGTGCATTATTATTTGAGTAACATTCCTCTGGATTTTTATTATCATCTTTTTCACAACTACTAAGAATCGTCAGTAAGAAAGTAAATAGTAAAATTGATTTTTTCATCGGATTCTATTCTTTTTTTTAAAACGACGATTTCTTTTCATTATTGTTACAAATAAAAAAAACGATTACACTATAAAAGTATAACCGTTTTATCATTATAAGTAGCTCCCTCTGTTATTCAAAGTTGCAGCACAAATAATTCTATTTGTGACTTAAGTTTTACTTACCATTCTGAATAGGGTCAGTATTTGGCATTAATTTATTAAGGATGAAATACACTGGGCAGAATTTTGTCATAGGACTGATAAGTTGAAGTCCACCAACTGCTACCGCGATCCACACAAAGTTCAAGTTAGAAGTGTATAGGGTTAAGCCAGCACTGATTAAATACAAGACTCCTACAATAGCATCATGTGCTCTTACTTTAGAAACATTTTTTTCCATATTGATTTATTTAATTGGTTTACTGCAAGATAATGATTATGAATTAAAAAAACCGCTACACTATAAAAGTATAACGGTTTTACTTTTATAAGATGCTCCCCCTATTATTCAAAGTTGCAGCACAAATCAATCATTTAGTGAATTAAATTCAAAGGATTTTACTTTCTTGTAGTCTAATAGTTATGTTGGACGAACACATATTAATTTCGAGAGTAGCTCAAGGTGATAAAGAGGCCTTGAGAGAAATCTATGAAATACACGCTAAAAAAGTGTATAACATGATATTTAATCGATTCAACGATCAGTATTTAGCTGATGATATGACCCAAGATGTATTTCTAACGGTCTACGACAAGTCTATAACTTTTCGAGGAGATTCTCAGGTTAGCACTTGGATTTATCGCATTGCATTTAATAAATGTTTAGATGAGTTGAGGCGGAGAAAAAAAACATTGAGATATAAATCTTCTTATCAGACATTGGAGCGCGAGTATGATAAAACATTTCCAGTTAGTCTGACTACTATTTTAACTGCAGTTGACAGGTTAAAGCAAAGCCAGAAGGAGGCCTTTACAATGGTTTATTTAGATAAAATTTCCCAAAAAGAAGCTTCTGAAATTTTAAATATGAACATTAAGGCATTTGAGTCTTTACTCTATCGAGCAAGAATTTCCCTTCAAAAAATTTTGTCTAAAACAAAGGATTCTTAAAAAAAAACGTCTAAAAGATATGAAGACAATTGAGCAGAGTATTGAACTTTTGAGTCAGATAGAGACCAAAAGACCTCCCGCTGAATTATATGATAAGATTAGGCGAAGAGTTTTTTATTTTGAAAGACGATTTTTGATCCAATGGTTGATTATTATTATTCTGGGATTATTCATGACCATTGTAATAATCAAAGTGGTTGATTCTAATCAAACAGATCAGCTTCTTGAAACATATTTCAGCACAAACTATAATTTATATGGTTATGAATAGATTATTATTATACAGATGGAGCATTGCATTGTTGTTGATACTGAATTTCTTAACTCTTTTATTTGTTTTAGGGAAATTACCTAACAATGAGTTTCGCCATACTGTAGATAGTCCAAGAATTCTTCTTCGAAACCTGAACTTGCAAGATGAAATCTTATTAAAAGCAGAAAAACTCGGCAGGTTACATCACCAAAAAATACGTGAATTGAATAGACTCGAGCAAGATTTTATATTCAAATCGCTCATTGAAAATGAACAATTAGAGGAGTATAAATATCAAATTACTAATATCGAAAACCAGAAGATTGAGGTAACTCGAGATCATTTCGAAGAAATTGAGAATTTATTAGATGCCAGCCAAAAAGAAGCTTTTCTTTCAGTAAAAAAAGACTTGGTTAATGCATTGTTTGGTCCCAAGAGGCCACCGATTAGACACCCTAAAAATTTAAATAACTGATATGAAATACCTTTCAAAATTATTCTTTCTATTATTTTTAGTGTCGTGCAGTAATAATGAAGACCCCCAAGAACAAAATGATTTAGACTGTTCTGGGGATTATTCAACTGCTGGAATTTTAGTCGACATCAATGAAGAAATCTATAATGATGATGAGTCAGTGAACAAATACAGCAAATATTCATGGACTTCTGATGGTATCGATAGAGTTTTAAGTGGAAATGGGATTCCTAATCATGAAGTAGGAACATTTCCAAATGCTGATAATCCAAATACAATCACAGAACAAAACGTAAATAAACGATTTACCCTTTGTCCTGAAATAATAACAGAAAGTGGATTGGAAATTGTGGGTCCTGCCTTAGTGATCGCCTACGCACTAAATAGTGTAAAGTTTGATCCTGCGACAGCGGGGAGATGTAATGATGCTGGCGAATGTAGTTTAGCACAAGGTCAGGGTAATTGGAATATTGAAGCATTAGGTCATGACACTTTTGATTTTGGAGATGACATGAATCATGCACATGTTCAGCCTAATGGTGCTTATCATTATCACGGAATGCCAGAACTATTGGTAGATTTTCTTGGCGATAATCAAGGGATGACAATAGTCGGATGGGCATCAGATGGGTTCCCAGTATACGCAAGATATGGATATTCTGACGCTAATAATTCTAACAGCAGTATTAAGTCACTTACTCCGAGTTATAGGTTAAAATCTGAGCCTGATGCTAATCGACCTACAACTTTAACTGCATTAATTGGTGGGCCTGGTCAGGGAACTACCAATCCAAATACACCAATCCCAATGGGTGCTTTTACTCAAGATTATGAGTATGTTGAAGGACTTGGAGATTTGGATCAATGTAATGGACGGTTTGGTGTAACCCCAGAATTCCCTGAAGGCATATATTACTATGTCGTTACAGATGATTTTCCTTTTTTTACGAGATGCTTAAAGGGAGACACTTAAAACAAAAACCGCTACACTATAAAAGTATAACGGTT
>Ga0209771_1001920_pt1 | contig 13017 bp, 14 predicted proteins | sample SaaInl59LU_5_DNA_FD_184639 | JGI IMG/M metagenome (GOLD analysis project Ga0209771, IMG submission 184639) | Marine microbial communities from expanding oxygen minimum zones in the Saanich Inlet - ESP_59LU_5_DNA (SPAdes) (version 2) | ecosystem: Environmental > Aquatic > Marine > Intertidal zone...
TTTGCCAAAAGCAACGCTTATTATACGTTTAAAAATGAAATCTATAAATCCATTTACGAAAAATTAGAGTTGAAATTAACAGCTAAAAAAACAGAATATGAAGCGCTGCTTAAAGAGAAAAAACGGATTAAAGATTCTATCAAAGAGAATAAGAAAACAAAAATAGACCCTTTGAAAGTTGAGCGTCATATTCAATTTGAATCTAAGATGAGACCTCCTTTAAAAAAAATTGACACACTTCAGAAACTACCGTTGAAATAGGTTGGAATGTAAACTCCGCTTTGGTATTTAAGAATTTATCCGAACTGTAATAACTTTTAGTTCTTAATGTTTTGCTCAAATTTTTAGTTAGCCGCCTTTTTTTACCCGTTAATTTATGTTTTAGCCAGTCCAGACGCCACGCAAAGGCAAGCATCCATTTTGTCGCTATTTTTTTGGGTGGTGCTAATTTGAAAGCATCAGAAATTAGCGTTGTAAAATCTAAAAAAGAAAGATTCTCAGCTACTAATATATAGCGGTCATTGTTGTGGTCGCTATTCATTAATAAAATCATACTTTTTACAACATCCTCAACCCCAACATAGCCAGAAACCCCCTTTGTAATGTAGTTCAGTCCTTTATAAACTCGTTTAAATAGACCCCCACTCCCAGAGCGAAAAAAACCGGGACCTAAAATCACTCCTGGATTTACAATGACACTCGATACACCTTCTTGAATTCCTCGCCATACTTCCATTTCAGCTTCGTATTTTGTAATGGCATATACACTTTGATTTTCTTGAGAATCCCAATCGGTTTCTTCTGTTATTTTTACGGGATCATGGCCTATTGTGGCTACAGAACTCACATAACAAAGCTTCTGAATTGCATTAATGATACATAAATTAACAATGTTTGCAGTCCCAGAAATATTTACCTCCCGTAGTTTGTAATAATCGTTTGGATCAAATGAGATTAATGCCGCAGAATGGTAAACATGCGTAACATCCTTAAATGCTTCAGTCAGTTTTGGAATGTCATTCAAATCAGCTTCTAACCATTCAATCCTATTAAATTGTTCGTTTACGGAACTGGTATAATAAGAGAACACATTTTTTACTTTCTCAATGGTTTTTTTGTTTCGATAGATGGCGCGAATTTTTTGTTGAGATTTGCTGAGTTCAAACAACAAATGACTTCCGACCAATCCAGTACCTCCAGTGACTAATATCATTCCACTAAATTACTATTTTTTTCTTTTCTTGTCGCTAATGAATCTGTTATCTTTGTCTTAATTAAATTTATAATAATGACCAGTAATTTTATTGAAGTTTTACGTTGGAGAGGAATGATCCATGATGTGATGCCTGGGGCAGAAGCCCATTTGTTAGAACAAATGAGAAGTGCTTATGTTGGTTTTGATCCCACAGCCGATTCGCTGCACATCGGAAACCTAGTACCAATTATGCTATTGGCACATTACCAACAATGTGGTCACAAGCCATTTGCATTGGTAGGCGGTGCAACTGGAATGATTGGAGATCCTTCTGGAAAATCGACAGAACGTAATTTCTTAGACGAAAAAACACTGCGTCATAACCAAGAATCAATTAAAAAACAACTGGCTCATTTTTTAGATTTTGATAGTGGTGAAAAAAATGCCGCCGTCCTTGTCAATAATTATGACTGGATGAAAGATTTTTCATTTTTAGATTTTATCAGAGATGTAGGAAAACACATTACCGTCAACTATATGATGGCCAAAGATTCTGTAAAAAATAGAATTTCAGCAGAAAGCTCTGATGGCATGAGTTTTACAGAATTTACTTATCAATTGGTCCAAGGCTATGATTTCCTTCATTTATTCAAATCACACGACTGTACCATTCAGATGGGAGGCAGCGACCAGTGGGGAAATATTACAACCGGAACAGAGCTCATCAGACGCGTTGGAAATGGAAAAGGATTTGCCATTACCTGTCCATTAATTACAAAATCCGACGGTTCTAAATTTGGTAAAAGTGAAGGTGGAAATGTTTGGTTAGATGCTAAACGAACTTCTCCTTACAAATTCTATCAATATTGGTTAAATTCCAGTGATGAGGATGCTGAAAAATATATTAAAATATTTACGTTTTTAGAAGAAGAAGACATTAAGTCGCTGATTGAAACCCATAAAGAGCATCCCCATTTAAGACAACTCCAAAAACGTTTGGCACAAGAAATCACGACCATGGTTCACAGCCAGGCTGATTTTGAAAACGCCGAAAAAGCATCGACTATCTTATACAGTAAATCATTTAAGGCAGACATTCAAACCTTAGATGAGGCTACTTTTTTAGATGTTTTTGAAGGCGTTCCAACTGCCGAAGTTTCAAAATCACTTTTAGAATCTGGACTGGATATGATTGCTGCTCTCTCTGCCGAAACCAACTTTTTGGCTTCAAATGGTGAAGCGCGTCGTGCGTTAAAAGAAAATTCAATTTCGGTGAATAAAGAAAAAGTAGGGGAGGACTATCAAATTTCAAATGCAGACCTGATTAATAACACCTATGTAATCATCAATCGAGGGAAGCGAAGTACTTTTATTATTCGCGTGGTTTAAAGTACCATCAAATTGCAGCCTCTGATATCGGACTGATCAAAGCGTCCTAAGATTTCAAAACTACCGTCAGATTTAATTTTACCCAAATCTTGAGTGGCAATAAACGCACAGGAATTGATGTTTGCTAGGTCAATGATATTCACACCACCAGACCTTCCAATCGGCTGAATGCTCAATGCATCTTCCGGATCTCTTGTTAGAACTTTCATCCATGGAGGGGTTTCAAAAACGCCATCTCCTTTAGAATAGGCTTGTGACAACAGTTCTGTCATGCCATATTCGCTATGAATTGCATCTACGCCAAATCCTTGTTTTAAAAGTGCATGCAACTCCGATTTTACAAGCTCTTTTCGTTGCCCTTTCATACCGCCCGTTTCCATGACGATGGTATGTTTTAAGTCGAATGAATGGGCTTCTATCAAATCTAATAACGCATAAGAAACCCCCATAAGCAAGGTGTTTTGACCCTTTGCTTCCAAGCTAATGAGCGTATCTTTCAAGGCTTCTAAATCGTCCAAATAAAATCCACTTTCAGCCTGTTTGGACTGTGTTATCATGTCATTTGCCATATAGACCAAAGACGAACCTTCGCGTTCTAGATAAGAAGGCAGTAAAGCCAATACCGTATAATCCTCGATATTTCCATAAAAGGATTGAAATCCTTTTCTAAAGCTATGTTTATACACATTTAGATCAGACACGTGGTGTTTACTAACGACGCTTCCTGTGGTTCCGCTACTTGTAAAAATGGCTTCCGCAGCTTTGTTAGTAGATGCAATAGTATGGGTTTTAAAAAATTCAATCGGTAAAAACGGAATTTGCTCAATTGTATGGACATCGCTCGGATGTTTGTAGAGCAAATCACAAAACGAACGATACACGGAATTGTGTTCAAATTGAAATTTGAATATTTCTAAAGCGGTGGTTGTAAATTCGGCTTCGGATTGGATGTTGAAAATTGAATTTATACTTTGCATGTACATTGTCTTGCAATACAAAAATAGCTAAAAATAAAAAGAGCGTTGCCAACTAGCAACGCTCTTTTTAAAGAATTTATTTTTTTTGATTACTGAATAATCAATTTTTTAGTGGTTGTTGCATCGCCTTGTGTTAGCTTTACAATGTAAACCCCTGTGTGAAGCGGTGATACATCCAAGCGTCCATTTGAAACAGCAGCATTTATGACTTGCTTTCCAAGGATATCAAATACATTGGCTTGAATAGCTCCAGATCCAGTTGATGAGATGTTTACAAAATTACTTTGTGCTGGGTTAGGGTATAGGTTGAATGTGTTTTGAACTAAGTGATCTCCAGTTGAAAATGTATTTTGGGAGCCAGGGGTTCCAAAGTCACCATCTCCAAAAGTCTGATTAGACTCGGCCCAATTAGCTCCTGAATCATTAGCAGTATTTGTATAAGCATTGATATTTAGCTCCATACTTTTTCCTGATGGGTTTGGGAATTCTGAGCCACCATCCCAAATAACTTGATCAATGACTGTTCCAGAACATTCGATAATTAAACCGTCCGCTCCATTTCCTAAGCTTATAGAAGAATATTGGTAGTTTGCGGTGTAGCCTCCGTTTACACTGGAGTTTGAATTAATACCAATAACAGCATAACTGTTAGCAGCCACAGTCAAGTTGCTTATGACGTGTACTTCGGTTGTTGTAAGGTCATCTTTAATTTCCCACCCTTGCATGTCAATTGATGAAGATGTAGTATTGTAAACTTCAAAATACTCTCCATATGAATCATTTACTGCAGCTGGGTTTTGCATAATTTCTGTAATAATAATATCTCCAACATCTGCACAAGTTATAGCGCCTACACATGAAGGGCTGTTAATAGACCTTGTAAAATCACAATTACTGTTAGAAGTATCTCCTAAAAAAGAAACAACAAATGAAGTACCTTCATTTACTCCGGTTATTGTTATAGTTCCTGCCGCCTCAATTGATGGGTCGTCTCCGCCAATGGTACCAACATTTCCAGTGGTGCTGATAGTGTAGTTTGAAGTTCCTCCGCCTGTAAATGCAATTTCTGTAGTGAAAGTGTCAACTTCTGATGTTGAGGTATCACAAGTAGTTGCGATTGTTCCCACTTGTAAGTCACAAGGGAATGCTACAGAAAAAGAAATGGTTTGGCTTACCGTTGGTGTTATTGGAATGTGTGTATTGTCTACCAAAGTCATCGTAACTGTGTGTGAGCCACCATCAACAACATCTATTATTTCATCTAGTGTGTCGTATTTCATAGGTTGTTCTACACCATCTAAGGTCCAGTGGATGTGACCATCACCAGTTCCACCATTTGCTGGAGTATTATCTACTGCAAAATTGTCCACGCTTACAGAAAGTGTTACGGATGTAGTTCCTGATTCTAACACTTGATTGTTACTCGGGCTGGTAATTGATAATACAGGGCCACTAACACATCCAGTATGAGTTTGTAGATCACTCCATCCTGAGTTGCTCTCACCAACTATCCACTCTGAATCTTCAGCATTGGTACCAAAGGAGCCAAGAGGTACAGAGTTAGGGTCACAAATGGTCGGCTTTCTTGTTAATGTATGATTTACTGTAGCGTTACTAACTCCAGCGATATCCCAACCAGTGCCGTCCACTGTGGACATATCTCCTAATGCATCTACTATAGTAAACGAATTCGCACTAGCTCCAGCAAGCGTCAAGGCCATAAAGTCGTCTCCGTTAGACAGGTAAGCAAATGTTTGATCTGCATCAATTAATGGATCAGCAGAACCATGTGCGATAACATATACATCTCCCGCGGCAATTATTGTCCCAGCTTCAAAGACTACATTGTCTGGATAATCGAATTCTCCCTCAATGTCACATCCATTACTACATGTTGATATTGAGTATCCTGTTAAATCAATATCAGCATTGGTGCCGTTGTATATCTCAATAAATTTATTGTTACTCGACCCCTCTCCAAACATACTAATATAGAGGTCTGAAGACTGCCCAAAAGACAAGCTCGAAATTGTAAGTGTTAAAAGTAAAACGTAAATTTTTTTCATAGTTAATATATTTTTGATTAAATTTTTCATCTCAAATATATAAAAAATTAGACAATTTTTAAACCACTTAATAATTCCTTAACAATTTATTGTCAACAATTTGTGAGATTCTCGATTCGTTATATTAACATTATCATCTTGTTATTTTAATGTTATTAAATTTATATGTTTCGTTACGGAATTTTATTTTTCTATCTTTATAAAAATTATGATATCTTAAAAAAATGAGTAACGAGTCCATAAAAATACTATTAGTTGACGATGAGCCAGATATCTTAGAGATTTTAAGTTACAATTTATCGTCAGAAGGCTATTCGATATCAACGGCTTCCAATGGAGTAGAAGCTGTTAAAAAAGCGAAAAAATTTCTACCACATCTCATTATCATGGATGTGATGATGCCCGAAATGGATGGGATAGAAGCCTGTGAAAAAATCCGAATTCTCCCCGAACTTAGAGATACTATTATTACTTTTCTTACAGCTCGTGGCGAAGATTATTCTCAAGTGGCAGGGTTTGAAGCTGGAGCCGATGATTATATCACCAAACCCATCAAACCAAAAGTATTGGTCAGTAAAATCAAATCCTTGCTTAGGCGTCTTAATGATGCGACACCCGATGTAAGTTCGGAACTGATAAAAATAGGGGAGCTGACAATCGACAGAGAAGCTTATAAAATTATATCCAAAGGCATCGAAATTGTATTGCCTCGAAAAGAATTTGAATTGTTATCTTTGTTAGCATCCAAACCTGGAAAAGTATTTAAAAGAGATGAAATCCTCGATAAAGTATGGGGAAATGAAGTGGTTGTTGGTGGTCGTACCATTGATGTACACATACGAAAGCTGCGTGAAAAAATTGGGGATGATTCTTTTAAAACAATTAAAGGTGTAGGGTATAAGTTTCAATCTTGATGGATAAAAAAATAAAAAACTCTCATACATTTTCTATTCTAACAGCGTTTTTTATAACCGTTATACAAACGCTCTTATTGGCCGTTTTTTTATTCAGCTTTTCTCATGTAGAAGCATCCTTTCTTTTGTTCTGGTTCCTCTGTTCGTTCATGCTTACTTATTTTGTACTCCATTTACGTTTGGAATCCTATGTCTTTAATAGTATTAAAAATATTTACAAAGATTTGACACTTTTGGATGCTGCGTCTTTTAACAACAGTCCAATTACTACAGACATGGAAAGTTTGTCTAAAGAAATTGACAATTATGCCAAAAACAAAAAACTAGAATTGGAGGCTCTAAAAATTAGAGAAGAGTACCGAAAAGAATTTATAGGCAATGTATCTCACGAACTAAAAACCCCACTTTTTACAGTACAAGGCTATATTTCGACCCTGATTGATGGTGCTGCAGATGATCCAAAAATTAGAGATAAATATTTAAAACGTGCCGACAAGGGAGTCGATCGCTTGATTTATATTATAAAGGATTTGGATATGATTACCAAACTCGAAGTAGGGGATGCTAACCTCGCTCTCGAAACGTTTAATATCATACAATGTATTACCAATGTATTTGATTTGCTCGAAATCAAAGCAGAGAAAAAAAAAATATCTTTATTATTGGATAAAGACTATCCGACCAATCTTTTGGTAATAGCCGACCGCCAACGAATCCAGCAAGTATTGACTAATTTGGTAGTGAATTCAATTAAATATGGACATCAAAATGGCACTACCGAAATTAGTGTAGAAGATTTAAATTCTGAAAAACTTATTATTCGTGTGTCGGATAACGGAGAAGGCGTTGAAAGCAGTCATTTGACGCGCTTGTTTGAACGTTTTTATAGAGTTGATAAAAGTGGTTCTCGAAAAGAAGGGGGGTCAGGTCTTGGTCTGTCTATCGTAAAACACATCATTGAAGCCCACGAGGAAAAAATCTATGTGGAAAGTAAAATAGGTATTGGAAGTGAATTTTCTTTTACGCTTCAAAAACAAAAGGAATAATCCAGATTACTTTCCGTATTTTTGCCAAAAATGAACACAAGTGGGCAGTAAAAATAAACTCAAACGATTTAATGAAAATAATACATTTCACAATGTATTTCAACCCAAACGGGAGGACTTAGTTGATGCCGTGTATCCGCTTAAAGGACAATGGAATCAACAGTTTTTCAAAAATAACAATCCGTTGGTTTTAGAACTTGGATGTGGAAAAGGCGAATATACCGTAGGGCTTGCCCAGCGCTATCCAAATAAAAATTTCATTGGTATAGATATTAAAGGGGCTCGGTTCTGGAGAGGTGCCAAAACTGCTATTGAAAACAAATTGCCCAATGTGGCATTTATTCGTGCACAAATTGAACTCATTGAACAGCTGTTTGCTGCTAACGAAGTCGATGAAATTTGGATTACATTTCCGGATCCACAGATAAAATACAAACGAACCAAACACAGAATGACTAACGATGCTTTTTTGAAACGTTACAAAAACATCCTCAACACTTCTGGCATTGTACATTTGAAAACAGATAGCGAATTTATGCATGGCTATACTTTAGGGCTTTTGCATGGACAAGGTCACGAGGTTCAATATGCGAACCACGATGTGTACCGCCAAGAAGGCAGCCCCGAAGAAGTGACTGGCATTCAAACCTTCTACGAAAACCAATATTTAGCCACTCAAAAAGCAATTACGTATATTAGATTTAAAATTAATTAAACCTTGAATATATCTATTGTCTTTGTTTTGGGGCTATTTTTTGCCTTTGTTGGTGTAATACCTCCAGGAATGTTAAATATCTCGGCGGCTAAAATCAGCCTAAAAGAAGGGCATGCCCGCGGGTTTGTATTTTCTGTTGGAGTGTGTGTGATTGTAGGCGTTCAAACCTATTTAGCATTAATATTTGCCAAATATTTAAACCAACACCCAGATGTGGTGGATGTTTTAAAACGAGTTGCATTGGTCCTTTTTGTATTAATTTCAATTTATTTTTTCTTATTAGCAAAAAACGACACAAGCCCTCAAGAAGTAGATGCTTCTAAAAGTAAAAAAAGCCGCTTTTTTCAAGGAATATTGATGTCTGCTTTGAACGTATTCCCGATTCCTTATCAAGCCTATATAGTAACCACATTGTTGTCCTATAAACTACTTTCGCTAAATAACCTTTCTATTGGAACTTATATTGCAGGTGCAACTTCGGGAACCTTTATCGCTCTTTATATATATATATTATTTTTTGATAAAATTAATAATTCGAAAATCACATCTCCAAAACGGATGAATTATTCTATAGGAATTATTACCGCGGTCGTTTCAATTACAACCTTGATAAACATCCTAAAGTCCTCTTAGCTTTATGGCGACCGAACCTCATTTTTTCGATAAATGTTACCATGTAGCGCGCCAAATTCCTTTCGGTCGTGTCACTAGTTATGGAGCCATAGCTAGCTACCTAGGTGCTGCTCGGAACGCTCGAATGGTAGGGTATGCCATGACCGCTTCACACGGAAAAGATGTGCCAGCTCACCGAGTAGTCAATCGAAAAGGACTCCTGACAGGAAAACACCATTTTGAAGGTACCAACCTTATGCAGCAGTTATTAGAAAATGAAGGGTTACATATTATAGACAATCAAATTCAACAGTTTGAAACCGTATTTTGGGATCCTGCCAAAGAACTCTAATTTTTAAGACCATCATTTCCTAAAATCCACTTCTGTTTTAAAACATTTCACAGTATATTTGTACTTTAGAATCCATCTAAATTAGAGACTTTGAAATTTAACAAACAAGATATTGAGCAAGCGCTCAAAACAATTACAGTTCCAGGCGAAGGTCAAAATATGATCGAAAGCAAAGCTGTTAAGAATATAATGGTTTTTGCAGACGAGGTGATTGTGGACATTACCATTTCCAACCCCAGCCTACAAGCCAAAAAACGCACGGAAGTTGACATTCTAAAAACCATTCACGAGTTGGTTTATGCCAAAGCAAAGATCAAAGTGAATGTAAAAGTAGAAGCCTCAGCCCAGCCAAAAAATGAAATCAAAGGAAAGGCCATTCCAGGAATTCAAAATATAGTAGCTGTTGCTTCTGGAAAAGGAGGTGTTGGGAAATCGACTGTGACTTCTAATCTGGCAGTCGCCCTGTCTAAAATGGGATTCAAAGTAGGGATTTTAGATGCCGATATTTATGGACCATCTATTCCCATTATGTTTGATGTTCAAAATGAAAAACCACTAGCAGTCAATGTCGATGGAAAGTCCAAAATGAAACCTGTTGAAAGTTACGGTGTTAAAGTTTTATCTATAGGCTTTTTCACAAAGCCCGATCAGGCAGTTGTTTGGAGAGGACCCATGGCAGCAAAAGCATTGAATCAAATGATTTTTGATGCAGCTTGGGGAGAATTAGATTTTCTTCTTATTGATTTGCCTCCAGGAACAGGAGATATTCATTTGAGTATCATGCAATCCTTGCCAATTACAGGAGCTGTAGTGGTAAGTACACCCCAAACAGTGGCACTTGCTGACGCCAAAAAAGGGGTAGCTATGTTTCAACAAGAAAGTATCAATGTACCCGTATTAGGGATCGTTGAAAACATGGCGTATTTTACCCCAGAAGAATTGCCAGACAATAAATATTATATTTTTGGAAAAGAGGGGGCTATGCATTTAGCTGAAGATTTAAAGATCCCATTTTTAGGAGGTATTCCTTTGGTACAAAGCGTTAGAGAAGCGGGAGATTTAGGCCGACCAGCTGCAATGCAAGACGCAACCCCAATTGAAGAAGCGTTTCATATAATTACTCAAAATGTGGTGCAGGAAGTTGTACGTCGAAATACGGCATTGCCTCCAACAGATGCAATAAAAATTACCACGATGGCAGGCTGTTCTGCGGTCAAAAAATAAAGGCTATGAGTTCAGAAGAAATTAGATTAAATGTTGTTAAAGCTTTGGATGAAATTCGTCCATTTCTTGAAAATGACGGCGGTAATATCAACCTCATTGCAATTGAAAATGATGAGGTAGTCAAGGTACAATTAGTAGGTGCTTGTTCTTCTTGCAGTGTCAATCAAATGACACTCAAGTCGGGTGTTGAAATGACTATTAAAAAATATGCGCCACAGATTCAATCCGTTATAAATATTGAAGCATAAAAAATGATTCAAACAGATATCTTAATTATTGGTGCAGGGCCAACGGGCTTGTTTACAGTTTTTGAAGCAGGACTTTTAAAAATGAAGTGTCATTTAATTGATGCCTTGCCACAAGCGGGTGGACAATGTTCTGAAATTTATCCCAAAAAACCAATTTATGATATCCCTGCATACCCTGAAATTTTAGCGGGCGATCTCACTGAAAAATTGTTGGAGCAATGCAAGCAATTTGAACCTGGTTTTACTTTAGGTGAACGCGCTGAGACCATCAAAAAGCAAGCCGATGGATCTTTTGTGGTGACTACCAATAAAGGAACGCAACACCAAGCTCCTGTGGTGGCTATTGCAGGGGGGCTAGGTAGTTTTGAACCCCGCAAACCACAGCTAGACAACTTAGCGTTATATGAAGATAAAGGCATAGCCTATATGATCAAAGACCCTGAAGTTTATCGCAACAAAAAAGTAGTCATTTCTGGTGGAGGTGATTCTGCTCTGGATTGGAGTATTTTTTTAAGTGAAGTTGCTAGTGGAGTCACTTTAATTCACCGGCGTAACGAATTCAGAGGGGCTTTAGATTCTGTTGATAAAGTTCAAGAGTTAAAAAATGCAGGCAAAATTAATTTAATCACGCCTGCCGAAGTCACCGCAGTTTTAGGAGAACATCAACTCGAAGCCATTGAAGTTACTAAATCTGGAGAAGTGCCTGTCAGAATAGAAACCGAATCTTTCATTCCCTTATTTGGGTTGTCTCCAAAACTAGGACCTATTGCTGATTGGGGTCTTGAAATTGAAAAAAATGCGATTAAGGTTAATAATTCCCTTGATTATCAAACAAATATACCGGGCATTTTTGCCATCGGAGATGTGAATACCTATCCTGGAAAATTAAAACTGATCCTTTGTGGTTTTCACGAGGCCACTCTTATGTGTCAGGCGGCTTATAAAATTATAAACCCTGGTAAACGTTATGTATTAAAATATACCACTGTAAGTGGAATTGATGGATTTGATGGATCTCGTAAAGAAGCCCCCAAAGCCGTTGTAAAATCAATAAATTAATGGATCAAGATGTACAAATAAAAATCACAGATCGTGATGGAAATTTACATGAAATCGCTGCTCCGGTTGATATGGCTTTAAACCTTATGGAAGTGGTTCGACTTTATGAATTGGCGCCCGAAGGAACCATCGGAATTTGTGGCGGGATGGCTATGTGTGCGTCTTGTCAATGTTATGTTTTAACGGAACACCCACTTCGTGAAATGCAAGACGATGAAGAAGCCATGCTAAGTGAAGCTTTTAATGTCAAACCCAACAGCCGTTTGGGATGCCAGATTCAAATCACTCCAAAAATGGAAGGTCTCGAAATTGAATTAGCCCCTGAAGATTAACGTTCGTTTTCAGTAAAAATTTTACTCTAAAATATCCAATGCTAAAGGTAAAATTCGCTCTACAAATTTGGTGTATGCAAGTGTAGAGGGATGTAGGTTATCCAAAGCAACCAGTTCTGTATTAATCAATCCTTCTTGGGTGATGTCGGTGATGTAAACGTATTTTAAGTTGTTTTCTGCGCAATAATTTTGTGCATAGTTGTTGTACATTTCGAGTTCTGAGCTAATATTTAAGGCGTTACTGCCTTGGCCAAACGGGGTGTATGCATAATCGGGTATAGAAACCACAATTAATTTAGAGGCATCACCGCCTACCAATGAAATAGCAGTATTAACCAGTTCTACAAATTCAGTTTCATAGAGTGAAAAGGGTTTGTTTTGATATTGATTATTCACCCCAATTAAAAGCGTGACTAAATCAAAATCATTTGGAGGATCAGCTGAAGCAATGGCGCTTTTTAGGTTAGTGGTGGTCCAACCTGTTTGGGCAATGATTTCTAAATTAAAAGTATCTTGTTCTGTGTAACGTGCTTGCAAGCTATCTTTTAACTGTGCTGGAAACCTACAGTCTTCACACACACTTTGCCCGATGGTGTAACTATCGCCAAGAGCAATGAGTTTAAAGTTTTTTGATTCTGCTTGATTTTCAGTATCGTTACCTCCAGTTTCGGGGTCTGTAGTAGAATTGCAAGCATAAAATGTGAGCCCTATAAGGAGTGCGAATGCTATGATTTTTAAACTTTTGTTCATTGTTTTTAATCTATTTAAAGGCATTTAATCCTGTGATATCAAACCCCGTAATTAGTAAATGAATATCGTGTGTTCCTTCGTAGGTTATCACACTTTCTAAATTCATGGAATGACGCATAATGCTGTATTCACCACTAA
>Ga0209771_1001923_pt1 | contig 12997 bp, 7 predicted proteins | sample SaaInl59LU_5_DNA_FD_184639 | JGI IMG/M metagenome (GOLD analysis project Ga0209771, IMG submission 184639) | Marine microbial communities from expanding oxygen minimum zones in the Saanich Inlet - ESP_59LU_5_DNA (SPAdes) (version 2) | ecosystem: Environmental > Aquatic > Marine > Intertidal zone ...
TTCTAATATTTAAACCAATAGCAGCCTTAGTAGCATACGGTGCTATTGCATATGGTGCTTGGACAATATATAAGTCAGAATAATCAAGATGCAACAAATTGTAACAATCACCTAAAAACGGTTGCTTATCTGCTGTAATGTGTTTAAATACTAATAGTTCCAGGAGAATTATATATGAAATATATTACAGCAGCATTAGCGGCTTTATTCCCACTTGTCCTATCAGCACAAACATACACTAACGAAGTAGCAGATATCATCAACGATAATTGTGTAGTGTGTCATCGCGCTGGTGGTATTGGGCCAATGAGCTTTGAAACATACGAGCAAGTACGCCCTTGGGCACCATTAATATCACTTAAAGTAATGAAAAGAGAAATGCCGCCATATGCGTATGACCATGGCATTGGAATTCAAGACCTACAAGGTGATTGGCGCTTATCACAAAAAGATATAGACACAGTGGTTGAGTGGGTAGATAACGGAGCAAGTTATGGAGATCCAGACAGAGTAGTACAGCCGGCAAATTTACGTGATCCAGAAGCATGGAACTTTGAAGGAGACTTTGGCGCACCGGACACAATTATTGCAAGCGTAGCAATAGATATTCCTGCAAGCGGCAACGACTTGTGGCATAAGCACAATGTTCCAACAGGACTAAGTGAAGACCGTTGTATTAAAGCAGTACAAGTTAAACCACGAGGCAATGCCAAATCAGTAGTACACCATGCCAACTCAAGTATTATAACTGAGGGAGGCAGACAAGGTATGCTAACTGAGTATGCTATGGGAAAGTGGGGAGAGATAGTTCCAGAAGGAGTATGCAGAACTATCCCAGCAAACGCAGAAGTAGCATGGGACATTCATATGTTCCCCGGTGGTCTTGGAGCAATGGCACCAGGATCAGTTATTCGAGACAACGTGGTAGAGATTGGTCTTTGGTTATACACCGAAGAGGAAAGCCAAGAATTGAAATACAAACAAGACTTGAGTTTATATCGCCTAGGAGACCAGGACGATATTACTATCCCACCCAACGGCTATTACATGACACAAGGCTTCCACAGTTTTGATCATCCAGTTAGACTAGATAGTTTCCAACCACACGGACACTTGCGTATGAACGCAGCAAGTTTGGAAATATTCTATCCAGAGACAGGACGCACAGAACAGATTAGCCAAGTAAGCAATTGGAGTGCAACATGGCATCACAGTCATTTGTACGATCCAGACGTAGCACCACTTTTACCAGCAGGAGCAGTTATTGTTCTAAAGCAATGGTATGACAACACAGCAGAAAATCCAAATAATCCAGATCCAGATATGTGGGTAATGGGCGGTTCAAGAACAGGTGACGAAATGACTCACGCTTGGCTTGCTATTACACACTTAAACGAAGAAGGATACAATAAACTAAAAGAGGAAAGAGATGAAAAATTTAATATTGCTAGTAAGTAGTATTATTATAACAGGATGCACTAGTTCAGGTTACAATGGCCCGCATGATTTTAATTGGAACCCTGAACGAGTAGTCTGGGAGCAAAATATTAGAAACTGTAGGAGTGCGGACGTTTGTAGAGCAGAAACACTGTTTAGACGATGAAAGTTAAACTATAGTTTACCAATAGGCGCAGAACTACTAGCAGTCATATTCCACTTTTGCTTTTGTTCTACGCCTTTCTTTTGAGCAAATTTCTTACTATCGCAGTTCTTACATACGTGAAAGTAGGAATTACTTAGGCGTTTAGGATCCATACTACCTCTAGCACGTTCAAACTCTTGATCACAATTATCACATCTAAATACACAATAGGTTACTTCGCGTGTGTAAGTGTGTTCCTTGCCTGTTTTGCTAGTACGAACATGCCGGGTCTGCTTTTTATATTCTCTCATAAACATAAGTATATTTACATTAAGATTACAAAATTAAATAATAAATACTATCATAAGAAGGATTATTCAATGACAATTTGTACACTATCTGACACTGCAAAGAAACAAATCGACACAATTTGTGAAGAAAATGAGTGCTATGCAGTAACACTTAACCTAAAAGGCGGCGGGTGTGCAGGGTTTGAATACGAATGGGGGACATTAGCAACTCCAGAAGAGGTAGAGGCTAACGACATAGTCCTAAAAACAGACACAAACTGCACTTTTGTAATAGGTGCAGCAAGTATGATGTTCCTTGTAGGAACAGAAATAAATTATAAAAAAGATATCATGGGTTCAATGTTTGAAATCATTAACCCTAACGCAAAATCAGCGTGTGGGTGCGGCATAAGTGTAAACTTTGACGTAGACAAATTAGCAATTCCAGCAATATAATAACGGAGCAAGACAAATGGCAAAGCAAGGTATAGACATTGGCATCGAAGGTAATGACGGCACAGGCGATAGTATTCGCGAGTCGTTTCGTAAAGTAAACGAAAACTTTCAAGAGCTATATGCAGTATTTGGTATCGGCGGACAAATATCGTTTACTGATCTTAATGATACTCCAAACACGTACGAAGGCAACGAAAACAAAGTTCCGTTAGTTAAGTCAGATGGTAGTGGAATTAACTTACTTGAACTTGCTTCAGACAATAGTCTAGACGGCACTCCAGATACTATCGGGTTTGACTTTACCGTTGACGGCAAAGTTATTATCAAGCAGCTTGTATCAAAAGTTTCAAATGACCCTGAGCCTATCTTAGGCGGTCCTATGGATGCAGCTACACAACCAATTGCTAACATAAGTGTTACACAGGCTGCAATTGATACCTTCAACTCAGTTCACGGAACAAACTTAACAACAGGCGCCCTTGTTATTGATAAGGCGTTCGCTGACAGAAACTATCAAGGTAAAGAAGTTGCTGGTGCCGGACTACGTCTAGGTGACGAACCATCTAGTGCCGCAAGTTATGTTCTAACTACTACTTCTACCAGTTTAGGAAATTTATCTATTACTGCTCATGGATTAAGTGAAGCGAATTCAGGCGCAGGATTTGTTTTTAGATCAACAGGAACTGATCCTTTTGGAGTAACTACAGGTAATACTTATTACATTAAAGTAGTTGACGCTGATAGTATTTCTCTTCACCCAACAGAACTAGATGCCATAAATGGAACAGCTAGAATATTGTTATCAGGCGGTAGCGGCACATTTTCAATTACTGATGCAGCATACGACAGTGATTTACAAGGTTACTGGTTAGACAATGTTGCTATGCCAAGAAAGAGTATTGTAAGACGCCAGGGCGATGACATGACAGGTGCTCTTAACTTGTTTGACCACCCAGGCGAACTGCGTGGCACAGGTTTACCAAATGGTCCAGATGACTTACAAGCAGCTACAAAACTATATGTTGATAATGCAGCAGCACAAAGTACCGTTAATATCTATGTAAGTACATCAGGCAACGACTTACAAACATTTACTCCAGACGGCAAAGAAGGCAGAGCTCCAGCGTATGCATATCGCACAATTAACGCAGCAGCACGTAAAGCAGAAGAAGTAATTATTGCTGCTCCGCCAGAGCCTGGACCGTATATGCAGACTATGACATACGCATCCGGCAGCACTGCTGCACAAACAAATACTGTTGGTATTACAAGCCCGATTGCCGATCGTGCAAATGCAAGAGCAATGATTGTTGCAAACAAAGAGTTTATTGCGAAAGAAGTTACAGGCTATATCGATGCAACATTCCCAGACTTTGCAGGAACATACAATTTAGAAATTTGTCAACGTGATGTACAATTTATCTTAGATAGTGTTAGTTTAGATGCACTACTAGGTAACAATGCCAACTATCTTTCACGTTGGGCTGGCATACGTTATTACTCAAATGTTAGTGCGCAAAAAGCAATTGGCTCACAGCGTGTAGAAACTATTGCAGGTATTACATATGCTAAAACACTAGTTACACAGTATATTTTAACAAATACTGCACCAGTAACTCTTTATCAAGATCGTGTACCACAAGTAACTAACTTACCGTTACCTGATAGTAGTGCTGATGAAACAATCGGCGCAAAAATGGATATTGTTCTTGACGTTATTAATAACGGTGTATTAGATGCTCCTCAAATTGTTGACGGTACTACTAATTATAAAATTAATGTTAACAACGGCGGACTTGGATTTATTAAACAAGCAAATCCAGAGAACACAGATATTATTCCAGGTAAGGTTGTACGTGGTAAGAACTCAGGCGCTATTGGACGTATTATCGACTACAAGTACGAAGCAGGTCCGAGAGCACCTAGTGTAGTAGGCACTGACGAAATTGAAGTGCAGCTATTAGAGCCAGTTGAATTTGTTCCTGGTGAAGAACTAGAGTATGGTAACTTTGTGCGCGAAACGCAGATTTCAATTAGAATTGAGTCTGGTATTTATGAAGAAGATTATCCGATTCGTATACCTGCAAACGTAAGTATTAAAGGTGATGAATTTAGACGTTGTATTATTCGTCCAAAGAAGCGTATTTCACAATCACGTTGGGCTAATACATTCTTTTATCGCGATGCAGAATTTGATAATTTGGTTTTAGGTGCATCGAGTATAGAATCTGTTAATTTTGATTCACAGTTAGATGCTTCAAGAACTCCAGGCACATACTCGGTAAGTTTATGGTCTAGTGATAAGCTAGGAACTGATGCAGAATTTGATATTACTGTTGGCTCCGATGGTGCTATTGCTAATATTGTTATTACAAATGCCGGAACTCAATTCCAAAAAGACGAGCGAGTAACTGTACTAGATGCTCAACTAGGAAGCGGCGGCGCCAATAGTATCACATTTACTATTGCAAGAGTTCCTAATGGTATCGAATATGTAAATCCTCTTACTGGCGCAGTAGATGGATACTTTGGTTATCATTACTTGAGACATCCAGCTATTTTAAAGAACACAGGCGCTGGTTATGAAAACGTAGGCAAGTGGAACACTAACGCACTTACATTAATTGATAACAAAGAATTCATTCAAGAGCAAGTTGTAAACTATATTGAAACAACGTTCCCTGCACTAGTTGGCTCTTACAGTAGAGCAAAATGTTTTAGAGATGTAGGTTTAATTGTTGATGCACTTGTAAAAGACTTCCGCAACGGTGGCAATGAATTTTCACTAGAAGCACAAGGCGAATATTATGCTGGCGCAGTTGAAGCTGGCACAGAAACAGAGACTGTTGCAGGTATTCAACATATCTATACTGTTGTAAGCAAACTAATACTAGGTGAAAATCCAACTACGCTTTATAATCAATCTGGCGGCGGCGCTGTCGACAGACTATATGCAGCTGATTTGTTTAATGGTTCAGGAGAGCCGGCAGCATGGGCAACTTCTCAGACTTATAGACTAGGTAATGTTGTTAAATTTACAACTGGCTTAGGTATTACAACTTACTATACTCCAACTAAAGAGCATATAAGTGGTTCTACATTTAATGCTGCTGAGATTTCAGAGTTTTGGAGAGTAATCGATGGACCTTCTGTAGTACTACAAAACTTAATTGATACTGTTAAATTTGCATTTAATGAAGATTACAATCCTCCGCTTCGGAACGAAGATATGGATGTGTTTTTAATGAACGATGCAACAATGTTACGTAACATTACAGTGCAAGGTCATGGCGGATTTATGCTTGTGCTTGATCCTGAAGGACAAGTTCTAACTAAATCTCCATATGTACAAACTGGTTCAAGTTTCTCACAATCACTTAACAAGCAAGCATTTAGAGGTGGATTATTTGTTGATGCGTTTGTTGGTAACTCGGCAGTACAAGTTATTGAGAAAGTAGATGGCAGTGCGTTTAGATTAAAAATCCAAAGTTTAGGTTCTCCAACACAGCCACAAGGTTTGTTTGTAAGACGTCCTGAAACTCCAAGTGCATTTTATATAGATGGAAGACGTTTCCAAGTTAATGCTGTTACAGCATACGATAAAAGTTTAGGTACAGCAGAACTTATTTTATCACCTAATTCAAACAGTGGCGTAGGATTTACTGGAATCACTAGTGGATTAGCAACAGGTGTTGATCTAGATTCAGTTGGTACTTTTGAGTTTGATACTGTTAAATGTGCAAGAGACACTCGATATATCTTAGATGCAATTACGTTTGATACAGCACTAGGTACTAACTTTAATAGTGTATACAACGGCATTGCATATCAAAGAGCATCAGGTTCTTATGTACAAGGCAATCAAAAAACACAAACTACAACAGCTATTACAAAAGGCAAAACAGAAGTGGCAGCACTTGCACAAGTTGCAGATAGTGCAACAGCATTAGCAAGAGCAAACGCAGGGTTCGATGAAATTATTGATATTATTAATAATGGCGTACAAAGTGTTACAGCACCAGGTGACGGTGTTGCAGATGTACTTACTTTTCCTGCGCCCGCAGTACTTCCTACTACAGACGCAGATAATGCAGCACAAAGACTTGTTGACAATAGAGCATTTTTAGCAGCAGAAGTTGTAGCATACGTAAATGCTAACACTCCGCCAGCGGGATACGATCAAGCTAAGTGTTTGAGAGATGCAGGATATATTGTTGATGCATTAACTTATGATGTACTTTATGGTGGCAATAGTGCTACAGCAATTAACGCTCGTGCATACTTTGACGGCGCAGTAGTACAACTGCCAGAAGCACAAAGAGTTGCTACGGCAGCATCTTACGCACATTTAGCTACTGTAGTTGCAGCAGTTGTTACTGATACAACTGGATTACCGACTGTTGCAGTAACAGCAGGCAATACAGAAACACAAGTTACAACAGGAGCAGCAGCTACCGCAGCAGAAAGTACAGTACTTGATGGCTTACTACAAATTATTGAAAATGTTGTAATAGCTGGCAATTTAAATAGTTTACCAGATGTTGTCGAGCCAGACTTAACAGCCCTTGGTGTTAGTGCAGAACTAAGAGACGCAGCTAACGATATTATTAATAACAGAGCACTAATTGTTAATCGTGTTGTACAAAGTGTAGATGCACCATTACCAATTACACTACAAACAGCAGGTAACAGAAGTATACTAGGTAACGACTTTACACAAGTTAACGATTTAGGATACGGACTTGTAGCAGCCAACGGTGCGCTATCAGAGATGGTTAGTATGTTTACATATTACTGTCATGCTAGTTACTATTCAAAGAATGGTGCTGAGATTAGATCACTAACAGGATCAAGTTGTTATGGTGAGTTTGGTCTAGTTGCTGAAGGCAGTGATCCAAACGAAATTCCAGATGCAATTTCGTTGTATCAAGATATGACACAGCCTGCAAAAGCATTTGATGTTGATGTAATATTGAATTCAACTGGATTCTTAACACTAACAGAAGGCGAAACTCTAACACAAGATTTATCTGGTGCAAATGGTAAGGTGGCAGTTGCAACAAGTCAAACTGGCGGCTCAAATGTAATTTACTTAACAGATATTTCTGGAGCATTTAATACAACTAACGAAATAACAGGCAGTGTAAGTGGTGCGCTTGGTGCAGACAGTGTTCCAATTAGTGTCGACTCAAACGGTTACGATAATCCAGTACAAGGACTGTCGTTATACGTTTACGATATGAAAGATACGCCATCAAATAGATCAGAAGTTAACATATGGCATCCAGCTCGTCCAGCCTTTGCACGTTATGAAGTTGCAAACGCAGAAATTGTACAACATATAGTTGGTGAATATCCGTTGCTCACAGAAACAACAGATTATACAGCAACAAAAGTAAATCCAGCTGCTACTGGATTTAGATTTAATATTTACAAAACGATTGCAGCAGGATACACTGTAACATTTGCAACATCGAATGACGGTATTGATTATGAAGTAGGAGATCAGTTTGTAGTTGCTGGAGATAAGCTCGGCGGCACAACTCCTGCTAACGATTGTACAGTTACAGTTGCTACAGTAGATGTAACTGGTGCGATACTTACTGTTACAGCAGCAGGCACAATTGCAGTTGAAGCAAGTACTCCGATGTACAGTGGTGCTGTTTACAAACTTAATTTCAGTACAAGTGATACACAATTTAGTGCAAACGGTCTACTAGAAATTGTACCATTTAATACAAGCATTGTTTATTACAGAAACCAGACACAAATTGTTGCTGATTTGGCCCGTCCAGATGTACTAACAATTCGTCCAAGTACTGCGCTAACGTTTGATGAGAATCCATCCTTTGTTTACAGAAGTATTAGTTTCTTAACTAGTGATAGTTTAGGTAATGAGTTGCCTGCTAACACTTCACAAGCTGGGCTTGATAGTAGTTACGACTTTATTAGATTAAGTATTGATACTGCAAAGGCGCAAGAAGTTGCACTATCGGGAAGTGGAACTACAAAAGGCAATACTGCTGGTGATGTTATACTTGCTGTTAAACTAGCAGATGAGAATGAAATCTTTAGACTTAACAATAATGCTAGAACACCTGTAAGTAATAGACCTGCTGGATGGACAGCTGAAACATTAACTGCCGAATCGCCTATTATTACATGGGCTGGAAAAAAACATTATGTGTTTAACTATCGTGGTGTTGGTGCTGGAGATGTAATTGAAGAGCCAGGCGAAGATAACCTATACGCTATTGTCGACTTAGTAGATTATGATACAATTAACCAAACAAACGCAACTGGTATCGCAAGTACAACAGTACTAGGTGCAGAACTAGTTACAATTAGAGCAGGTCTTAAAGCAGGCGCAACAGGTAAAGTTACTGTTAACATTAGTACATGTCGTGCAACAGGACATGATTTCTTAGATATTGGTACTGGTGGATTCAACTCAAGTAACTATCCAAACGTTATTTTTGGTGAACCAGGCGAGAAAAAAGAAGCTAACGAAGTTATTGAAAAAGGCAAAGGTCGTGTATTCTATGTAAGTACAGACCAAAACGGTATCTTTAGAGTTGGTAGATTCTTTAGTGTAGACCAAGGTACTGGTACAGTTACATTTAGTGCAAGTCTTGCACTTTCAGATGTTGACGGACTAGGCTTTAAGCGTGGTGTTGTTATTACTGAATTTAGTACAGACACAGCAATGGTTGACAACGCTTCAGATACAGTACCAACAGAAAGTGCTGTACGTGGTTATGTTAACAGACGCTTAGGTTATGATGTAACAGGTGCGCCTGTTGCTAACATATTAGGCCCAGGTGTACTTGCTCCTAACGGCGCTGTTCCGATGACAGACGATTTGAACGCTGCTGGCAATACTATTACTAATTTAGCAACACCTGTTCAAGAAGCAGATGCTGCAACTAAAGCATATGTCGATGTAGGCAGCGGCGACCGTGATGAAATTAAAGACTTGCGTAGTGTAGAATACAATAACATAGCTGCTAATCAGATATTAGTGTCAACTGGATTTAAGAAATTAATTATCGATGCAGGTAGTATACTAGGAGGCGGCTTTGCAGCAAACGATGTAATTACAGGTTCTATATCAGGAGCAACAGGTACAATTACTGATGTACAAACTGGACTAGTTGGTATCGAAGGCAACATTGTTGAAATTACTTACACACCATTAACTGGAGTGTTTAGTGATGGTAAGCCGGCAGATGGTCTAGCAGCTGATGTACTTACTGCTCCAGGCGGCAAACAAGGCAATGTAATCGATGGCCCGATAGATGAATGGGCTAATGGTGTTGCAGCAATAACCAGTGATATTACTATAACTACAGCTAGAGCTGTTGGTGTAAGTAGAGAAACAGTAGTTGATTTTGCAATAACACCTGGTGCTATTATTAACTCTGATATTTCAGGCACTGCGCAAATTCAACAGAGTAAACTTAACTTAAATGCAGCATCTACAAGAGCTAATGCAGTAGACATTAGTCAAAGTGATTTGGGCAGTACTAGTTTTGACAGTGCTAAGTTCGATGTTACTAATGGTTGGGTTACAATTAAACCATCAAGTGCAACGTTATCTGACCTAGAAAACATTAATAGCGACACCGTACTAGGACGTAGTGCAGATGGATCAGGGCCAGTTAGTCAAGTAACATTTGCTACAGTAGTGTCACAAGGTCTAGGTTTAGAGGACAGTGATTTTGCTACTGAAATATTAGCAGCAGCAGATTCGGGCGAAGCACTAATTAAAACAGGTGTAGGCACATACGGTATCAGTAATGTAACTACTACAGGTGAAGTTAACAGCATTGTCAAAACTGATGCAAATGGTAAGATCCAAGCCAACTCACTAATACTTGGCGGTGATGCAAGTTACGAAGTACTCACACTAGATAGTTTAACACTAGTAGCTAAAACGCCAGCCCAAGGTACAATATTTACAGCAGTAGGCGGATCTCAAGGAATCAACAATCTTGGCGATCCAGGATATGTGGCACCAACATATCCAGATATGCTAGTAAAAGGTAGTGTTGGCATAGGTGGCACAGGTATTACAGAAAGTATTCTCAAAAGTACTTCGAACTTTACAGGCGAAAAGGTATTAGCTGTCGATTGGATTTACTCTAGCTTTATTGAAGCACCTGGAGAAAAAGGTGCAGCAAGTACAGGTTTGTCGATTGGTGCTAACACCGGTAAAACTACAGCTGGACAAGTTGCTATTATTACAGCTGATACAGGCAGTGCATCAAGTGTTGCCTCTGCTATCTTTAGTTCGACAGGAGTTGTTCCTGATACTGACGCTACATATGACATTGGTAGTGCAACTAAAAAATATGCAAATGTTTATGCAACATTGTTCCGTGGTACTGCTACAGAATCATACTACGCTGACTTGGCAGAGAATTACTTAGCTGACGCAGAGTATGCTCCTGGCACAGTAGTTGAGTTTGGTGGAGCAGCTGAAGTTACACAAAGCACAACACACGGTACACATCGTGTAGCAGGCGTTGTATCTACTAACCCAGCACACTTAATGAACTCACACTGTGAAGGCGATAACGTTGTTGCAGTAGCACTACAAGGTCGTGTACCATGTAATGTAATTGGCAAGGTTGCCAAAGGCGATATGCTGGTAGCAAGTAATATTCCAGGATATGCAGTTGTTAATAATACTCCGGCAGTTGGCAGTGTTATTGGCAAAGCACTGGAAGAAAAACTAGACGGCGATCGCGGTACAGTTGAAGTTGTAGTAGGAAAGCACTAATGGATAAGAAAGCAGTAGACAAATTAATCAAAGCTGGAGTAAAAGCCAGCAACGATACTAAAAATCCGCAAGGCAGACAAGTTGTTGCTACTGCGGGCAAACTAAGAATACAAGTAAACAAGGGAGCAGACCGTGGCCAAACAAACCGTTAACTTAGGAACTAGTGCAAATAAAGGTGACGGTGATCCGTTACGCACAGCATTTGACAAAGTAAATGATAACTTCGATGAGTTGTATACAGCAGACGCTACATTCATTAGTCTTGCAACACTAAAAACTGAATTGGCTGCAAGTGCCGACTTTGCAGATTTTCAAACTAGAATAGCAGCACTATAATACTTCAAGCGGATACGATAAATATGTATAACAATAGGATTGACGAGAATGGCAAATAGATTTCCCCTAGTATTAGATACAACGGATAACAACAAGATTAAAGAGATCCAGTCTGGGGATAACTTAAACCTTGCACAAAATAGCATTGTAGATGTGCAAAACATAACTGCACTAGGAACTATTAATGCTGCTGATATAAAAGTTAACGGAAACAGAATAGTTGCGCAAGCATTTGCTGACTTAACTGATACGCCTGCTTCATTTATTGGATCGCCTAACTATTTTGTAAAGGTAAAACCAGACGGTACTGGATTAGAATATAGACCTCTTAGTGATTTAGGTAATATTGAAATTGATACTATTACGGTTGACACAAGTATTGTTCCTAGTGTACACCAATCAGGTAGTATAGGAACACTTGCTGCTAGATTTGATAGTGTGTATGCAACATCCTTATACGGAAACTTGCGTGGATACAACGACGAAATAGTGTTTAACGCATCTACTGCTAAAATTAGCTATGCAGCATTAGAAGGTGTACCAAGTCAACTTTCAGACTTTACAGACGACGTTGGATTTTTAAAAACAGCTGATTTAAATACAGTGCTTGCAGGATTGTTTGATGACGGTGTGCCTTTTACTACAGATATTATAGGTAGTGTATTTGGTGATGATAGTACATTATTAGTCGATGGTGTAAACAGTATTATCACAGGTGATGTTTCAAATTCTCAAATTACTACCACAAACTTAATTACTTCTACAGCACAAATAACTACAACTACAGTTAGTAATATCAACGGACCGTCTACTGGCAATTTAACTATTGATCCAGGTGCAAGTGGCATTATCGATATCGGCACAAGTGCCGGTACTACTGCTGTTAATATTGAAAATGCAGTAATCGAAACATTCAATCAAGGATCAGGACTAGGCGTTGCACAACTTACAGCAAATACTGATTTAGAAATAAATGCAGGAAACAGAGTTAAAATTACAGGCGGAGTTCCTTTTAGATTCTCTTCAACTACTACTGCTCTTCAACTAGCAATCGGCGCACAAGAAGGTGATGTAATTTATAATACCTCAACAAGCCGCTTGCAAATGTATCAAGGCAGTGCTTGGAAAGATGTAAATGGTAATGTTGAAGCGACTACAGGAACATCAAACTTTAATGATGTTGTAATTGCTGGCGACTTAACAATAACAGGCACAACTACAAGTATCGAAACAACAAACACAGATATTACTGATAACGTAATTACACTTAACAAAGGCGAAACTGGCGCAGGCGTTACACTAACTACTTCAGGTATCGAAATTGAACGTGGAACATCTCCGAACAGATCGCTAGTATGGACAGAAAACTTTGGTGGCAAGTGGTTAGTTACTGATGATGCTACTTTACTTGCTAATAGACTTGAAGCTAATTATCTTGTAGGAAGTTTATCAGTATCAACTGATAACCTTGTAATGGGCGACGGCGATATTACAGCAACAGGCACACTTACAGTAGGCGGCAGCGAATTAGTACAAATTGTTAGTGTT
>Ga0209771_1001926_pt1 | contig 12990 bp, 7 predicted proteins | sample SaaInl59LU_5_DNA_FD_184639 | JGI IMG/M metagenome (GOLD analysis project Ga0209771, IMG submission 184639) | Marine microbial communities from expanding oxygen minimum zones in the Saanich Inlet - ESP_59LU_5_DNA (SPAdes) (version 2) | ecosystem: Environmental > Aquatic > Marine > Intertidal zone ...
TTTACAATTAAAATTTTCTGTAAACATTAGATCATGATTTTTATCACCATATTTTGCATCACCAATTAAAGGGTGACTAATTTTATTGGCATGTACTCTTAATTGATGCATTCTACCTGTTTTTGGGTGTAATTCCACCAAACTGTAACGAGAAGTATCATAAGGTTTTACAGGAATGTCTAAGGTAACGTTTGCTAATGTTTTTAAGTGTGTTAGTGCATCTTTATGTACGTTTGCATCCCGTCCTTTTACTGGCGAATCTATTATTTTTGTTTCTGGAGCAAAACCACGAACCACACCAAAATATGTTTTTTGTATTGTGTTATTGGTAAACATCTCTTGAAATTTGGCGACAAAACTCCTGTTCTTTGCCAATAAAATAATACCAGACGTTTTTCTATCTAATCTGTGTATAGGATAGGTTTTTATTCCTTTTTCAGTCTCAATCTGTTGTAAAAGCGAAGTTTCATCAGCAACATTTCTAGAATGAAAAGCGTGATGCACTAACATATTATTGGGTTTGCTAACGCATAAGATGTATTCATCTTCAAAAATAACAGCTACATTCATTTTTGTTTTTTAGAACTCAAAAATAGTATTTAATTTGTTGAAAGCGCATTTTAAATATATTTTAAAATATTTGATACATACTAATAATGGTAATTGAACTACTACTAAGTATGCAAGTATATAAAAAGCTATACTGAAGAGGCAATACAGATTTCAATCTTAAAAAATATAGTGATTATAAAACATATTATAAGGTCTTCAATTAAAAACAATGACGTTTATAGTTTCTATTTTTTTAAAAGTTTATTATTATACACAAAAAACGATGGGTTATTGTAGTGTATTTATAATCTCAAAAAACCTATTTAACATAATATAAATTATAGTACAAATATACATTTATTTCTGTATAGCCGTTTTTCAGGCTATTTACACATAATTGTAGATATAGTGCCTTTAGGTCTATATCGTTAACAATTATGTTAAAAGAAATTACGGCTTATGAACTTCTAGGTTTATTTGATAGCTATAATTCTCTATTATGTAAAATATCCCAAAATATTATCGTTTCTAAGGAATACTTAGTACTTGGGTCATTAAACTAATAAGCGGTTTGCTTCGCAGCGTTTATAAAACATTTGTATCTATAATTAGCCGTTATGTAAAATAGCCGCTGCCAAACGCTCGATTGCTTTATAAAATCAAATTGCTCTGGCAATTTATTTTACACACAATTATCCAACGCTTGCCAACGCCAAAATAAAAGCTAACCTTTTTGCTCTTATTAAAAATCGCGTATTCGATAAAATGTACGTAATAAAAAATTTTACGAGATTGATTTAGAACTTCAATTAATCTTTTTTTTCACTCTTTCATTATCTTTTGTCTTGAAACAAAAGAAACAAAAAATCAAGGCTGCATATAATTTTGGAAACAATTAACGGCTCATTCGCTATATTTTAGGAAAAATTAGAACTCATTAAGATTGCTTTGAAATCAATTACACAATCAATACTCTTAAGAAACTTTAATACTAAACCCTAAAATATGGACGCTCACTTCTCCTATTGTTTTAACCAAAATTTTATGAGGCCAAGTTTAATATCGATATTCTATTTACATAATGCTATTATCAGGCGTTATATATTTTAAACCTGGATATTTGATTGATTTCATTTAATCTTTCAGAACAACTTATTAAAATTCTTCCAGTTTGTTTTAGAGAATCTTAAGTTTTAGAATTTGTATTTCATCCCTAATCGCACAATTTGTGTTTCATAATAGTTTTCATATAATGCTGTAAAGCCTTCTCCATCTATTCGCTGACGCAATCCAAAGCTATTAAACAAATCGCTTGCAGACAATGTGATTTCTCCAGCTTCATTCCATATGCTCTTTTTAAGTCCAAAATCTATGGATGAACGCGCCAACTCCTCGCCTTGTGGAATATTTCGTTTTGAAAAATACAGCCCTGTGATTTGTGCTTCAATATCTAAAGGCAACGTAAAAGTGCTTGACAATTTAAAATCGCCTGCTGTATTTGATGTTTTTTCTATTGTAAATGGTCTTACAAATGGAAATAATAATGTTCCTTGATAGGCATCAATACTATTTCGATAAATATTGGTGCTTGCTGTTAATTTCCAGTTTTCGGAAAGGTCTTGACTGAATAATAATTCAATACCTGTATTAGTGCTTTCGCCAGTGTTTTGATAAATTTTATTCACAATGTCATAATCTGGATTGCTGTCGTCTATACTAAAAACACGTTGATATGCACCTTTAATTTGTCTGTGATAAACAGCAGAAAATAATGAGCCAGAACTCCAATTGTAACGATGTGCAACTTCTATACTATTGGTAAATTGCGGACGTAAATAGGGATTTCCAACCTTTAATAATTCTGGGTCGTCGTACTTTGGAAAAACACGTAGTTCTGGTTCGCCTGGTCTATCCACACGACGGTTGTAGAATATTGATAATTTGTTTTTATCATTCAATTTATAAGTAAATCGCACGCTTGGAAATAGCTCAAAATAATCATATTTATCATTACTTGGGTAGTAGGCATTTTGTGGATCCAGTTCATAAGAAATATCTGTTTGTTCTGCTCGCAAACCAGCTTCGACATCAAAACGTTCTTTTTCTAAAAGATAGTTTCCGTAGAATGCATAGAGGTTTTCTTTCCACTTTGAAAAATCGCCTAAATCTGGATAAATAATAGATTGATTTCCTCGATTTATCCTGTAATCCACAGGTAAATTCCTAAACCGCACTTTTGCACCAGCTTCAATTTTACCACTACTCAATGCACGCGCATAATCGGTGGATAGACTAGTAGTATGCTCAATAGCTCTAATGTTGGTCATATCTCGTCCAATACGAACCGCAGAACTATCATTTAAAAAGTAGCTTTCATCTTCTAAACCTCTTGTGTATTGTGCATTTGCAGATAACGAATGTCCTGCTTGTGGAAAATTATGTTTGTAATTGGCAGTAACGTTGATATAACTCGTAACTTCTTCTTCTTTCCAAGTATAAAGGCGATTTCGCACACTATTATCGAGATTGATAAAAGCGACTTGTGAGGTATCAATATGTTTTTCCCTATCGAACATTCCTGAAAAGGTAATCGCATCATTATCACTTAACTCCCAATCAACTCCACCTGTGATGATTGAACGGAACTGTCTTCTATTTTCTGGCACTTGCGATATGATATTGCTACCATCATCATAGTTTCTAGTTGTGAATTCATTGTTTGGTAAAGCTTCTTGGATGATGAATTCGGATTGCAAAAAATAATTGAGGTTTTTGGTTCTGTAATTCAAATTTAAACTAGGAATTAGTTTTGGGTTTACCGAATAGCTACCTAAATCTGTTGGTGTATCTTCTTTTCTATTAGATAATGCCCCTAATCCAAAAGATAAGCCTACATTACCATTAAGTCCGGTTTGTTTTTCCTTTTTGTAAATGATATTTACAATACCTGCAAAACCGTTAGCATCGTATTTTGCAGATGGATTGTTTATGATTTCAATACGTTCTATGTTAGATGCAGGAATATTGCCCAATCCTTTTTGATTCCCGAAACCAGTCAAACTAGATTGTTTGCCATCGATTAAAACGACCACTTTATCACTACCACGCAAGACCACTTTTCCTTCTTGGTCAAAAGCAACACCAGGCATTGTTTTCATAGCGTCGAGTACAGAACCACCAGATTGCGCCACGTTATCTGCTAAACTAAAAGTTTTTTTATCTAGTGCTGAATTAACAGTTGCTCGTTTTGCTTCAATCATTACTTCATCTAAAGCTTCAGCAGATGGTTTTAGTTCTATTTTTCCTAAGTCAAAGATTGGGTTTAATCCACCAGATGCTATTTTACGTTGTACGGTTTCAAATCCTAAATAAGTGATATTTACAATATATTTTCCTGTTGCTAAATCTTTAATTTCAAAACGTCCAAAATCATCGGTAATCGTTCCTGTTACGATTTCATTTGTAGTTTCATCATTTACTGCTACCGTAACAAAAGGTAATGTTTCTTTTGTTTCTTGGTCGATAATCTGACCAGTAATGGTAATGGTTTCTTGTGCTTGCATAAAGGTTATTACAAATAGTAGAATTGCAGTAAGGGTAATTTTCATTTTTTAGATTTTTACTTTTTATCGTGCAAACTTACAATTAAAAACTATACTAATATTTGTCATTTTTTAATTATGAAAAGTAGTTAATGCTCGGATTTAATAACTAACCATTTTAGTCAAAAGCCCATTCCACACACATTACGCTTCCCTCCTACGTCGTCGCATAAAAAGTGTTCCATTAACATTGTAAAGAAGCTTTTAGGAATAAATTTTTTAAAGAAACTGTAGTAACAACTTTCACTTTTAACCAAAGCTCAAGTTACATAACGCAGAACATTATAATATAAATAGTGAACAGTTTATAAAATATAATGTTTAAAGCAATTTTAACTAATATCACTTAAAAGACTTTTAAACTTATCTCTATAAATAGTATAATAAATAAATTTATAGATTATGTAAAGTACTTAGTTATATGTCATTTTAGCTGGCAATAAAGAAATTAAATTTAGAGGTTTTTTTAGCATTGTCTATTTTTGGTTTGTTGGGTGGTTTTACCAGTTAAAAACTAAAAAATAAATAGCATTTATCTTCTTTTTCTTGAGGTTATAAAGTATACACCAGTTAATAATATAACTGATGCTATTATAGACTGAGTACTTAATTTTTCATCTAAAAAATACCAACCCATAAAAAGTGCAATTACAGGATTTACATAAGCAGATGTTGCCACTTTTTCTGTAGATACTACTTTTAAAAGGTAATTAAATGCTGTAAAAGCTACTATACCTCCTAAAGAGATTAACAAAAACATAGAGATTTGTACGTTCGTACTCCATTGTAAAGGTGATGTCCATGTTTCTTGAAAAAGTAAACTTAGTATTGCCAAAACCACACCAGCAATAGCCATTTGATAACCAGTGCTTACCAAAGAGTTTTTAATTAAAACTGCTTTTGAAACAAAAACACTACCATAACTCCACCCTAAAACACAACCCATCATAACTAGAATTCCTAAAAGAGTATTCTCTGAAGTTACTAACTCTTGCTGACTGATGAGTAAATACATACCAAAAATACCCAAACAAACCCCAATAATAGATTTTTTCTGCATGGGTTTTTGATCTAAAATTCGTAGTATTAGCAAAACAAAAAGAGGTTGTGTAGAAGCAATTAAGGCTGCAAAACCACTATCTACAAATTGTAAAGCCCAAACAAATACACTGTTACCTAATATTAAAAAGAACAAAGAAGCTATTGCTGTATTTTTTAGTTCTTTTTTAGTAATTTTTAAAGAAGCCTTAAATATTTTAGCTAAAGTTAGCATTAATATACCTGCCGTAGAAAAACGTATAGATGCCAAAAAAAAAGGGGGCAATTCTGTAACTGCAACTTTATTAAATAAATAAGTAGAGCCCCAAATAATATAAATAGATAAAAATGCTAAAATTGTAAAAACTTGGGTTTTTGTTAAGTTCATTTTCTAAAATTGAAGTTGCAAAATTACTATTAAAAATAAATGTACACTCATTAATATCAAATTTAAATGCAGCCAAATAATTGTTTATTTTTAAAAAAAATCAAATTCTAAGTTCAAGCAATAAGTGCAACAGATAAATATAAATATATGAATTTAAAAACCGTATTATAAATACATATTAAACTTTCTATTTTACTATTTTTTTAAAAATACTTGTATAATATTGCAAGCGTTTATGTTATTTAGCTAAATAACAAGATTTGTATAAATCTTCATAAACTGGTAAAATATTTTCTAAAGAGAATTTTCTAGTGTGGTCTTTGGCATTTTGTTTAAAACTTTGCAAAGTACTATCGTCTTTTAAAATTGATATGGCATTTTTAGCCATATCATTTATATCGCCTAAATTGCTTAAAAAACCTGTTTTACCTTGTATATTAACTTCTGGTAATCCACCTGTATTGGTAGAAATTATAGCCGTTTTGGCTGCCATTGCTTCTAAAGCTGCCAAACCAAAACTTTCTGTTTGCGATGGTAGTAAAAATACATCTGAATAACAAAGTATTTTCGGTACCTCTGTACTGTTTCCTAAGAAGAAAACAGCATTAGAGAGTTTTAAATCTTTAACAAGTTGTTTTGCTTTAATTTTATCTGGCCCCTCCCCGATCATTAAAAGTTTAGAAGGTATTTCTTTATGTACTTTATCAAAAATCCGTATAACATCTTCTACCCTTTTTACAGGTCTAAAATTACTAATATGTGTTAGAATTCTCTCATTTGGTGCAGCTAAAGCAACTCTTTTACACTCTTCTTGATTGTCTTGGTTATATTTATTGGTATCTATAAAGTTGTAAACAACGTCTATTTTTTTTGTAATGTTAAATAGTTTGTTAGTCGTTTCTCTTAGACTATTAGATACAGCTGTAACTACATCAGAATTATTAATACTAAATTCTACAGCAGTTTTATAAGTTGGATGACTACCCACTAAAGTAATGTCTGTACCATGCAAAGTAGTAACTACTCTTACATCTAATCCTTTTTCTTTTAACATTTGCTTTGCCATATATGCGGCATATGCATGAGGAATTGCATAATGTACATGTAAAACTTCTAAATTAAATTTTCTAACAACTTCTACCATTTTACTAGACAAAGCCAACTCATAGGGTTGGTATTGAAACAGTGGGTATTCTTCTAATAAAACTTGATGAAAGTGTAATTTATGTGATAAAAAATCTAAACGAACAGGTTGATTATAGGTTATAAAATGAACTTCGTGACCTTTATCTGCTAAAGCCATACCAAGTTCTGTTGCCATAACTCCGCTACCACCAAAGGTTGGATAACATACGATACCTATTCTCATATTTTTTATTGAAGGTTTAAAATTTACTAAGTGTAAATATAAATCTAATCTTACAGTTCAAATCAAAATAAAAGCATAAAAAAAGCTTTTCAAATAAATGGAAAGCTCTTTAATTTTATAAATTCTGAAATAAATTTAGAATTAGTGCAACTTACGATTTTAAATATGTTCTGCCAACTTTTTAAAAACGAGTTTCACTAATAATCTCCTAATGTTACAGGGTTTTGAGCCAAAGCATTTTCTAATTGTTCATCATTAGGTGCTTTACCATGCCAAGCATGGGTATGCATCATAAAATCTACACCATTCCCCATTTCTGTATGCAATAAAATACAAACTGGCTTTCCTTTTCCTGTTAATGATTTTGCTTCTTCTAAACCGGTTAAAATAGCTTCAATATCGTTTCCTTTTTCAATGTCTAAAACATTCCAACCAAAAGCTTCAAATTTTGCTCTAATGCTTCCCATTGGTAAAACTTCGTCTGTAGCACCATCAATTTGTTTTCCATTTAAATCTATAGTTGCAATTAAATTATCTACTTTTTTTGCAGAGGCATACATAATTGCTTCCCAGTTTTGCCCTTCTTGCAACTCACCATCTCCATGTAATGTATATACTAGTTTATCATCTCCATTTAATTTTTTAGCTGCAGCTGCACCTAAAGCAACAGACATTCCTTGACCTAAAGAACCAGAAGCAATTCTTACTCCAGGTAAACCTTCGTGCGTAGTTGGATGTCCTTGTAAACGAGAATCTATCAATCTAAATGTAGCTAATTCTTCTACTGGAAAGAAACCACTGTGTGCCAAAACACTATAAAAAACAGGAGATATATGTCCGTTTGAAAGAAAAAATAAATCTTCATTTTTACCATTCATGGTAAAATTTGTAGAATAAACCATAACTTCTTGGTACAAGCAAGTAAAAAATTCTGCACAGCCTAATGATCCTCCTGGATGCCCAGAGTTTACTTTGTGTACCATTCTTAAAATATCTCTACGTACTTGTTGTGTAAAGTCTTGTAATTGTTGTGTTGTTGACATTTTTTTATTTAATTTATACTGACAAAAATACAAAAGTGAATGAAACTGAAATGTATTTCTAAAGTATTTATTGAAGATTTATCAACAGTTTTATTTTTTATTTGTAAATGGTGTTTTTAAACACAACATATTTCGACGTTTTATTGGGCTTGTTTAAGCGTTAGGGATTGAAATGGAAATCCTTTTGCCTTTTTTTTAGGCAAAAGATTGCAAAGAAAAGCCCGTTAGATAGCCTAAATAAAATAAAATTAAGTTTTCTGCTTTTTCTTTTTAGCTGCAGGAAATAAAACGTTGTTTAAAATTAAGCGATAACCTGGTGACGTTGGATGTAAATCTAGTTCTGTTTTTGGATCTCCTACTCTATGTGTATAATCTTCTGGATCATGCCCCCCATAAAACGTAAACATGCCTTTTCCTTTAGTGCCATGTATGTAACGTGCTTCTCTATTTACTTTGTTTTCGCCTAAAACTAATACATTACTTTTTACGGTATTTCTCTCAAAAGAGGTGGTTTGCCCCATAAAGCCTTTTACCAAAACTGTATGGTTTTGGGTTAACATGGTAGGTACAGGATCCCATTTTGCAGAAAATTCTACCAAATTAAAATAGTCTGATGTTTTTGGTATTTTACGTTTACGAGTCATATCAATTGATGAAAACTCATAGGTTGTTGGGTTTTTAATTAAACTAAAGTTTTTAAAAGCAAAGGTTTTATTATAGTTGATTTTAGATTGATAATTTGGTGTAGACGCATCTCCATCAAACATAGCTTCTGCAATATCTACGCCTTCTGCAGATAAGGCAATATCAAAACTGTCTGTAGCAGAGCACATGGCAAACATAAAACCACCACCCACAACATAATCTCTTATTTTTTTTGCAACTGCTAATTTTTCTTCAGATACTTTAAGGTAGCCTAATTTTGTGGCTAGTTTTTCTGCTCTTTGTTTGCTTTCTATATACCAAGGTGCAGTTCTAAAAGAGCCGTAAAAACGCCCATATTGTCCTGTAAAATCTTCATGATGCAGGTGTAACCATTCGTATAACAACAATTTATCTTCTAAAACTTCTTTGTCGTAAACCACATCAAAAGGAATTTCTGCATAGGTTAATACCATGGTTACAGCATCATCCCAAGGCATTTTGTCTTTTGGTGAATACACTGCAATTTTTGGTGCTTTTTCTAAGGTTACGGCATCTTGATTAGAAGATGGTGAAGCTATTTCTTGAAGAATTAATTGTGCTTTTGCATCAGAAATTATTTTATAAGAAACGCCTCTAATTTTACATTCGTTTTCTATAAGTTTATTGTTTTCAATTAAAAAAGCGCCTCCATCATAATTTAACAACCATTTAGATTTTAAGCCTGCTTCTAATGAGTAGTAGACAATTCCGTAAGCTTTTAAATGGTTTTTTTGATTATCATTACTCATAGAAACATAAATAAAAGATGCCCAAATTGAGTTAGAAATTAATAGAAATGTAAGTATTGTTAAGCGTTTTTTCATATCAAAAACTAAAATACACAATTCCTATAAAGCAATTGTGTATTTCTATAATTTTATAATTTATTTAATATTCTAGAAAGGAACATCTGTATCCTCATCACCAAAAGCATCTTTGGGATCTACACCGCCTTCTCCTGCAAAAGGATCATCAGGAAAATCTGCATTCATAGAAGATTGAAACTCTGAACTGAAACCTTCTTCTAAATCTGAGAATTTTGCTAAATGTCCAGTAAATTTCAAACGAATATTATCCAAACCACCATTTCTGTGTTTTGCCACAATAAATTCTCCTTGTCCTTCACATGGTGTATGTTCATCATCATCCCATTCTGTCATTCCATAATATTCTGGTCTAAAAATAAAGCTTACAATATCTGCATCTTGCTCAATGGCACCAGATTCACGTAAGTCAGACAGTAAAGGTCTTTTACTTCCTCCACGTGTTTCTACAGCACGTGATAATTGAGAAAGTGCAATAACTGGTACAGATAATTCTTTTGCCAAAGCTTTTAAGTTTCTAGAAATGGTAGAAATTTCTTGCTCTCTATTTCCTCCACTTTTTCCATTACCACCAGCTGTCATTAGTTGTAAATAGTCAATTACAATAATTCTTACATTGTGTTGCGATACCAAACGTCTTGCTTTTGCTCGTAAATCGAAAATAGAAAGTGATGGGGTATCATCTATAAAAATAGGTGCATCAGACAAACGTTTTACTTTTACGTTTAATTGCTCCCATTCATGTGGTTCTAAATTTCCTTTTCTTAATTTTTCTGAAGTCAATCCAGTTTCTGAAGAAATCATCCTGGTTATTAACTGTACAGAAGACATCTCTAGTGAAAAAACGGCTACAGCATGATTAAAGTCGATGGCCATATTTTTTGCCATTGATATTACAAAGGCAGTTTTACCCATACCTGGTCTTGCTGCAATGATAATTAAATCGGAAGGTTGCCAACCAGAAGTAAGTGCATCTAGTTTAGTAAAACCTGTTGCCAAACCAGACATTCCTTCTTGATTTCCAATTTCTTGAATTTTCTTTAAAGCTTGTTTTACTAAAGAACCTGCATCTTCTGAACTCTTTTTTAAGTTTCCTTGAGTAACTTCAAATAATTTTCCTTCTGCTTCATCTAACAAATCAAAAACATCTGTAGACTCGTCATAAGAGCTTTCTATAATTTCTGATGAAATGGAGATTAATTTACGTTGAATGTATTTCTGTAAAATAATTCTTGCATGAAATTCGATATGTGCAGAAGAGGCTACTTTTTGTGTTAAACGAATCAAGTAGAAATCGCCACCAACCATTTCTAATTTACCGTTTTTCTTTAATAAATTAGAAACTGTAAGTAAATCTATGGGTTGCGAATTTTGGAATAATTCATAAATAACAGCATATATCTCTTGATGTTTTACATCATAAAAAGCATCTGAATGTAAAATATCTATGACATCATCAATACCTTTTTTATCAATCATCATAGCCCCTAAAACAGCTTCTTCTAATTCTACTGCTTGTGGTGGAATTTTACCTTTCTCGAGGCTTATAATTCTACTTTTATCTATTTTTTTTTGGGTGATTGCATTCGTTTTCTCCATGGTCACAAATGTACTTTTTTACTTGGTTAGATATCTATTTTTTAAAACTTTTATTTGTACACAAATATTGTAAACTAAATTGTTATTATCTTGTTAATAACCAATCAACTTATAAATTGATTTGTTATTTTTACGCAAATGAAAATTAAAAAAAAACATCTTCTTTTAACTGTTTTTCTTCCTGTTCAGATTTTTTTAGTGCAGTTAGCGTCTAAAAATCCTGAGTTTATAGAAACCTATTATTCTAATGGAATTTATCCTTATATCTCCTCTTTTTTTAGAATACTTTTGGGTTGGATTCCTTTTTCTGTAGGTGATGTTTTAATCGCTTTCCTCCTATTTATATTTGTGCGCGCTTTGTATTTATTGATAAAAAATCGTTTTAAAAATTTTCTGCAAAAATTTATTTATTTTACAGCAATTTTATCAATAATTTATGGTTGTTTTTATCTGTTTTGGGGCTTAAATTATTACAGAAAACCTTTGGCTGATAACTTAGAATATCAACAAAAAAAATATACAACAGCACAGCTAAAAAAAGTTACAGAAACCATATTGAAAAAACTGAATGATTATCATTTTAAAATCACAAAAAATGACACTGTAAAAGTGACCAATCCATATCAACAAAAGGAAATGTATGCAATGGCTGTTTTGGGTTATAAAAACTTAGAAACAGATTTTCCGCAGTTAAAATACCATCACAAATCTGTAAAAAGTTCTTTAATGAGTTTGTTGCAAACCTATAATGGCACTTCTGGTTATTTAAATCCGTTAACGGGAGAAGCACAAGTAAATGATAGAGTTCCAAAAACAAGCTACCCAACAACTGTTTGTCATGAAATGGCACATCAAATTGGTTATGCAGCAGAAAACGAAGCTAATTTTGTGGGTTTTTTAGCTGCTAATTATAATGATAATATATATTTTAAATATGCAAGCTATAGAATGGCGTTTGCCTATTGCATTTCTGAAGTTAGAAAACGAAATCCTGATTTATCTAAAGAACTTTGGAGTACAATAAATAAAGGTATTTCTAAAGATTTTAGAGTGAGTTATCTCTTTTGGCAAGCTTACAAAAATCCGTTTGAACCCATTTTAAAAAAAGGGTACAATGCTTATTTAAAAGCCAATAAACAAGAAAAAGGAATCGAGTCTTATAACTATATTGTGGATTTGCTGATTTCTTATTTTGAGAAACATCCTTAAGCACACAATTATTAAATTTATGTTAAAATAAAATGTTTTAACCCCTATCAAAAAGCATATCAATAAATTTATAGCTAATTCAAATAATACTAACCATATGAAAAAACTATTTTTCTTACTCTTTTTCTTGTCGTTTACAATCGTGTATGCACAAGATTATTTCCCTACAGATTCTGGAGTAAAAACAACAGAAACTACTTTAGTTGCGCTTACCAATGCAACTATTTATGTAACACCCAAAAAGGTGATTAAAAAAGGAACTTTACTAATTGAAAACGGAAAAGTTATTGGCGTTGGTAGATCCGTAAAAATTCCGACAGGAACTGAAACGATTGATTTATCTGGTAAAACCATCTACCCTTCTTTTATTGATATTTATTCTGATTTTGGAATAAAAAAACCAAAAAGAGCCTCTGGAAATTCTAGAGTTACACAATATGATGCGTCTAGAGAAGGCTATTATTGGAACGACCATATTAGACCAGATGTAAATCCGTTAAAAGATTTTTCTTTTGATGCTAAAAAAGCAAAATCTCTAATAAGTGCTGGTTTTGGTGTAGTAAATACACACATGGCAGATGGTATTATTCGTGGAAATGGATTGCTAATTGCTTTAAATCCGAATGCTACAGATGCCTACAGAATTTTAGATACTAAATCTGCTCAGTATTTATCATTTTCT